>Ga0233449_1002765_pt1 | contig 13501 bp, 13 predicted proteins | sample SI_124_October20_FD_183012 | JGI IMG/M metagenome (GOLD analysis project Ga0233449, IMG submission 183012) | Seawater microbial communities from Saanich Inlet, British Columbia, Canada - SI_124_October2016_200_MG | ecosystem: Environmental > Aquatic > Marine > Inlet | place: Canada: British... | reverse complement strand
TAATCGCTTCACACTCTCTCACGATATCATCAACTCCCAATCCAGCAGAGGCATAGAGTTCATTCCATTTACCAGAAAGTTGATACTCTTCCACTCCCATCATCTTCATCTTATCGACATTTAGTCCATTTTTTTGAAGCTGACGAGCGATCTGTGAACCCAAACCTGAATAGGTGTTGTGATCTTCCACAGTCACCACTTTCCCAGTCTTTTGAATCGAGTCACAGAGGGTTTTATCAAACTGTTTGATAGCAGTCGCCGCAACCAATTCAACAGAAACGCCTTTTTCTTTCAACATTTCCCAGGCCTTCAATGCTTCACTCACCATAGATCCAGAAGCGACCAAAGTCACATCAGTTCCTTCTCGGATTACATCGGTGCGGCCGTAAGTATAAACATAATCTTTATCGTAGAACGGTGTACCATCTTCTTTTGTGATGACTTCAAACTTGTGTCGTCCCATTCGTACGTAGAAGTTCCCATAATGAGACGCAATGAATCGGATGATCCGGTCACATTGATTTGCATCAGCTGGCTCGATCACTCCAGTATTGAACATTCCAAGGAAAGATCCCATGTCATCAATCGCTTGATGTGTCGGTCCATCTTCTCCTACAGAAAGTCCACAATGAGTCGCCACCATCTTCACATTCGCTTGGTTGATGTCGTTCACACGGGCTTGATCTTTCGCTCGGCTAGAAATGAACGCTCCAAAGGTTGAAACAAAGGGAATGAATCCATTTAAACTCAATCCTCCTGCCATGGAGATCATTTGTTGTTCAGCGATTCCACATTCAATGTGTCGCATTGGATCAACGTCTTTAACTGCGGTGGTTTTAACAGATCCTCCAAGATCGGCGGTGGCTGCCGTCACATTTGTATTTCGTGTCGCAAGGTCAACGAGTGCTTTCCCATAAGCGCCACGACAATCAAATGGTTTTCCAGCTTCATATTCAATTGGTTCTCCAGTATCTACTTCCGGCATTGGAATACCAAATTTTGTAAAATCAGGAGCTGGGGGAGTCCATTTTATGAGTGATTTGAATGCCTCAATCTGAGCCAATTCATCATCAGTCATTGTTGTCTTTTCCAATTCTGCGTCCACATCATCTGGTTTAGGAGCATTCCCATGCCAGGTCGATTTATGATCAATTCCATCTTGTTCCATGAAACTCACACCTTTCCCCATAATGGTATTCCCAAGAATAACCACGGGCTTCCCATCAACGGCTTGCGCAACACTGATCGCTTTCCACAGATCCTTGTGATTGTGTCCATCAACGGTGATCACTTGCCATCCTCCAGCGGAGAATACTTTTTCTAAATCGATTGGCATGATCTCTTCTAAACTCGCAGTCAGTTGAACTTTATTGTAATCCACAAAGAGAACAAAATTATCCAATTCATGTTTTGCGGCAAAATGAATCATTTCATGCACTTGTCCTTCTTGTGCTTCTCCATCTCCCATTAAAGCGTAAACGGTTTTTTCTGATTTTTTAATCTTTTCAGCGAGTGCAAATCCAGAAGCCGCTGAGACTCCAGCACCCAATGGGCCTGTCCCAAATATAATTCCAGGAACGTGACGAGTCACATGTCCTTCGTACACATGTCCAATTTTTCGAAAATTAGCGATGGAGTCTTCTTTGTCGATGTACCCCAATTCACCCAAAACAGAATAAACAGATGGAGAAACATGTCCATGAGAGACCACCACATTTTCACCAGTTTGGCTGATCACAAAGGCATAAAGTGTCGCAAGGTAGTCGATCGTTGAAAGCGACCCACCAGGATGTCCACTCTGTGAATTCTTCACCATTTCAAGAATAGAACGCCGACACGATTTTGTGAAAGCTTCCATGAATGAAATTTGTTCATCGTTGAGTTCATCAGTGAATTTAGGAATGTTCATAGTTAGGTGTGAGGAATATAAATGCGTTTTACGAGGAGCGGAGGGAGAATTTTCAGCCAAATCAGTATTCATAGAATTTTCAGTAAAAGTTTCAGGTCAAATAGTACCGTTGAATGGGGTAAATCGCAACGGTATGCACTGGAAGGGATTATCTCTTCATCAACAACTCCTTAGTTAGGTTCTTAGACAATTCCACTCCAGGTTGATCAAACGCATTGATTCCATAGAATTCTCCGAGGAAAGCGATGGACCCTTCGAAAAGCATGAACAGTTCACCTAAATGTTCGGCATCCACGCGTTCAATTTCAATCGCCATATTAGGTCGATCATACTGAGTGAGCGCTTGAGCCGTTCCTTTTTGTTCGGTTTTTAATAGTTGATTAAAACTCACCCCATTTAAGAACGCTACTTTTTCATCGTCAGGATACGGATTTGGGATGGTGAGTTCTGCACCCAAATCATTCACATTTATGAAGATGATCAATTTATCATTAGGTCCTTCATTGTAGAGTTGGCTTTGAGAATGTTGATCTGTCGCACCAAGTGCATTAATAGGTGTGAGTCCGGTATGAACGGTTTCTCCAGCTTCATTTTTCGCCTTTCCAATACTCTCGGCTAATAGTTGCCGATACCAGTCCGCTAGTTTTATGAGTCGTTGCGAGTAGGGCATCATCACAGTCATGGTTTTCCCTTTCTCTCCAAGTAAGTATTGAATGGTCGCTAGTTGGAAGGGGGTATTTTGATCAAAAGATTTATTCAAGAATTGGTCTCGTGCCTTTCGTGCTCCCTTAATTAGGGTTCTAATATTTATTCCAATCAACGCGGCAGGAAGTAGCCCCACGGGAGTGAGTACAGAAAATCGTCCTCCCACATTTTGTGGAACGGGAAAGGTTTGAATCTCTGGGTGTTCGTTGGCCACCTTCCTTAAAAGTCCACGTTCAGGATCGGTCACAAACGCAAAATGGTTTTCCATGGATAGTCCCTGAGATTCACAACGTTCTTTGAAATAAAAGAACTGAGACAGGGTTTCCGGCGTTCCCCCAGATTTTGTAACCACCACAAAGAGGGTGGTCGACAGGTCAACCACGTCTTCAATCTCACGAATCAATGCTGGGTCAATATTGTCCAAGACATGTAATTTCCGTCCCGCATTTTTACGCTCATTTTCAAACAGATGTTTTAAACTTTGCTGTAAACAAATATTCCCAAGAGAGGATCCTCCAATCCCTAAAACCACCACATCCTTATATTTCTCTTCAACTTTCGCCACATAAGTTTCAATATTATCCAAGACTGAATCATCATCAATCACGGAGTAAAATCCTTGATCACGGGCATGAATTTTATCCAAATAATCTGAAATCCGATCGTGAGTCGAATTGAATTCGTCCATAGAAAGACCATGCGCATTAGAAACGGCATGGAGATTAGTGAGGTCAAAGGAGATCATAGTTGAAAAAATTAGAGAGAAAGCTAGAGTTCACTTTTTGCGCTCTCAGCTCTCATATATTTAGAATTTAAGCTTTAACAGATTTCCAGTCAGCCAAGAATTTAGCCAATCCTTTATCGGTGAGAGGATGATTCATGAGTTTTCCTAAAATCGCCGGAGGAACCGTCGCAATGTCAGCGCCTAGTCGGGCTGCATCAATCACATGTCGTGGATGACGAATGCTGGCCACCAAAACTTGTGCGTCAAAGTCATAGTTGGAAAAAATTTCTACGATTTCTGAAATGAGTTGCATGCCATCTTGTCCTGCATCATCTAAACGTCCAATGAAAGGGCTGATTAAACTTGCTCCAGCTTTGGCCGCCAGCAATGCTTGGCCAGCAGAGAAAACAAGCGTGACATTGGTACGAATGCCTTCCTTTGTGAATTGTTTAACCGCACAAAGTCCTTCTTTAGTCATAGGCACTTTGATGTAAATGTTTTCATGCCACTTGGCATATTCTCGTCCTTCTTTGAGCATGCCTTCAGTATCAGTGGAAATAACTTCTGCACTGATCGGTCCATCAACCAACTCTGTAATTTCTTTGATTCGTGATTCAAATGAAACACCTTCTTCTTTGGCAACCAATGAAGGATTGGTGGTAACTCCATCCAGGATGCCACAATTAGCAAAAGCTTTGATGTCATCCAGATTGGCGGTGTCTAAAAATATTTGCATGACCTAGGAGGGGTTAATATTAAGAGATTGAGAGAATTGTTTAAATGAAGTGAGTAGCTCTTTATCTTTCACATGTACCGTATCTGGAAAGTCACCTTTAACTTGAATAATGATGTCTTTCGATAGCCATCCAATCTTAACCGCGAATCGTTTTAACTCAGAAAAGGGAATCACACGGACCTTGTGTGAGGCTACTTTAGCACTCAAATAAGCATGGATTTTGTCGGATGTCATGTTGGGATCATTGAGTTGTTCAGTGATGGCGACTTGAGGAGTTTTATCCCCGTAGGAATAAGTAGTGGTGGTTATCTTTCGCCCAGAATGCACCACATCTTGATTAGGAGAAAAATAAAAATGGGACTGAGTGGCTAAAAAACACCCTGGCGTTTGGCCCGTGAGTACGGCTTGAGGCAGGAAAAAATAATCAGATCCTTGGTTGAAAGGCATTTCAAGAAAGAGTTAGTGGGCACAAATTTACCTCATTTTATCACAATGAACTATCGACGTCTTCAAGTAAAGATTGTTCGATAGTGACCGGTCCAAAATAACCCGCTTCTAGAATCAACGCTTCAATGTCTTTGTCTAATCCAGTGACAATGAAAAAGCCAACCAAGACAAGTAAAATTCCTAAGCCTTTTTTAAACCATCCATTAGGATTGGCCGCAAACTTAAATTTCTTAGCAACCTTTTGACCTCCGTATCCAATTAACAAGAGAGGAATCATCATCCCAATGGTGTAGACAAATAGGTTGGCAACTCCTATGGCAAAGTTAGCAGGTAAAACCACGGCTAAAATTACCGCATAAGTGGGTGAGCAAGTTGTGAATACTGGTCCAAGGGAAGCCCCCAATAAAATTCCTCCTTTTAACCCATCATGCTCACTGCTTTTTTCAATCAGTTTCTTACTCTTGTCTAATTTAAGTTTAGCGCTAATCCAATCCCACAGTTGGGGGAAGACCATGGTGATTCCAAAAATCAAAATCAATCCTCCTGAAAAATAACGCCAAAACACATCAGGAATTGCAATGAAGTAAGTAGATCCTTTTAGTAGTAATGAAAACACAAAGACAGAAACTCCTAATGAAAGGGTCACGATCACTGGCTTCCATTTATCTTTATCTCCAGCAGATCCTCCTAAAATAACAGGAAGCAGAAACAACGAACACGGAGCCAAAATGGTAAGGAATCCTGCGAGAAAGGAGGCGAGAAAATATTCCATATTGAAATGATAATAGGATAGGGAAGGTGAACTTGTCTATAAAAAAGGAGCCTCAATCCAGTGGATAGAGACCCCCATTTTTATATTAAAGGGAAAGACCAATAGCAGATTTTAGTTGAGAATTGCTAGGAGCCGCGAGTTTGTTGATCGCAGCACCAGACGCATCCAAAATAATAATCGTGGATTGGCTAGTCACTCCATATTCAGTTTTAAGATCCGTGGAGTTATCGTAGTCGATTTGAATGATGTTGGTTCCATCAGGGAAATCGCTGAGTTCCGCGTTGATGTTCTTTTCCATTAGCACACAAGTTGGACACCAGTTAGCGTGGAAAAATAAAACGGTTGGTTCTGTTCCTACAGAAGCCGCGTAAACATCTTCGGTGTAGTCAACAAAGCGAGGAGCAACGTAGGCAATTTCTTCAGAGGTGGTTTCCTCTTCTTCCATGTCCATGTGTTCACCCTCCATTTCCATTTCGGCCATTTCTTCTTCCGTCCATTCTTCAATCGTATATTCTCCGACTGCTTTCATTTCTTCATTATCCATGTGCTCTCCATCCATTTCCATTTCAGCCATTTCCTCTTCCGTCCATTCTTCTCCATCCATATCCATGTGTTCTTCTTCAGCCTGTTCTAGGTTACAGCCAGCGAGAGCAAAAACGAGCAGCCCCATAAGAAAGGCTGGGAGTAAAACTTTTTTCATGTTGTCATGATTAAAAAAATAAGATGGCTAAATCTTAGCGACTCCTATTAATAATAGCAGTGACGGGCATCACAATTTTCCTTCCTTTTTTAAATCACTGAGTGCGCGGGTGACCGTTTCTCTCGAGAGTCCGGTTTGTTCAGCAATTTTGGAATGGGTAAGTTTTTTAGTTGAACCAAATAAATTATTCAGAACATTTGTGGTCACTGATTTTTTCTCATCTTGCAATAAGCGAAGCACTTTTTCTTTAGCATCCAATAATCCACCCTCTAGTTTTCGCTCATAATCGGAAATTTGATTCGACATCACTTGTAGCAGTTTAATCATGATTTGAGGCTTGGCCTGAACCACTTTTAGGAAATCCTCTACTGGGAGTAGGCAGATGTAAGCGTCTTCAGTCACTTCCGCAAAATGATTGCTCTTTTTAGGTTCAAAGCTAATGTTTCCAAAAATAGAGCCTGGCTTTAGAACATCTAAAACCAGGCGTTTTCCATTTCGAGAGTAATAGAGCGTCACTTCGCCTTTCTTGAGAATACAAATGGAATCGTTTTCCTCAAAAGGGGTATAAAGGAGTTCTTTTTTTAGACATTCCTTTTCAACAATCTTATCAGCGATTTGCATCATCTCTTTATCGGAAATTCCTTTGAAGAGGTCAACTTGATTGAGGTACCAGTGCGTGGCTCTAGACATAAGGTGTTATTTTTTGATTTAGTGACGCCTAACGAGTCGTACAGGCATCACCATTAAGGCCATTAGAATAGCAAATAACATGAATACAACACCAGTCAAAATCTATCCATCATCCATTATTTCTTTTTACTTCCACAGTTACTATTCCCAGTGAAAAAGAAGTAGAGGGCAACTGAAAGCAACACCACTTGGAATTCGATTCCTCCCATAGGATGGGTTTCTGTGGCCATGAAGCTCCATTGTCCCCAATGAACCATGAAGATAGCTCCAAGCATTACAGGGGTAATCGCTAATCCAGATAAACGGGTGAGCCAATCTTTTTTGAACGCCGCTCCAGCAATCAATCCTAATCCTCCTCCAACTTCAGCAAGTGCAACCAACGCCGCGACCCAAATAGGCAATCCGCCCATTTCGGCAAATGCTGCAAGGTCTTGGAGTTTAGGGAATCCGTGATAGAGAAAAACAGCGGCAACAGAGAGTCTCAATAGCCAATGAGCGCGCGGGGCAGCCCATTTACAAAAAGAACAGTTGGAACAAGCTTTCATGCATTTATCAAGCATTGGGAGGGGAGGTTAATTATTTAATCAATTATAGTATAGCCAGTATTCGTTTACAAATCTGTGACAAGGGTCACTACCATTTCATCAACAAACCCTCTAATATGAATCTTGATTTATAACCCTTCTATCATGGCGATTCAGTCTCTCAATCCAGCAAATGGAGAAGTGATTAAGACCTACGACGAACTATCTCAAGACGAAATTGAACGAAAGCTCTCTAAGGGAGAAGAAGCGTTTCAGGAATGGAAAAAGGTTTCTTTCGAAGATCGAGCACAACTCATGATGAAAGCAGCAGAGAATCTAAGAGCTAATAAAGCTGAATACGGAAAGGTGATGACTTTGGAGATGGGGAAGCCGATCACCGAATCGGAAGCCGAAGTGGAGAAATGTGCGTGGGTGTGTGAGTTTTACGCCGAGAATGCGGAGAAATATTTAGCGGATGATGTCAGAGAAAGTGACGCTAGCCGAAGTTATGTTCATCATGCTCCGCTCGGAGTTGTCTTGGCGGTGATGCCATGGAATTTCCCGTTTTGGCAGGTGTTTAGATTTGCCGCGCCAGGGTTGATGGCTGGGAATGTGGGGGTTTTAAAACATGCCTCAAACGTGCCAGAGTCTGCTCTCATGATTGAGAAAGTTTTTAGAGAAGCCGGTTTTCCTGAAGGTTGTTTCCAAACCTTATTGATTGGCGCTTCCAAGGTTGAGTCGGTGATTGAAAGTCCAATTGTCAAAGCCGTCACATTAACGGGAAGCACGGGAGCCGGATCAAAAGTAGCTGAAGTTGCAGGACGGCACTTGAAAAAATGTGTGTTGGAATTGGGGGGAAGTGATCCCTTCATTGTATTGAATGATATCGATGTGAAGGCTTGTGCCATTGGAGCCAGCAAAGGCCGATTTTTGAATGGAGGTCAAAGCTGCATTGCGGCCAAGCGATTCATTGTGATGGAAGAAGTGGCGGATGCATTTGAGCAAGCTTACACAGAAAAAACCAAAGCGTTGGTTGTTGGTGATCCGCTAGATCCCGGAACCCAAGTGGGGTCCATGTCTCGAGTGGATTTAAGAGACGAACTCCATGAGCAAGTGACGAAGTCGATCGAAATGGGGGCAACCCTTCTTGCCGGAGGAAAACCAGTGGAAGGCCCAGGGGCATTTTATGAGCCAACACTTCTCACCAATGTTACAAAGGGTATGCCCGTTTATGATGAAGAAACGTTTGGGCCAGTGGCCGCGATCATTCGAGTTAAAACAATTGAAGAAGCGATTGAAGTAGCGAATGATTCAGAATTTGGATTGGGAGGAAGTGTGTGGGGAAATGACACAGAGTTGTGTGAAAAAGTGGCTTTGCAAATTGAAGCCGGCGCGGTGTTTGTGAATGGGATTGTAAAATCAGATCCACGATTACCTTTTGGAGGAATTAAAAAATCAGGTTACGGTCGGGAATTGTCCGATCACGGAATCAAAGAGTTTATGAACACACAAACCGTTTGGATAAAATAACCCTTTATAAATGAATGGAGCACAACTGATGGTGAAAGCCCTCGAAAATGAGGGCGTCGAATATATTTTTGGATTACCAGGTGAAGAAATTCGAGATCTCATGGTGGCGTTGAAAGACTCTCCGATTGAATTGATCATCACTCGGCACGAACAAGGCGCTGCTTTTATGGCAGATGTATACGGACGATTAACGGGAAAGGCCGGCGTGTGTTTAGCGACTCTCGGACCAGGAGCCACGAATCTCCTCACCGGAGTGAGTGACGCTCATTTAGATTATAGCCCTTTGGTGGCGATCACAGGACAAGGTCATCTCAGTAATCTTTATAAAGAAGCGCATCAAATCATCAACGTTGTGGAGATGTTCAGCCCGGTCACTAAATGGTCTGAACGTGTGACCGATCCTTCAACCATTCCTGAAATGGTGAGAAAAGCGTTTAAACTTTCTGAAATGGAAAAACCTGGAGCAACGCACATTGAGCTGTCAGAAAACATCGCTCAAATGGAATTGCCTAAAGAAAAGATGCCACTCAAAAAAACAATACTGCGCCGTCCCGCCCCAGAGCCAGAAGCATTGGCGCAAGCGATCGAGATGATCAAAAAAGCCAAACGGCCGCTCATCCTCACCGGGAATGGAGCGATTCGAAAACGGTCATCACAGCGACTTCGTGACTTAGTCGAAAAAACCAAGATTCCTGTGGTCTCCACTTTTATGGGGAAAGGAGCGGTGTCAGACAAAGAAAAAGAGTCACTTTTGACGATCGGATTGGGAGCCAATAAAGAAATTTTTGAAGTGTTCAAAGACGCTGACTTGGTCATCACTGTTGGATACGACATCGCGGAATATGGACCCAATCGTTGGAATCCAGACAATCACCTCAAATTGATTCACATTGATTTCACTCCTTCGGAGGTTTACGAACAGTACATTCCTGACGTGGAATTGGTGGGAGACATCACGTTGTCATTGGAAGGGATTTTAGCCGGAGTGGATCAAACGTTTGATTTCCCCAAGGCCAGAGCTTATAGAGAAACGATTGAAGCGGAATGGGCAGCGCATGATTCGATCGAAACAATCACGCCTGTATTAATCCTTCACACATTGAGGCAAGTCATGGACGACAAAGACATTGTGATCTCTGATGTGGGGGCACACAAAATGTGGATTGGCTCAAAGTTTTCAGCTTATGAGCCCAACACAGTTCTCATCTCAAATGGATTTGCAACGATGGGGATCGCACTTCCAGGAGCGATTGGCGCAAAGATTGCTTGCCCGGACAGGAGAGTGATTTCTATCAATGGAGACGGTGGCTTTTTGATGAATGTTCAAGAAATAGAAACCGCCAAACGATTGGGACTTGCCTTTCCAGTGATCATTTTTAATGATTCAAGATATTCACTAATTGAAGAAAAATTCCGTGCAAACAACGCCGTCACCGATCCATTGACGTTCACTAATCCCGATTTTGAAAAGTTAGCCGAGGCGTTTGGGATACATGCCAGTGTGGTCAATACGGTTGAGGAATTAAAGCCAACGCTTGAACACGCGATGAATTGTGAAACGGTTTGTTTAGTGGATATAAGGATTGATCTTGAGGCCAATCAACACCTATTTGATTAGTTCGTCGTTCCTAGCGATGGGGCTTTTTTGGTGGTAAAATTTGAACACTATGTTTAAATCAATTCGTAAACATGCCGGGTTAGTTAAAAGAGGGGTGAAAGGACTCTTCATCAATAAACTAGAATCAACACCTCCCATCCCCAAAGAATTAGAAACGTTGACTCTAGGATTTTCAGTGAAAGGCAATCCCATTGAAGCGTATAAGATAGGGAATGGAGAAAAGGCAATTTTATTTGCTTCGGCCATTCATGGGAATGAAGTGGGAACGATCAAAACAGCGCATCATTTGTTGAATTGGTTGAATGAACATCAAGAAGGGTATGAAGATTTTACCTTTTGGGTGATTCCTTGTTTAAATCCAGATGGTTATGAAACGGCATTAAAACGCCCCAATTATTTAGGAGACGGACGGATTGGACGATTGAATGGACATGGCGTGGACTTAAATCGAAATTTTCCAACAATTAGTTGGCGTGCCGAATCTGATTGGACTCATGGAGCGAATTATAAAGAAAGGACGCCGGTATTTTGTGGATTAGGAGGCGCATCAGAACCAGAAATTCAAGCGCTCATAAAGCTCATCCGTACCCAAGAAATAAAAGTGTGGTACATGTTTCACAATAAGGGACGAGATGTGATGGGGAACGTGAATGAGCTTGCTCAAGAATTAACAAAAGAATATTCAATACAATCAGGGTATCGCTTTTTTAGTCCTGAAGAGTGGATCGATTTAAAACAGACTGGAACTGGTAAAGAATGGTGTGATGAAAACGATGTGGCGTTCATAGAAATTGAAGCGTCCACGCGGTGGGGAGCAGATTGGACTATCCAAAAACCGGCAATCATCGGCACTCTAGACCTTTTGAAAAAGGCAAAAATAAGCAGCCATGAAACGTAAAAAAACATCAGTTGGAATGATCGGAATAGCCATGTTAGTGATGGTTGTTTTCGGGGGCTGTGGAGAAGGAGAAGAGCCGGTATTTAATTTAGACTATGAGGACGGGGAGTATGTTGAAACGGTTTTTTATTACACGCCAGAAGGAAGCGATCAAATGACTGTCTACATCACGCTCAAAAACAATGAAGTGAAAGACTTTGATTTAGAACCTATTACGAAATCCAAGACAAGTAAGCAGTATCAAAAATTATTCTTGGAACAAATTGAAGATGTGGTGGTGGGGCAACGCATTGATGAAATTTATATCAATGTAGTGAATGGCAGTTCACTCCTCGCAGACGCGTTTCAATCCGCGATTTGGAACATCAGGGATGATGCAAAAACGGCTTAAATTAAACAAAAAATAGTGGAGGGTGAAGTTCCGGCGGTGATTCTCACTGTGAGTGGTTTTTTTTGAATAAGATGAATTCACTTAACCCAACGCAATGACACAATTACTAAGAAGAGTGGATCACATCAATTTAGAAGACGAACTATCAGGCGTTGAAGGAGGTGCCTCAGCTGATGTGATAGATCTCGAAGAACGCTTGGCTCAAATGGCTCAAATCCCTCCCCATTCATCCGTTGAAGAAGAATTGGCCACTGCCGTTATTTTAGGAAATGAACGCCGAACACAAGCACTTGTGAACACGGAATTGGATAGAGACTTGGGAGAAGGCGCCCGTGGTGCATTCTTGGTTTATCAAGCTAGACTTTTTTTGAATGAGCCTGCACCAGAGGATGAAGATCGGTATGTGGATCGAGTGTTGTACACATGGAAATATTTTGCGATCGAAAAATTTATAGCAAAGGTTTCAAAGGTTTTAGCTGGTCGTTGTATTCCATTTCAAGGAGAAAAATTAGAATTGATGCGTGACGCGATCGCTACCTGGCTAACACGAAACGAACCCCTTTTACGTGAGATGATTCGAGGACAGGTGCAAACGGGGAATTATCTTGCGGATAGAGATCGTGAAACTGTGATGAATGTCCTCACAGCTCGATAAAATGACCATGCTCATCTTGCCCAGTTGTATTCTCATTGGTGAGTGAAATATTTGTGAATTCATCCTCTGTGAGGAATCGGGCATGATAATCCGTGACTAAGTTGTCAGAGTAAATGGGGTAAAGGCGGAGCGTTGGTTCGCCCGAAGACAACACCAATGAGGCAATCGCACTATATGGATCCACGTCTAATTTTTGATACCGTCCAGGGCTATTGAAAACAAAATTCCCTATGCCATAAACGATCTTATGGTCGTCATAAATTTCTATGCTTTGCAGCATATGTGCCCCATGACCAATGATCATGTCCACACCTCCATCAATCAGCTCGTGGGCCAGTTCTCGTTGCTCATCAGAAACATCCTCGTAATTGTCTCCCCAATGTGGAAAGGCCATCACGTACAGATTGTCATACTCATTTTCTAGATTTTTAATCTGTTCTTCAATGAATTCCGGGGAAAGAAGTGCAACGCCAGGAGATTCTTCCTCTGCATAGAAATCATATTTATAATCGTAGCTTTGACGGTATTGATACCCTCCAAAAATCGCTAAAGTGGTTGGGTGATTATCAATGTTGAATGTTTGAATATAGGGGGCATTCGCGGTTGTTTCATCCATTCCAGCCCCAAAGGTTTGAATTCCATAAGCATTCAATTGGGCCAGCGTTTGTTCAAGACCTTCTTCTCCATAATCCATGGAATGATTATTAGCCAATGAAAAAACCGTCATGTTTTGTTCAAGGAATGTGCTGGGCGCTTCATCAATGTCAGTCCAGTGGGTGTACGATTTTTGACCCTCAAAAGGAGACACTTCAATATCTGTCACGGCCGTTTCCAAATTCCCAATGACCAAGTCGGCAGATTGAAGTAAGGAAGAAAAGGAATTCAAAAAATCACTATATCCACGTTCTTCTAACAAGGATAGCATTTCATTATTGGAATCATAGCTTTCTCCAAAATGGGTATCGCCAACAAAAAGCAGTGAAACGTCTTCCGTCGGAGCAAGGCATCCACTCAATAAACTGCAGAAAAGCACCGAGAGAAAGGAGGAAAAGAGCATGGAGGCTGAGGCATGAATTGACATTGAACTCATCCTACCAGCTCTGGCGTCGATGCCAAATTACAGATATAACAGAATAAGACATTTATCCTTTCAAGATCCTTCCATGGTTAAAAAGGAAATTCCCAATCATAAGTTAGCAAAG
>Ga0233449_1002760_pt1 | contig 13514 bp, 11 predicted proteins | sample SI_124_October20_FD_183012 | JGI IMG/M metagenome (GOLD analysis project Ga0233449, IMG submission 183012) | Seawater microbial communities from Saanich Inlet, British Columbia, Canada - SI_124_October2016_200_MG | ecosystem: Environmental > Aquatic > Marine > Inlet | place: Canada: British... | reverse complement strand
ATGACGTCAGATGGCGATTATCCAACCATTTATGTCACCGATGGCCCCATGTATATTGAGCAGGGCGAAATGGTCAGCGTTATGGACGGATTAATCGCGACCGGGAAAATGAAGCCGGTAATTGCCTTTTTTGTCGATGCGAGAAATCCCGATAATTTAAGAGAAAACAGACGCAACAATCAATATTTATGCAAGGCAGATTTCGCGCGGTTTTTCATTTCTGAAATGATTACTACTATTGAAAATAATTATCCGGTCAGCCAGAACAAGCAAGACCGTGTTATCCAAGGCGTATCATTTGGTGGATTAAACGCCGCCTGTTTTGGCCTTATGGCAAAGGGTGAATTTGGCGGGCTATCCATGCATTCGCCGGCAAACAGCAACCATTTAAGAATGCTGCAAAAGGAATATGGCAGTGGCGATAAGTTACCGTTAAAGATGTTTCTCAGCTTTGGTAATGAAAGCGATAATCAGCGAGAAGGCCGCAGATTTAAAAATGTTCTTTTTGATAGAGACTATGATGTGAATTACTTTGAAAATGAAGAAGGCCACAACTGGAAAAACTGGCGCCCGCTTATTGATGACGCGCTGCTGACCTTTTTTGCTAAGTGAATGCAAATTGTTAAAAACAGAGTTAAAATGAAAAAATATACATTATTAATCATCTTCAAAATGTTATTGTTTGGTTTAAATCAAGCATATGCAGCGGGGGATTTATCCAAAAATATTCGTATCGAAAGTGAAGTGCTTGGCTATTCCCTTCAATACCGTGTTTATACTCCTGATGGCATGGCTGCAGATGGCTACTATCCGACCATTTATGTTGCTGATGGCCCTGAATATATTAAATATGGCGGGATGGTTAGTATCATGGATAGCTTAATTGCAGAGGGATTAATGAAGCCCGTGATAGCCGTGTTTGTCGATGCGAGGGATCCTGATGATTTAAGAAAAAACAGACGTAATAAACAGTATTGTTGTAATGAAGATTTCGCGAAATTTTTTATTTCTGAAATGATAGCAACCATTGAAAATAATTATCCTGTTAGTCGGAACAATCAAGATCGTGTCATTCAGGGGGCATCAGCAGGAGGAGTGAACGCGGCCTGTTTCGGCATTATGGCTACTGATGAGTTTGGCGGATTATCCATGCATTCACCGGGCAATCAACGCTTCTTGCGCAAGATGGGGAAAGAATATGCGAAAAACAATGCGTTTCCCATTAAGATTTTTATGAGTGTTGGCAACAATTATGACAATCGCAAGATAGTAAGACGTTTTAAATCCATTCTCGATAAAAAAGGCTATGACATGAATTTTATTCAAAATAGTAAGGATCACGGGTGGAGCAATTGGGGCCCGCTCATTGATGACGCGCTGCTGACTTTTTTTGCTACTGATTAAATCTTTCTTCTAGCTCCATCCAGCGTTGTTCAGCTGTTTCTAGCTTCACTTCAAGTTCTTTTTTCTCGCGGGTGAACTGTTGTAGGGCTCTTTTTGCGGCGGGGTCGTTTTTATTGTAAAGCTTTGGATTTCCAAGAGCTTTCGTATATTTGGCTATTTCTTTGCTAAGATATTCCATCCGCCGCTCTGCATCTTTAATTTTATCATTTAAATCAGCATTTGCGACTTTCTTCTTTGGATTGGCTTTCTTTTTAGCCGGCGCTTTTTCGGTTTTTTCTTTTTTCTTAGGGCCGGTTTTTTTGCCTATTACTTCATTTTTATAATCATTAATATCGCCGTCAAAATCTTTCACAGTGCTATTTTCGACCACCATGATTTTGTCGGCGCACGCCTCAACCAAATAACTGTCATGGCTGATGATGATAACCGCGCCTTCATATTCATTGATGGCGTGGATCAACGACTGGCGACTATCCATATCAAGATGGTTTGTTGGCTCATCAAGGATAATCATCTGTGGTGCGTGAAAGCTCATCAGTGCAAACAGTAACCTTGCTTTTTCACCGCCGGACAGGGTCGAAATTTTATTCATCGCCTTATCAACTCCAAAACCAAAACCGCCAAGGCGGGCTCTGACTTGAGTTTCCGTTGATCCCTTCATCAGAAGGCCAAGATGAGTAAGCGGCGTTCCGTCCGGGTCCAGCTCATCTTGTTGATGCTGGGCGAAATAGCCAATGCCAAGCTTGCGGGAGCGAACAATATGACCGCTCATCGGTTCTAAGCGGCCAGAAAGCATTTTGGCAAAGGTCGATTTACCATTACCATTTTGACCGAGCAGGGCAATACGGTCTTCCATATCGATGCGCAGGGAAAGGTTTTTTAAGATAGGTTTACCTTCCTCGTAACCAACGAACAGTTTTTCCATAGTGACCAGCGGTGGTGCAAGCTCGGTCGGGTTGGGAAAATTAAACTGAACCGTATGTTCTTCGGCCATAGAGGAAAGCGGTTCCATCTTCTCAAGCATTTTAATGCGGCTTTGGGCCTGTTTGGCTTTGCTGGCTTTATAGCGGAAGCGGTCGACATATTTTTGAATATGGGCCCGTTCCAGTGTTTGTTTTTTGATGGCGGCGCGCTTTAGTTCTTTTTGCTCGCGGTAGGTTCTTTCAAACTTGTCAAAATTACCGCCAAAAAAAGTAAGCCCGCGATTTTCCAGATGAACAATAGCGCTGGCCGCCTGATTAAGCAGATCGCGGTCATGGCTGATGATCAGAATGGTATAGGGATAGTTTTTGATGAAATTCTCAAGCCACAGTACCCCTTCAAGGTCAAGATAGTTTGTTGGTTCATCAAGCAGAAGCAAATCAGGCTGAGTGAAAAGCGTGCAGGCAAGCGCGACCCGCATACGCCAGCCACCTGAAAATTCACTGCACGGGCGGCGTTGCTCGGCATCATTAAAGCCAAGGCCTGATAATAAGCTTGCAGCGCGGGCTTCGGCCTCATAAGCGCCAATATCCTGAAGTCTTTCATGAATTTCGGCAATTCTGTGTGCGTCCTTGGTGGTTTCTGCCTCGTGGTGAAGCGCCACAAGCTCCGGATGGGAAGCTAGAACCGTATCAAGCAAGCTTTCCGGCCCACCCGGTGCTTCCTGAGCCACCTGACCTACTTTGGCTGATTTGCGTATGCGTATCTGTCCGTCATCGCTTTCAAGCTCACCAAGGATCAGTTTGTAAAGCGTGGTTTTACCGGAACCATTGCGACCGACAATACCAATTTTATGTCCGGCCGGAACCGTAACGCTGGCATTTTCCAGTAGCATTTTCCCGGCAATGCGGTATGTGAGGTTTGTAATTTGTAACATGAGGCAGGGTTGTATCAGGTTCACGGCAAAGATCAACGCAAATAAATGATTGAAGTTTTAATAAATACCGCCTATAAGGCGCGCCAACAGATTAGTAATTAAATTTTAAGGAAATAAAAATGGCCATACAGCGCACATTTTCTATCATTAAGCCTGATGCAACAAAACGCAATCTAACAGGCGCAGTCGTTAAAATGCTCGAAGACGGTGGTCTACGTGTTGTGGCTTCAAAACGCGTTCATTTGAGCCGTGAAAAAGCCGAAGGTTTTTATGCAGTACATTCTGAGCGTCCATTTTTCGGTGAACTCGTTGACTTCATGATGTCAGAACCAGTAGTGGTTCAAGTCCTTGAAGGCGAAAATGCCGTTGCTAAAAACCGCGAAATTATGGGTGCCACTAACCCGGCCGACGCCGACGCCGGAACAATCCGCGCCGAGCACGCCCTATCAATCGGTGAAAATTCCGTTCACGGTTCAGACAGCTTAGAAAACGCAAAAATCGAAATAGAATATTTCTTCAACGATAAAGAGATCGTTGGTTAAGTAAATATTCAATTAGAATTGAAGAGCCGTTCGCAGAAATGTGAGCGGCTTTTTTTATTCAGGTACCGGATTAATGATTTTTTGATCTGAATATTCTGCGCCGCTAATTGTCACTTTGTTGCCGACGACGCGGACACGTCCTTCTGCGACGAGGCGTAATGCTTGGGGGTAGATGATGTGTTCTAGCTCTAACACCCGCGCGGCAAGTTCGTCGGCGGTCTCACTCGGGTTGATGGCGAGGGCGGCTTGGGTGATGATCGGGCCGTCGTCTAGTTCCGGGTTTACGAAATGGACCGTGCAGCCGGAAAAATAAACACCAGCTTCAAGGGCGCGTTCCTGTGTGTGAAGTCCTTTAAAGGATGGCAGCAGGGAAGGGTGAATGTTTATCATCCTGTTGCGCCAGCGGTTTACGAAACGGGCGTCGAGTATTCTCATAAATCCGGCAAGGCAGATCAGTTTAGCGCCGCAGTCGTTTAAAGCTTCATGAAGTTGATCGTCGAAGGCTTCGCGTGTTTCGAAGTCGCGGTGATTAATGACGGTGGTGGCTATGCCGGCTTTTTCAGCGCGCTCAAGGCCTTTAACGCCGGGATTATTGGAAATGACTAATGCGATACGGGCCGGGAAATCGTCACGGGCACAGGCATCAATTAATGCTTGCAGGTTTGTGCCGCCACCCGAAATTAATACTGCTATATCAATCATTTAATCCCTTATACTTAATGTACCTATTTGGTACTTAATGCGCTGATTTGGCTGTCCAGGCCTCATCATATCCCCAGCTACCGGCTGAGCCGTTTACGGTTGTTGTTGTTTCATCCGCCTCTTTAGCGCGAACGGTACCAATATTATAGACGGTTTCGCCGTTTGCTTCAAAAATCTTTGTCGCCTCAACGGCCTTATCAGCCGGTACGATCACGGCCATGCCAATGCCGCAGTTAAATGTTTTGGCCATTTCAAGCGGGGTTATATTGCCAGTGACCCGTAACCAGTCAAATACAGGCGGGAGTGTCCAAAGGCTCGCGTCCACATCAACGGTGACGCCGTCCGGTAAGATACGCGGGATATTTTCAACAAATCCGCCGCCGGTAATATGGCTTAGTCCTTTGATGCAGTCAGCTTTTAGTGCAGCAAGGCAGCTTTTTACATATATTTTTGTTGGGCAAAGAAGCGCTTCACCGAATGTTTTTCCGTCTTCAAATGAGCAGGGTTCATTATAAGACACGCCTGAAACTTCAACCAGTTTACGAACCAGTGAAAATCCGTTTGAATGAACACCGCTTGAGGCAAGGCCTAGTACAACGTCGCCTGCACCAATGGATTTGCCGTCAATGATGCGTGATCTTTCAACCGCACCGACACAAAAACCAGCCAGATCATAATCACCATCCGAATACATGCCTGGCATTTCAGCTGTTTCGCCGCCGATCAATGCTGCGTTTGATTGTCTGCATCCTTCGGCGATGCCTTCGATAATTGCTTTGCCGGTTTCTATGGTTAAATGACCGGTCGCATAATAATCAAGGAAGAAGAGCGGCTCCGCACCTTGCACGATCAAATCATTGACGCACATGGCAACCAGATCAATGCCAACTGTGCCGTGATTGCCGCTTTCAATGGCGACTTTCAGTTTTGTGCCAACGCCGTCGGTGCCGGAAACCAAAATGGGATCTTCAAATCCGGCCGCTTTTAAGTCGAATAATGCCCCAAAACCACCAAGTCCTGCATCGCATCCTGACCGCCTAGTAGAGGCAGCAGCAGGTTTTATGGCTTCGACAAGTGCATTTCCGGCATCAATATCGACCCCAGCGTCTTTATAACTATAAGATTTATCGCTCACTAGTTCATTCTTTCCCGTGTGACTATTTATAGAAACAGATATAAGATGCCTGAACAAAAAAGGCTATAAAAATATCCGTAAAAATTAAATCATTTTACTCAAATTAATATCAAGCCCAAGATATTTATGCTATATGCCATAGTCGTGACATGATAGATTGCTAACTTAAGCTAATTTAAACAGAAGAAGAGCAAAGACAATTGACATTTATTTCTTTTATTACAAATAGATATAAAGCTTTTTTAATCTTATTAGTTAGCATTTTATTTATATCAGCTTCCCCGTCTTATGCGCAGGTTTCCATGGTTGATATTGACCGCGAAGCCAATATCTACACCATTTACAACATTATAGTCGATGAAACATCGCGAAATGTGACCACCGCCCGCGACCGCGCGCTGCAAAAAGGCCAGCGTCAAGCGTTAGAACGGTTATTCAGACGTATAATATTAATATCAGACCGCGAAAAACTACCAAGCTTTTCGGACACTGAGGTAACCGAAATTATCAGCGGCTTTGAAATTAATAATGAAAGACGCTCAACCGTTCGCTATATCGCGTCGCTCGTGGTTCATTTTAACCGTGATAAAGTTAATGATATTCTTGGCCTGTATGAAATACCATTTGCTGAAACACTTGGAACATCAGTTAGCGTTCTTCCGGTGCTTGAGGAAGCGGGGGCATTACGGTTATGGGAAAAAGATAATAAGTGGCGCGAGACGTGGCAGAATTATGATGTGATTAATAATCTTGTGCCGATTGAAACACCTACCCCGTCACTCAAAAACCGCATGTATATTAGCGCTCTTCAGGCAAAGAATTACGACCAGAGGTCAATTCAGTCATATATCCGAGAAAACACTTTGAATGATCTTATTATCGCTACCGCAACCGTCAAAAAAGATGTGGAGAATAGCCAATTATTGCTCGATATAAATTTAAAACGTAATGATCAAAGCCTTGAAGAAAACAATATTGTCAAGCAACTAACTGTTTCGGTTCCTGCTTATGATGAAAATGGCGCCCCTAATCTAGACGCGCTTTATCTGGCCGGGGTAGATGCCGCTACAGACTGGGTTGATGATCTATGGAAATCAAAGGTACTGGTTAATTACGGCTTTGCATCTAAAATTTCGGCAATCGGTCATTTAAATGAAATCAGTGACTGGCTGCTTATTCAAAAACAGCTTGAAAAAGTTAATCTGGTCAGAAATATTAATTTAAAAAGCATTACTATTGATAATATTGATCTTGAAATTGAATTTGCCGGCGCACCAGAGCAGCTTGCCTTATCGCTTGCCCAGCAGGGACTTACGTTAGAGCAGGGTGAGAATGGTCAGGCATGGACCATCGCCCTGACGGGTTTGGCATCAGTTGAAAGAAGAGATTAATGAGTGCAGGGGAGCAAAATAGTCCTGAGCAGTTACTGCTTAACTGGCCGGTAAGTGAAAAATTTGCCCAGAGTGACTTTCTGCCATCCACATCAAACGAAGATGCCGTAAAATGGATTGATCTCTGGCCCGAGTGGAAAAGGGGCGGTGAAGATTTTCACTGTCTAATAATTTACGGGCCGAGCGGCTGCGGTAAAACCCACCTTGCCCATGTTTGGCAGAATATTTCCAAGGCCCGCATTATTGAGAGCCTTGATAAGTTGGGTTTTATGGAGAGGGACGAGTTTACATTTATTATTGAAGATGTTGATGACATTATAAGTGATGAAGAAACCGCAAAAAACCTGTTTCACCTCTATAACTGGGTAAGGGAGCAGGGCGGGTATATTTTGCTAACGGCTCGCACGCATCCAAAAAAGTGGCCGATGACACTTGCTGATTTATCATCGCGCATGCTGGCTTCAGAAGCTATTAAAATTAAGCCGCCTGGCGACGATCTTGTTCAAGCTGTTATAATCAAACAGTTTTCTGACAGGCAAATCACTCTGACACAAGATGTTCTCCGGTATCTAATCCCACGCGCAGAAAGATCATTTGATGCTGTGCGAAAATTGGTCCATGATATTGATAAGCTCTCGCTTACGGAAAAAAAGAAAATAACAATACCTGTGGTTAAGCGTGTGCTTGACAACATGGAAGAGGACTAGGCAAAGCAGAATGACCTGCATAGAGAATTTCAGCGCTTCAGAAAAACTGATTAACCGCGAGCTTTCCTGGCTTTCGTTTAATCTGCGGGTGATGGAACAGTCCTGTAATAAAAAATATCCGCTTTTGGAACGGTTACGCTTTTTATCAATATCCGCTAGCAATCTCGATGAATTTTATATGGTACGTGTCGCCGGGCTTCGCGGCCTTATGATGACCGAAGCAAATGTGCTCAGTGATGATGGCCTAACGCCAAAAGAACAGCTTGAAAAAATAAGCACATTATCAAATGAACTTGTGCGCAAGCAGCTGATAGAATGCCGCGAGCTTATTGAAGAGCTTAAGCAAACAAATCTCAGCCTGCTTGAGCCTGATCAATTAAATGAGACGCAAAAGAAATGGCTTGAAACATATTTCTTGGAACATGTATTTCCCATAATTACGCCGCTGGCTATTGATTTAGCGCATCCGTTTCCGTTTATTCCAAACCTTGGTTTTACTTTAATCGTTGATTTGAAAAGAAATGATGATGGTAAATCATTATTTGCGCTTCTTCCCATCCCCTCACAAACCAAACGCTTTATCAGGCTACCGGATAATGACGGGGACATCCGGTTTATATCGCTGGAGAATATCCTGAAGATGTTTACCTCACTGATCTTTCCTAATTATACCCTGATAGGGGAAGGAATTTTTCGCATTATCCGCGACAGTGAACTTGAGGTAGAAGAAAAAGCCGAAGATCTGGTGATGGTGTTTGAAAGCGCCCTTAAAAGACGCAGACGTGGTAATGTGGTGCGCCTTGAAGTTAATAAATCCATGCCGAAGAACCTTTATAAAATAATTAGAAAAGAACTCGGGGTTTTAAAGGAAGAGATCAGCTATGTTGACGGTATTCTTGGACTTGCGCAGTTAAACGATCTTATCGTCTCGGAGCGGGCAGACCTTACGTTTGAGCCTTTTATCCCACGTTTTCCAAGACGGGTTAAGGAGTTCGGTGGTGATATTTTTGCCGCCATCGCCCAAAAAGATTTTGTTGTCCATCATCCATTTGAAAGTTTCGATGTTGTGGTCAGCTTCATTGAACAGGCGGCCGCGGATGAAAATGTTCTGGCCATTAAACAAACTCTTTACCGCACCAGTGATAATAGTCCGATTGTAAAAGCGCTCATTAAGGCTGCTGAGGCCGGGAAATCAGTCACCGCCCTTATTGAGCTTAAAGCGCGCTTTGATGAAGCTCGTAACATTAAATGGGCGCAAGACATGGAACGGGCAGGGGTTCAGGTGGTGTTCGGCTTTCTTGAACTTAAAACACATGCCAAAATATCGGTTGTTGTGCGCCGCGAAGGGGATCAGCTTAAATCCTACCTTCATTTTGGTACCGGTAATTATCATCCTCTGACGGCTAAGGTTTATACGGATATCTCGTTTTTTACCGACAATAAAGATCTTGGTCATGATGCGGTTCATATTTTTAATTATCTTACCGGAAACACGGTTCCTGATAATTTAAAAAAGGCTAAAATTTCACCGCATTCCATCCGTTCTAGTCTAATGGAGCATATTGACCGGGAAATTGAATTTGCCCGAGCCGGAAAACCGGCAAATATATGGCTTAAGCTCAATGCCCTAGTCGATCCGACCATTATTGATAAGCTTTATCAAGCGTCAAACGAAGGGGTTCTTATTGATATGGTCATTCGCGGTATTTGCTGTCTAAGGCCGGGGGTAAAGGGATTATCTGAAAATATAACAGTTAAAAGCATTATCGGGCGATTTCTTGAACATTCTAGGATTATGTGTTTTGGAAATGGAAAGTCTTTACCGTCCCCTAAGGCTAAAGTATTTATATCATCGGCCGATTGGATGCCGCGTAATTTTGACAGAAGGGTGGAAATACTGGTGCCGCTGGAAAATCCCACCGTTCATTCGCAAGTTTTAGATCAGATTATGCATGCAAATATTAAAGATACGGAGCAAAGCTGGACACTGGACAGTAATGACCGATATAACAAGGTGGAAGAAAGTGGGGATGCTTTCTCCGCTCATCAATATTTCATGACGAACCCGAGCCTTTCTGGGGTTGGCTCGGCAATAAAAAAAGAAGACAGAGACAAATAATTTTAAGGGAAGTAAATTTGGGAAAATTTGCCGTTATAGATATTGGCTCAAACACCGTTCGAATGGTGGTTTATGAAAACCTTCACCGGGCGCCTTATGTGCTGTTCAATGAAAAAGTATTCTGTGGACTGGGCCGCGGTGTGGCTGAAACCGGTTCAATGATTGAAAAATCTATGGATAAGGCCGCCACGACTTTAAGACGTTTTTCATTGCTGCTTAATAAGATGGACATTGAAGACTATAAAGTTGTAGCCACTTCGGCGGTAAGGGATGCTGCAAACGGTAGTGAGTTCGTTGAGCGGGTAAAGCAGGAAGCAGGCATAGAAATCAATGTGATCGATGGCAATGAAGAAGCCCGCCTTTCCGGTAACGGGGTGATTTGTGCGGTGCCCCGCGCTACGGGGATTATTGGCGATCTTGGTGGTGGTAGTCTTGAGCTTGCCACCGTTCATGAAAAGCAAGTCTCACATGAAAGCACGCTGCCGATTGGCCCATTGCAACTGCAGGATAAAGACGGAACGCGCATCTCAGATGCAGAAGGAAAAATCGATCAGTATCTCGCCGAGATCACTTGGTTAAAAGAAGAAAGCGGCCGCAAATTTTATGCGGTTGGTGGTTCGTGGCGGACACTGGCCCGGGTTCATATGATGGAAACAAACTACCCGCTGGTCAATATGCATAATTATATTATTCCGGTGGAGGAAATTACCGAGCTTGCGTTACGCATTTCAAAAATGACTAAGGCCGAGCTAGAACAGTACCGCCCGCATATTTCATCAAAACGGATTAAAACATTAGCACTGGCTGCTCTTGTGCTTTGCAGACTTTTAAAAATCATCAAGCCCGGTAAATTTGTTATTTCTGCTTTCGGTGTCCGCGAAGGATTGCTTTATAATGAAATGGAAACGGATGTGCGTGCGCAGGATCCGTTGATAGTCGGCTGTCATCAGGTGGCGCAGATGACCGGCCGCTTCCCTGATCACGGTGAGCGGCTCAATGACTGGATTGAGGGGCTTTTTTCAGATGAAAGTACCGAACATAAACGGCTCAGGCTTGCTATTTGTATTTTAAGCGATGTGGGTTGGCGCGGCCATCCTGAATACCGCGCTGAAAAAGTGGTCTCGGAAATCTTATATGGTCGTTTTAGCGGTATAAACCATTGGGGCGCGGCGCTGATGGCTATGGCGCTTTATATATGCTACGGCGGCTCCGGTAATAATGCACCGCAAGTCAGCACAGCAAAGTCATTGATCAGTAAAGATGATATGCTTTATGCTAGAAAAATTGGCTTAGCCCTGCGCCTTGCCCAAAGAATATCAGGCGGCACATCAGAGGGCCTAAAAATGGCTGAGATAACTTTGGCTGATGATAAACTAAGCTTAAAAATTAAAGATAACATGATCGATCTTGTCAACGAAGTGGTCGAAAAAAGATTTTCCAAACTTGCTAAATTTATTGATGTTGATGGTGAGATAGCTGGATTTTAAGCACTTAGTCTGCTTTTTCTCTCATTTTACTTTCTGTGAAGCGGACTATTCTGCGGGCAGCGGTTTTTAATAGCTCTTCACCGCAAAGAAATCCTATGCGTACGGTGTTTACCATTGATGGGCCAAAACCGAAGCCGGGAACGATGGCGATATCCTCTTGCGCTAACAACCCTTCGGCAAATTCCCTTCCGCTTAAGCCTGTACTTGAAATATCAACGAGGGCGAACATGCCGCCCTTTGGGATTGAAAAGCTCAGATGATTGCTTTTCTTTAGTCCGTCGCATAACGCATTTCGCCGCTCACGGAATATATTGCGGAATTTTTCAGCGCTTTCAGTGTCTTTAAGGGCAACGATGGCAGCAGTTTGCACGAACTGATTAACGCCAAACTGTAATGCTTGCGAAAGGGCGGTCAAGGCCTCAGTAAATTCATCGGGCCCAATGGCCCAACCCACTCGCCAACCGGTCATGGCATGGGATTTTGAAAGGCTATTTACGACGATGGTGGTGCTTCTATACTGCTCGTTTTTATAGGCTGAAGTATGCTCACCTTCAAAAGTAACTGACCAGTAAACTTCGTCGGACACAAGCCAGATTGAATTTTCATGGCAATATTGTGCCAGATCATTCAAGGTTTGTTGATCAAACACTGCACCCGAAGGATTACTTGGAGAATTAATCAGTATAGCTTTTGTTTTATCTGTTACTGCTGCTTTGATTTTATCCAAATTGAGAGTATATCCTTCGGATTTTTCAAATATCACCGAAACCATCGTTGCCCCACCCGCCGTAACAACGGCCGGGTATGTGGAATAAAAGGGCTCCGGAACAATCACTTCATCACCAGCTTCGGTTAAGCAAAGAAAAGATGCAAATAATGCTCCCTGTGTGCCGCTAAAAATAACAGTATTTTCCGCACTAATGTGGCCGCCATAAAGCGTCATGGCATGTTCAGCAACGCCAGATCTTAAATCCGGCTCGCCGGCAAGTAGTGAATAATGGGTTTTGCCTGAATTTATGGCGTCGATCGCAGCGTCGCTTACAGCCGCTGGTGTATCAAGATCAGGATCGCCGACTCCTAAATGAATAATGTCATCACCCGCTTGAATTCGCTTTGTTGCCATATCACCTACGGCCCACGCTTCTGATGCTGGTCCGGATATTCTATTAACCAGTGAGGATAGATTTGTTTTATTCATAATATACGCACCAAATATTCAGTTTATAGCAAACTATATCTTGTGGTTTACTTTTCAAGAAAAAAGTGCCGCTAATATAAAAAATGAGCTTTCCTGTTAACACAAGTGCAATCATTCTTGTAGTTTCCAGGAATGATCTAAGTATTACTATGTGGGGAAGAAGTTTTATTCTACGAAAACTACAAGTTAAATTGACAATGTTACGTTATAACCGTACGGTGATTATACAAGGGGGTCACATCTATAGCTCCCCTTAATGGTGGTAGGTTCATCTGAAAAATAAACTACCGCAAATTTAAAATACTTTTTAAGAGGAAAGCCAATGAAAATTACTTTATTAAAGAAATTTCGGTTGTCTGCGGGAGTATCGACGATTGCGTTATTAAACGCTTCGTTATTACTGTCAGGTGCAACCGCTCAACAAGCCACATCGGTTGATCAAGAAGAGGATGTCGTTGTTGTAACAGGTCGACGTATGTCTAGTGCCGCAGAAGCGGTTGGAGAAGGCGAAGCCGGTAATACGGTTTCTGTAACACGTGAAGCACTACTTTCAGCACCTTCCGGTGTATCCGGACTTAAGGCCCTTGAAGGTTTGCCAGGATTTAACGTTCAAACGGACGGTGCCCTTGGTCTATATGAATTTGGTAACTCGGTTATACATCACTTCAGCATAAGAAGAATTTTGAATAGTCATGGTGCCGGGTTTAGCTTCCCATATGCCAGTGGAATATTGATCATTGGCATTTGTATAAAATATATGTTCACGGGCTAATATGCTACCCATTCCCGGCTCATCTGCTTCAAACTCACCCAAAGCCTCACCTGATAAAACATCATTATTTACACGCAGCTGCATTACGGGTGCCTCTTGTGCAGAAACGGTGGAGGAAAATAACGTGCCGTGAGAACCCGAAAACTGACTACCCAGTCCGGTAATGGCGAGTGCCACTAGTAATAAATGGCTTCTGGTT
>Ga0233449_1002754_pt1 | contig 13549 bp, 9 predicted proteins | sample SI_124_October20_FD_183012 | JGI IMG/M metagenome (GOLD analysis project Ga0233449, IMG submission 183012) | Seawater microbial communities from Saanich Inlet, British Columbia, Canada - SI_124_October2016_200_MG | ecosystem: Environmental > Aquatic > Marine > Inlet | place: Canada: British... | reverse complement strand
CAAACCGAACTTGAAACCCAGATCGAGCCTGGAGACGATGTACGTCTGGTGCCAAAGGTGCACCTTCGTTACGACGGCACGGACTCGTCTCTGGTGGTTGATTTTGGCAGTGCCACTGACCTGGTCGCGCGGTTCGAAAAATCCCACCGCCAGCGCTACGGCTTCATCACGCCGGAAAAAACACTAATCGTCGAAGCTTTATCCGTTGAAGCCCTGGGCGGTGCCAGTGACATTGCAGAACCGAATTTACCTGTTGATCCCAACCGCTCACTGCTTGAGCTGGTGACCCACCTGCCCGTGCACATGGCAGGCAAGGGCGCTGAAACACCTGTAGTCGACCGCAGCGAATTGCGCCCCGGTGATACAGTAAATGGCCCCGCCATTATTACCGAGCCCCATGGCACCAATATTCTGGAGCCGGGCTGGCAGGCTGAATTGACTTCAAAGGATCACCTGGTTCTAACCCGTATTGTTGCGCGCGAGGAACGCGTGGCCATCGGCACCGATGTCGATCCGGTCATGTTGGAGATTTTCAACAACCTGTTCATGTCCATCGCCGAACAAATGGGGGCAACCCTGGAGAACACAGCTTATTCCGTAAACATCAAGGAACGGCTTGATTTTTCCTGCGCCATTTTCAATCCAATCGGCGAGTTGGTGGCCAACGCGCCTCATATGCCAGTGCACCTGGGGTCCATGTCGGAAAGTATCCAGACTGTGATCCGTATGCGCGGTGACAGCATGAAATACGGCGATGTTTTTTGTCTGAACGCGCCTTACAATGGCGGCACTCATCTGCCCGATGTCACGATCATCACGCCGGTGTTTTCTGACAATAAAAAGGATGTCCTTTTTTATGTCGGCTCCCGCGGACACCATGCCGATATTGGCGGTATCACGCCGGGGTCAGTACCACCCAATTCCCGCACCGTAGATGAAGAAGGTGTGTTGATTGACAACTTCAAACTGGTCGACGAAGGCAAATTTCTGGAAAAGGAAATTACCGACCTGCTGTTGTCCGGAAAGTACCCGGCCCGTAATACCCACCAGAACATTGCCGACCTGAAAGCCCAGATTGCGGCCTGCGAAAAAGGCGTGCAGGAACTGCGTCGCATGGTCGATCATTTTGGCCTCGACGTCGTGCAGGCCTATATGAGCCATGTCCAGGATAACGCCGAAGAATCTGTTCGCCGCGTACTGGATGTACTCGAAGACGGTGAATTTACTTATCCCATGGATGACGGCAGCCAGATTTGTGTCGCGGTCAAAGTGGATCACGAGAACCGGCGGGCGACCATCGATTTTACCGGCACATCGGATCAGTTGGAGACCAATTACAACGCGCCAACAGCCGTGGCCAAGGCGGCGGTGCTATATGTCTTCCGCACCCTGGTCAACGACGACATACCGCTGAACAGTGGTTGTCTCAAACCGATGGACATCATCATCCCGGAAGCCAGCATGTTGAACCCGAAATATCCGGCCGCCGTAGTCGCAGGCAATGTCGAAACTTCACAATGCATGACGGATGCCTTGTATGGTGCGCTGGGTGTAATGGGGGCCAGTCAGGGCACCATGAACAACTTCACCTTCGGCAATGACAAGTACCAGTATTACGAAACCATCTGTGGTGGCTCTGGTGCCGGGCCGGATTTTGATGGCACCGCAGCGGTCCACACGCATATGACTAATGCTCGCCTGACCGATCCGGAAATTCTGGAATGGCGCTTCCCAGTCCGACTGGAAAGCTTCAGCATCCGCAAGGGATCAGGTGGCAAAGGTCGCCAGAATGGTGGCGATGGCACCTTGCGGAAGATGCGTTTTCTGGAAGGTATGACGGCGGCAATCCTTTCTTCCCATCGTGTCGTCCCGCCCTATGGCATGGCGGGCGGCGATCCAGGCCAGGTGGGCAAAACCTGGGTTGAACGGGCCGACGGTGATCATCTTGATCTGGGGCCTTGCGATACAGCGGAACTGGCCCCGGGTGATATCATCGTCATCCAGACTCCCACCGGAGGCGCTTTTGGTCCCAAAAACGAGAGGAAGCAATAACCATGAGCAATGCTGCCATCGAAGCCCTGGTCGAAGAATATTTCATGGGCATGTACGAAGGTGACGTGAATCGCCTGAAAGCAATTTTCCATTCGGATTGTCGCTTATTTGGTGAGCGCAAGGGTGAAAAACGGGAGTTCCCTGGCAGCGACTTTCTGGCCTACGTTGCGGGTGCCCCCGTCCCCAAAGACGAAGGCGAAGCCTATGAAATGGAGCTTGTCTCCATCAACCGTACCGGCCCCGTCGCCGTGGTCCACGTCAGGGACCTTTACCAGGGCGGTCGCTTCACGGATTACCTGACCGTTTTCGAAACGGTAGATGGCTGGAAAATTGTGAACAAGGCCTTTTACTCTGCGGACTAGGTAGTATGCCAGGCGCTTGCATCGTTGCTGCGTCGCTGCTCAGGACATCAAATCCGATGAGCCAGTTCTGCCTGTAGATCAGCCCATCAGGCTTGCTGTATTATATTAATATGTATCTATTTATAACAATTTGTTGGCGTAAATTACCGCTTATGTGACAATATTGAATTAGGAAAATCGCTCCGGTATCCTGAGGGCTCCAGCTTATCGTCTGCGAACATCCGGGAATTCAAGGAACATAAATGACCGATTGGTTTATGCGAGAAATCCAGACAGTCCTTGATTTCGGGGTTCACCACGAGCGCAACGCCAACAATAACAAAATCCGAACACTTAATGTTATTGCCCTTGTCGCCAGCTTTTTTTCCTTTTCTTTGCTGGGCGTGTACACGCTTTTGGATTACGACGCCTTTTATGTCGTTGTCTGGAGCAACGCCTGCTTTGGATTTTTGTATCTTGTTGCGCTGAATTTTAATCGTCTTGGGTATTTCAAGATTTGTCGCTTCATATGTCTGGCCGGTGGTTTGATCCAGCTTTCCGTCGGCTGCCTGGTATTTGGGCGTGAAGCCGGCACACACTACATTTTCTTTGGATTGCTCGCTATTTCTTTCATCACCTTCGATGTGAAAGAGATTGTCGGCAAAGTCGTTCTCAGTGCTCTATGTATCGCCATGGTGTTTCTGGGCGATTTCCAGTTTGCTCACGGCATCGCGGAGCCATACACGCCGTGGATGGCCGACTTCTTCCTTGCCAGCTCGATTATTCTTACATTCAGTTTGATAATTGTGGCCATTACCACCTTCTTGACAGAAATGCTTGCAGCCAATGCCAGGCTTGTGTCAGTTCTGGAGGTTTCGAAAGAAAAGGAAGCGAAACTTCAGGAAATCTTCGAGAACAGTCCAATTGCAATTGGTATATCAATTAGCGATCAGTCAACGGACGAGGGGATTATCCAATACGCCAACCCACGCTTCATGGACATGACTGGAATGAACCGTGACAAGATTGGCGTCGCACGAACATCCCTCTTTCTGCCTGAAGGAGAAGCCAGGGAAAAATCTGACACTGCACTTGAAGATCAAGGCCATCTTTTGAATCACGAAATTGAACTTTTGCGGACCGACGGGAGTGAGTTCTGGGCGCTGCTCTCCGTGGCACCCATCGATTTTGATGAACGCAAGTCCGCACTGTTCTGGATCTATGACATTAGCGAACAGAAAAATGCAGAAGAACAACTTCGTCAGGCCCGCGACGCTGCGGAGGACGCGACCAAGGCCAAGGCGTCGTTCCTGGCACAAATGAGCCACGAAATCAGGACACCAATGGGCGGTGTTATTGGCATGATCGATTTGCTGCAGCAAACCAAACTGGACGACGATCAGCAGCATATGACTTCGACCGTGCGCAATTCGGCAAATTCCCTGCTGACGATCATCAATGACATTCTCGATTTTTCGAAGATTGAAGCAGGTAAGCTCGACCTTGAAGAAGTGCCGATCTCCATTCGCGATGCGGCAGAAGGGGTGGGCGAGGCATTGGCAGTGAACGCCCGCAACAAGAACATTGGACTGTCGGTTTTTGTTGATCCCGATATCCCCGACGCCGTTCTCGGTGATCAGGTCCGGGTGCGCCAGATCCTGTTCAATCTGGGCGGCAATGCAATCAAGTTTACAGACACAGGCAAGGTGCTGATCCGGGCTGACCGACAGCCCTCGGACGACGAAAACCTGGCCACGATCCGATTCAGTATTATCGACGATGGTATCGGCATTCCTGAAGATGCGCAGGCCAATCTATTTACGGCCTTCAGCCAGGTCGAGGCATCCACCACACGCCGCTTTGGCGGCACCGGCCTCGGCCTTTCGATCTGCCAACGCCTGACTGAACTGATGGCAGGTGAAATCGGCGTCAACAGCGAGCCGGGTGTTGGGTCAACCTTCCATGTGACTATCACGTTCCCGGTAACTGACGTGCCGTCAATCAAAAGCGACGGTCTGGATCTGGGCTGTCTCAATATCCTGTTGGCGATTGAGGACGACGATATGCGGGAACTCACGCCGCGCTACCTCGAACGCTGGGGAGCCAAAGTCGAGACGATCTCTGATTTGGGCGAATTGGAAGAAACCGCCCTGGCTACCCCCTTTGATATAATCGGGTTGGTTTCACGGCTACCAATGGCGGCACAGGTCGAAATGGTTGAGCATCTCAATAGCATGCCGGATCTGGCATCCAAGCGGTTTGTTATTGCTTGCGCCGGTCGCGACAGATCCGAGCGCAAAGCCATCGAGAACACGATATATATCGACACAGAACCTTTAATACGTGAGAAGCTTATACGGATAATTGCAGCGGCTGCGGGGCGGATAAGCGCTGACATTGTTTACGAAGAAGATGACACGCCTGTCAGGAAGGTGAAAGCACCGACCGTGGCAGAAGCACAAGCAACAGGGCAACTTGTCTTGTTTGCTGAAGACAACCTGACCAATCAGGATGTCATTGGCCGACAACTCAATCTTTTGGGATACGCCTTCGAAGTCGCCAACAACGGCAAGGAAGCGCTGGATATGTTCCAGGCAAAATCCTATGCCATATTACTGACAGACTGCCACATGCCAGTCATGGATGGTTTTGACCTGACCAGAGCTATCCGCGAACTCGAAAAAGACAAGGAAGGACGCTTTCCGATTGTGGCGATCACGGCGAGTGTCATGAAGGAGGAGATCGATTCTTGTTTTGCAGCTGGCATGGATGACTATCTGCCCAAGCCACTGGAGATGCCCAAGCTCAGTGACATGTTGCGTAAACGCATGCCATCCGAAGTAGAAGTCGTCAGATCAAATCTGCGGAATGAAAGCCCGGTGGAGGAGAATACAGACAGCCTGGCCCACCAAGGGCCAATAGATCCGTCTGTCCTGAAGAATACGTTCGGTGACGACGAAGAAACCTTCAAGGAAATTCTTGCCGACTTTATTGATCCGGCAACAGACAATGTCAGGGAAATTCAAACTTCCTTCGACGAACATTTGGCTGACGGTGTAGCGAAAGCTGCGCACAAACTGAAATCATCGGCCCGCAGTGTTGGCGCGACTGAGTTGGCCGACATATGTCAAGCGCTGGAAGTGGCTGGCAATGCTGGCGACTGGGATGAAATCAACAAATCAGCGCCCCGCCTCTCCGGGATATTGCAAAAGATTACCAGTTACATAAAAGCGCTGTAATATTTGTTTGTTCTAGCGGTAAAAAGGCAAATACTGGAAAGTCGTTACCACAACTATCTATTCAGAGGACTGATCAGCATTGTCGGCTGCGTAAAGCCGATCCAGATCATCATATTTATCCTTGTCCACAAGAAGCTGGCGCTCATCAAACGTTGCCAGGCGATCAGCAATACTGTCCAGGCTGCCGGTTTCCTTGAGCACGGACAGCATATCGCCAACGGCCCGGACCGAAACCTGTAACGCAGCATTGGCATACAGCACGCCACCAAAGCCCATTTTTGCTAACTCATGCTGACTGGTCAGGGGTGTTTTGCCGCCAAAAACCATATTTGCGATCTGCGGCACGGGCAGTTCGCTGGCGATACGGGATAATTCATCTGTGCTTGTCGGTGCTTCGACAAAGGTTACATCTGCGCCCGCTTCAACGTAGGCCCCTGCCCGATCAAGAGCCGCATTCAGGCCTTCTATCGACCGGGCATCTGTGCGCGCAACAATCTGGAAGTCTGCATCACGGCGACTATCCACTGCCGCCCTGATTTTCTGCACCATTTCTTCCATTGTGATCACAGCCTTGCCCGCAAAATGACCGCATTTTTTTGGAAAGACCTGGTCTTCAAGCTGGATGCCGCTGGCACCGGCTTTTTCAAACTGCTCAACAGTGCGGACGACATTGATGGCATTGCCAAAACCTGTGTCTCCGTCCACCAGTAACGGTAATTCAACAACATCCCGCATCAGTGAAATGTGATCAACAACTTCCTTCAGGGACACCAGACCGATGTCCGGCAACCCCAGATGCGTATTGGCGATTGCTGCCCCGGATACATAGACAACGTCGAAGCCTTGTTCCGCAATAATACGGGCTGTCAGAGCGTTGGCGGCGCCGGGTATGACAGATGCCTGGCGTGCTGCCAGCAAATTTTTCAGACGGGTTGTATGTTTGATCGCCATGGCCCCAGTATATCAGAAAAACATCGGAAACACTGCCGTCAGAACAGGTGCCAGGATCGTCGTGGTTTTATTGGCCATGCGACGGTGGCCGTAGCCAAAGGCACAAGGTGATAGCCAGGACGCACAGCGCCGCCGAGATGCCATAACCAAGCGCGAAATCGCCGGTTAGTTCAGCCAGGACCCCGCCGCCGACAGGCCCCAGGGATTGTCCAAGTGCAAACATCAGGGTGATAACGGCCAGGCCACTTGCTGCGGCGGCAAGACCAAGATAGTCGCCTGCTGCGGCGGTAATGATGGTTGGAATGCTCCAGGCGGCAAAGCCAAACAAGGCGACTGAAACATAAAGCCCCACCAGACCAAAATTCAACGACACAAGGAAATAACCAATCCCCAGAACCGCGAATGCGATGATCATACCGTTCCGCCGTCCAAGGCGATCAGACAGAAAGCCAAACAGGGCACCGGAAAAAATACTGAAAAAGCCGATCCATGCCCATACTTGTCCGGCATGGTCCCGACTGAAGGAGAAATCCTGCTCCATCGTTGTGACGATAAATGTGGCATAGACCATATAGGTTACGCCGTAGATGGCATATATCGCCCCCAGATGCAGCACGATAGAACGAAATCCCCGCGTATCTGCTGTATGTTCCGCGTCTCTCTGCAATGGTCCGGGTCGACCATAGGGCTCCAGACCCATCTCTGCGGGATTGTTCCTGAGTAATATGGCGGTAAGCAAGGCCAGCACCAGCGACAGCGAAGAAAATATCAACCAGCCGACCTGCCAGCCCGCAAGACCAGACAGGGGCTCCAGTCTGGGTACCACAAAACCGGAAACGATGATCCCCAGCCCTGCCCCGCCGAGGAATATTCCGGCGGCGCGGCCCCGGTGAGAAGGATGAAACCAGTGTGAGGCAAGGCTCATCACCGGCACATATGCAGCGCCGCTGCCAACACCGGCAATTGAATACAGGATGGTCAGCACAACAAAATCAGAGCTTTGGGAAATACCGCCCAGCGCCAGGGTGATCGTCAACAATCCGGCGGTAACGATCTTTCGCGCACCCAGCCGGGGCGCAAGATAAGGCAAGGTCGCAACTGTCAGCAAATAACCAACAAAATAACCCGTCCCCAAAAGTCCTTGCTGGCTGTAATCGAGGCCAAGGTCCTGTGCCATGCCCGGCAACATCATGCCAAAGGCAAAGCGTGCCAGCCCAAGGCAGCAAAAAACGGCGAGGACTCCAACACCAGAAATCACCCAGGCATAGTGCGGACGCGGAAATATCTTCAAGAGCGACATGTCCCGGGAAATCAGAACGACCTATTTAGTGCCGTAAAGACGATCACCGGCATCACCCAGTCCAGGCAAAATGTAACCAATATCGTTAAGCTGGCGATCCAGAGACGCGGTATAGACCCGAACGTTTGGATGTTGTTCGGTAAAGACACGCACACCCTCCGGTGCCGATACGAGCGCCATGAACGTCATGTCTTTTTCGGCCACACCCCTGTCGCGCAGGATTTTCACGGCATAGGCGCCGGAGTGGCCTGTCGCCAACATCGGATCCACAACAATAACCCGCCGACCTTCAAGATTTGGAAGTTTGACCAGATATTCAACAGGCCTGAGTGTTTCTTCATCCCGATAAAGACCGATACTGCCAACACGGGCAGAAGGCATCAATTCCAGCAACCCTTCTGCCATGCCGGTCCCGGCGCGCAGGATCGGCACGACGCAGACCTTGCGGCCCTTCAGAACCGGGGCATCAAATGTTTCCAGCGGTGTTTCTGTGGTTTCCGTTGTCAGATCGAGATCACGGGTAATTTCATAGCCCATCAACAAGGCAATTTCCTTGAGCAATTCACGGAAAGTGCGGGTCGACGTGGTGACGTCACGCATGTGCGTCAGCTTGTGCTGGATCAAGGGATGTTCAATAACGGTCAGATTAGGAAATTCTGCGGCGCGTTGGGCTTGGGCTGACGTCATCGGTGCCTCCGGGCATTCGGGATTATTTTTATTGCCGAAGTCTACACCTGAGTTTCAAGTGGGTCACCTGGGCAGAACCGGATTCAACAAAAATATTGCCTGACAGATCGCCTGTATCCATCGCTTCGGGCTATTTCTCAGGCGGCACACCCTGTGGCATGGCGGGTTTATCGACAACTTCAAACACAGTGCCACCGTATCCGGCTTCTGCCGGGATTTCCAATTTGCGTATGCCGTCCTCGAATGACAACAGCTTTGGCGTGACCATAACCCTGGGGGCCGTTCTGGCAGCCGCCATTGCCTCTTCCGTTGTTTTGCTGAAGGCCAGTTTTGTCAGGTTCATCCGGGTCGCGAACACGAGGGTGACTTCCTTCGCGTTGGCCGCAGCGATTGTTTGCGCAGGATCCGCCCAGACGGAATCGACGGATTCGCTGCCATCATGCACGGCGATCTGATCTACCGGTGCTGCCACAAGATAAAAGTGGGTATCAAATCGTTTGGGCATCAAAGGCGGTGTCACCCAATGGGCAAAATGCACCAACAAATCCAGCGCCAGATCGAGATTTTCTGCCTCAATGAACTCCAACATGGTGGCTTCGTTGTCGCGCATTCGAACTGCCCAGGGTTCAAGCTCAACAAGACGCTCAGCGGTGACCAGGTCATCACTCCCTCGGGGGCGTGCCAGCAGGACACCGCATTCCTCAAATGTTTCGCGTAAAGCTGCAACAGCCAGTGAGAACTGGTCCGCTGACATCGTATCGCCCCCCCGGCTATACAGCTTCAGCGCGGGATCATTGTCGTCGTCGTCGACCTTGCCACCCGGAAAAACCATGGCACCTGAAGCGAAATCGATCTTGTGGTGGCGTTTGACCATAAAGACTTCGATGCCATTCGCACCGTCTCTGGCCAACAAAACAGTTGATGCCATCCGGGGCACGACATGGGAATAATCTTTTTGTTCAAACACACTTTGCTCCGGTTCTGTTTCCTGCGACTCTCTCAATCATTAAAGGGGTTCGGCAACATTGCAAGACCTGTTGTCCCCTGAGCACTGAATTGCGCCCTGATGGGAGACCCAATTTGCGCCTGAACGGCACGCCCCTTGTCATCGTCATGAGTTGTGTGATGATCCTGGATCATCTTGGCATGGGCGTTCTGCCTGCCTTGCAGCCCGTCCTGATCGACGAATGGCAGATGACAGGTACCGAAGCTGGCTGGGTGAACGGTATTTTTGCGGCCGGGTATATGCTGGGCGTGCTGGTCCTTGTGCCCTTCACAGACCGCATGGATGCGCGGACGATATTTCTCTGGGCCAATACAATCTGGTTTCTGTCGATCCTTGGCTTTGGCCTGTTTGCCGAAGGTTTTGTCAGCGCCTCCATCCTCAGGTTCATCGGGGGCTTCGCCTTCGCAGGCACCTATATGCCCGGCCTGAAGTTGATGACGGACAGGTTGGGCCGGGAGGATGCGTCCCGTGCAATCGCCTGGTATACGGCAAGTTTCGGCATCGGTGCGGCCCTGTCTTTTTCCCTGGCTGGCTTCATTAATGGTGCCCTTGGCTGGCAATGGGCCTTTGGTATTCTGGGGTTCGGTGCACTGGGTGCAACCATCCTGATCCTGCTGACAACACAGTATCAGCCTCCTTTGCAACAACATGAAAGCCGCAGGTTTTTGAACGTTCGGGCTATCCTTGGGAACCGCCCGGCACTTGCCTATATCCTGACCTATACCCTGCATACGACGGAATTGATTACCATCGGGGCCTGGGCTGTAACTTTCCTGGCATTTGCAGCCAGCCTGCAACCCGTTGGCAGCATCGGTGTTGATGTTACCATTTTTGGTGCCCTGGTCAGTTTCGTCGCCATGCCCGCCAGCATTTATGGTAATGAACTGGCGCGCCGTTTTGGCCGCCGCCAAACCGTTAGTCTCATTATGGTCGTCTCGGCCTTGTTTGGTTGTCTGGTGGGGTTTTCTGCGGCAATGCCGTTCTGGATTGTCGTCCTGATGCTCGTCATATACAGCGCCCTGTCAGCGGCAGATTCCGCCTCCATTACGGCAGGCACCGTGAAACATGCTGTACCTGAATTGTATGGTGCCACCATGACGGTTCATTCCTTTGTCGGCTTCGGCGGTGGATTTCTGGGCCCTTTGGCGTTTGGATTCATCCTCGATAATGCCGGCGGTAAGGAAAGTATCGAAAGTTGGGGTATGGCCTTTGGCTTGATCGCCCTGACATCATTGATCGGCCCCATCGTCCTTCGGTTTATGTTGAAAGACGTGCCACAACACCCCACCGCAGATTAGCGATAGCCGGAATTTTCTGCTAATGTAGCGTTCTGATAATAACCAGGTGGCGAAATGTTGAAGATGCGCATATTGGCAATTGCAGTTCTTGTTTTTGGGCTTTCCGCATGTGAGAGCATGGACAGTGCGACCCAGACTTTCAAAAGCATCAACAAGGTGTTGTCTCCGCTGACAGTTCTGAAAAAGGGAAGCAGTTGAATAGACAAACTTTGGGTCAACGACTGGTTCAGGGCGTAAGCCTGATCAGTTTCCTGGCAATTGTTTCCCTGACCGGGCCGGTAGCAGCAAGCACAGCAAAAAAACATATGATTGCGGCGGCTAATCCGCTGGCTGCAAAGGCCGGGCTTGATATCCTGCGGGCAGGTGGCAGCGCTGTAGATGCGGCGATTACCACGCAGCTTGTCTTGACACTGGTGGAGCCTCAATCATCCGGCATCGGTGGCGGTGCTTTCATGCTGCATTACGATGCAAGCAGCAAAACCACCATCGCATTCGATGGCCGCGAGACGGCGCCTGCTGCGGCGACAGAAAAACTGTTCCTGAAACCGGATGGCAAGCGCATGAAGTTCTTTGCCGCCGTTGTCGGTGGCCGTGCTGTCGGCGTCCCTGGTGTGCCCCGCCTGATGGAACTCGCCCACAAAAAGTACGGTAAATTACCCTGGAAGGATTTGTTCGCACCTGCAATTAGTCTTGCGCGGAAGGGATTTGCGATTTCTCCCAGGCTTTATGCCTTGTTGAAACGCGACAAACATCTTCCAACACAGAATGCTGCCCGTGCCTATTTTTACGATGAGAACGGTGCGCCCTTGCCCGAAGGACATGTTCTGCAAAACCTGTCGCTGGCAGAGACGTTGCAAAAGATGGCGGATGACGGTGCCGACGCTTTTTATACGGGTGATATCGCCGACGAGATTATCTCGAGCGTCAACGCTCACAGCAATCCCGGCGGCCTGACGGCGGATGACATGAAATCCTATGTCGCCAAGGCACGGGAGCCAGTTTGCAATCCCTACCGCCAGTGGCGGATTTGTGGCATGCCTCCACCAACATCGGGTGGTCTGACGACCTTGCAAATCATGGCGCTGCTCGAAGATCAGGACCTGGCAGAGATACCGGCAGGGTCCGCAGATGCTGTTCATTTAGTGTCCGAAGCCAGCCGCATGGCTTACGCCGATCGCGGCAAGTTCATGGCCGATGCTGATTTTGTGCCGGTGCCAATCAAAGGTCTGTTGGACCCGGATTACATTCGTGCACGGGCAGCCTTGATCAAACAGGATCAGACCATGGGCAAGGCAACGCCTGGCGATGTACCGGGTCGGCAGGGGAACCTTGTGACGGGTGATACGGCCGAACTGCCGTCGACCACTCATTTCAGCATCGTCGACAGTGACGGCAATGTCGTTTCAATGACATCCAGTGTTGAAAATGCCTTTGGCTCACGCCTGATGGTTGGCGGTTTCATCTTGAACAATCAATTAACCGATTTTTCCTTTGCCCCCACGCGTGATGGTGATCTGGTTGCCAACCGCGTACAGGCCGGCAAGCGTCCCCGCAGTTCTATGTCACCCATGTTGGTGTTCAATGGTCGCCAGCCTGGTGGTGATTTTCTGCTGGCCGCTGGCTCACCTGGCGGCAGCCGGATCATCGCCTATGTCACCAAAACCCTGATCGCCTTGCTGGATTGGAAGATGTCACCACAAGAGGCCGTTGCCCTGCCCCATCACGTAAACCGGAATGGCAGTATTGATCTTGAGTCAGAAACGCCTTTGGCCGCACTGGTGAGTGATCTGGAAGAACGCGGACACAAGGTCAAGGTACGTGGCTTAAACAGTGGTTTGCATGTCGTTGCCCGAACCGCAAACGGCCTCGAAGGCGGTGCTGATCCTCGCCGCGAAGGCGTTGTGCTGGGTGACTAGGATGCTGCCAAAATCATTTGCTCGCCTGATTTGTACTGCGATTCTGGTTTTGACATCAGTTCCGGCAGTTATGGCCGAAGGAATTTCGCTCGCGCGCATACCCCACATCTATGAGGTAGTTATTGACCCGGCCCGGCCAGACCATCTTATTCTGGCGACGCCGCGTGGCCTTTATCGGCTAACACCAGCAATTGAAATGCAGCCCCTGCTGGACGATACCCATGATATCACCGGACTTGTCGTTTCCGATGATGGCAAATTCCTGCTGGCCAGTGGCAAAATGAAGAACAAGCCTGTCGGCATATTATTCTCCGGCGATGCGGGTAAAACCTGGAAAACACATTCAGCGCCCATGGAGGATGCAGGGACACTGCGCTTGATGAAGGTCGCCGGGCCCAGGGGGTATTTGCTGGCAGTTGCAGACGGACTGTACCAGAGTCTGGATGCCGGGAAAAACTGGAAAAACATTGCAAAAATGCCACCCGCCAGCCTTGGCCTGGCCACCAGTCGAAAATCCGCCAATGACCTGCTGGCCGCAACAGCCAAAGGCTTAAGAGCCAGTTCAAATGGTGGTAAATCGTGGCAAACGGTGACGGTAGGCCCTGAGGGCAAGCCCGCCAGTATGGTTGCCAGGGACGGGCGCAACAAAGCCTGGACCTTTATTGTCAGCGCCGGTTTATTTACGCAGACTAAAGGCGGCAAGTGGGAAAGACGAGCTCCGGCAGCGCAATTCGATGGTGCCCTGATACAACTGACTGG
>Ga0233449_1002741_pt1 | contig 13589 bp, 10 predicted proteins | sample SI_124_October20_FD_183012 | JGI IMG/M metagenome (GOLD analysis project Ga0233449, IMG submission 183012) | Seawater microbial communities from Saanich Inlet, British Columbia, Canada - SI_124_October2016_200_MG | ecosystem: Environmental > Aquatic > Marine > Inlet | place: Canada: British... | reverse complement strand
ACAGGAAATTAAAATGAAAAATCTAATATTACTATTTGCGTGTTTAATAAGCACAAATGCCTATGCTCAGTCCCATTTACTGCCTGATGTGCCGGAAGGGGCGCAGGCGGTCTCGCTCTTTGGTAAAGCGCTTTCAATGCCAGCTCCTAGTCAGAAAATGCTTGATAATCTTGCGGTGGCAAAGGCTGATTATGATGCGGACCCAATGGACGCTGAAAATATCATTTGGTACGGCCGCCGGGTCGCTTATACCGGGGATTTCCGCCGGGCGATTTTGATTTTTTCAGAAGGGATCAGAAAGCATCCGACCGACGCGCGCATGTACCGCCACCGTGGGCACCGCTATATCACGATCCGTGAATTTGACCGCGCCATTGAGGATTATGAAATTGCCGCCACCCTGATTAAGGGAGCCGAAGATAAAATTGAGCCAGACGGCGCGCCAAATCCGCTTGGTATTCCGGTAACAAGTACTCACGGTAATATTTATTACCATCTGGGACTGGCTTATTATCTTAAGCATGATTTTGAAAATTCACTGCGGGTTTATAGAATGGGCCGTGATATTGATTTAAATGATGATAATACGGCATCGACGACGCATTGGATATATATGAACCTGCGCCGTCTTGGTCGGGGTGATGAGGCGAAAGCCGCACTTGATCATATATCGGCAGACATGAATATCATTGAAGTTCATAATTATCATAAGCTTGATATGTTCTATAAGGGCGAGGTGCCGGAAGAAGAAGTTTTAAGCGCTGACCCTAATATTCCGGCCGGGGCCAGTATTACTTATGGCGTTGCCAACTGGTTCCTATATAACGGTGAAGAGGAAAAAGCATATAATTTAATGGAAAAGTTCATTAATACTAATTCATGGGGATCATTCGGCTTTATTGCGGCCGAAGTAGACTTAAAAACTAGATAAAATGAGAGAAATAATGAAAAATATACTAATCGCCAGCTTGTCCATATTTTTGATCGGCTGCTCAGCTGAAAATACAGACAATACTGTGCAGCCTGAAGTAACTGAAGCCACCCCTTTATTTGCTGATGCTCCGCAAGGTGTACAGGCAATTTCACTATTAGGTGCAGAACTGCGTTCACCAGCACCGTCACAAAAGGTTCTTGATAATCTTGCCGATGCTAAGGCCAATTATGACGCAGACCCGATGGATATTGAAAATATTATCTGGTACGGGCGCCGTGTCGCTTATACGGGTGATTTCAGACAGGCGATTGAAATATATTCCGAAGGGCTAACGAAACACCCAGAAAGTTCAAGGCTTTATCGTCACCGTGGTCATCGTTATATCTCAATCCGTGAATTTGACCGTGCTGTCGCCGATTATGAGATGGCAGCAAAACTGATCGAAGGCGAGGAAGATACGATTGAACAAGATGGTGCACCCGGTCCAACAGGCGTTCCCGTATCGTCAAGGCACACTAATATCTGGTATCATCTCGGCCTTTCTTATTATCTGGTTCATGACTGGGAAAATTCACTTAAAGCTTATCAAATTGGTCATGACCTTGGTTTAAATGATGATAATATCGTTTCAACCGCCCATTGGATTTATATGCTTCATAACAGAATGGGTAATCCTGAAAAAGCGAAGGAAGCCATCGCCCATATTACAGCCGATATGGATGTGATCGAGAATTTCTCTTATCATAATCTGGTGCTTTTCTATAAAGGTGAAATTCCACCAGAAGAGATGTTAAATGTTGATCCTAATGATCCTAGTGGTGCTGCCGTCGCTTACGGTGTGGCCAATTGGTATCTTTATAATGATCAGCCGGAAAAAGCGTATGATCTTATGGAGCGTTTCGTGGCGACTAAATCATGGGCTTCATTTGGCTTTATTGCCGCTGAGGCGGAGTTAAATCTTAGATAGTTATGAAATATAAAACCGCAAAAGAAGTAAAGCAGCTTCTATCAACGATGCAAGAAGTTGCTTTTATTGATGTTAGGGAAATTGCCGATTACGGAAGGGGGCACCCTTTTTTCGTCTCCCATGTTCCTTATAGTATCTTGGAAGCGCGTATCAGGCTATATGTTCCGTGCGTGCAAAGTGCCGTTATTCTAATTGATGGTGCTGATGGCGTTGCTGAAAGAGCCGCCCACCGAATGCAGGAAATGGGCTATCAACATGTGATTATTCTGACTGGCGGCGTGGCAACTTGGGACGCGGCAGGCTATGCCCTTTATGAAGGGATCAGCGCGCCATCAAAATCATTCGGCGAGGTGGTCGAACATGAGCTTGGTACTAAATCAATCACTGCTGAAGATTTAAAAGCGCGTATGGACGCGGGGGATGATGATTTTATTATCTTAGACGGACGCACGCCATCACAATATAGAGATATGACCATTCCTACATCAACATCATGCCCTAATGCGGAACTCAGTCTACGGTATAAAACGATGCTGGCTCGCCCTGATCAGGATATCATTGTTAACTGTGCTGGGCGAACGCGTAGCCTTATCGGCGCAGCCACATTAGACCTGCTTGGGATTGAGAATAATGTATTTGCCCTTGAAAACGGTACTATGGGTTGGAAAATCGCCGGGTACGATCTGGAATATGACGCGACGCGTACTTACCCTATTGACATATCAGAAGATATTATTACGGAGGCGAAACAAAAGGCTGATCAGCTTATAAAAAATTATAATATTCCTATGGTTGATAATGATACTTTAGCGGATTGGCGGGCCACCGATAACAAAACCACATTTATGTTTGATATCCGCACTTCGGAAGAATATGAAGCCGGTCATGTGGACGGCTTTCGCCATGCGCCGGGCGGACAGCTAGTGCAGGCAACCGACCAATGGTTTGCGACCCGAAATGCCCGCATTGTGCTTTTTGATAATTGCCGCATCCGCGCAGTTATGACGGCGATTTGGCTTAAAGGAATGGGCCATGATGCTTATGTGCTCGATGAAAAAAACATCACGGATCTTGTGCGGGTTGGTGAATTTGAAATTGACGTGTCCGGCATTAATTTCATCGACGCAAATGATATTTCAAGTGACATGACGATCATCGATATCAGATCCAGTGAAGACTATAGAAAATCCCATATAGAAGGAGCCCAGTGGTCGATACGGCCAAGGATTAACCAGCTTAAACTACAAGGTGAGATTGTCATTATCGCCTCAGAACTTCTTACCGCAACATATGTGCTAAAAGAGCTCGGCGGCGATGGTTCAATTTCACTCAGCGAGCCGGAGGACTGGATAGCGGCAGACTTGAATTTGGTTTCAACGCCAGACTTCCCGCCGGACGAAGACCGAATAGACTTTCTATTCCACACCCACGACCGCCACAGCGGCAACATGGACGCCGCCCGCGAATACCTGCGATGGGAAACGGGGTTGATGGATCAGATGGACGAACAAGAACGCGCGACATTAAAGCCTTTATAAAGGCCAGACCCATGCGATCATTGGTAATGCGACGATGGTAATGATGATTTCTAGCGGTAAACCCATGCGCCAGTAGTCGCCGAATTTATAGCCGCCGGGGCCCATGATCAGGGCGTTGTTTTTGTGGCCTATGGGGGTTAGGAAGGCGCAGGAGCTTGATACTGCGACGGCCATCAGAAATGCGTCAGGATTGGAGTTTAGGCTGTTTGCCATGCTGACGGCAATGGGTGCCATCATGACGGCGGTGGCTACGTTATTCATCAAATCAGAAAGCGTCATGGTGACGATGAAAAGCAGAGCCATCACGACAAAGGCTGAATAACCAGCGGATATTTGTAAAATTCCAGCGGCGATTAAATCCGTCGTACCTGTGGTTTCGAGTGCGCCGCCAATGGGGATCATCGATCCGACCAGCACGATCACTGGCCAGTCTATAGTATTATAAAGATCTCTAAGCGGGATAATATTAAACAGCACCATGCCAAGAGCTGATATGGCAAGGGCAACGGTTAGGCTGGTAATCCCGGTTGCTGCAGCGCCGATTGCACCGGCTAGCAGTAAAATGGCGATACCTGCATGACGGCGCTTGCCCATGTTAAAGCCGCGCTCTGCCAAAGGCAGCAGTCCAAGCCGGTCCATGGATTTTGACATACTGTCGTTATCACCTTGCAGAAGTAAAACATCACCCGGTTTAAAAACCACCTGATGGAGCTGTTTGTTGATGCGCTGGCCCTGACGCGAAAGGCCGAGAAGGTTTAGGGCTGATCTTGATTTCAGTTTAATCTCGCCAATTTTACGGCCAACAATGCGGCTATCGGCAGAAACAACGGCTTCCTGTAGTGCGACATCATCATTGGAAAAGAGCGAACGGTCATGATCACCGCCAACAATTTCGAGATTTAATTTATGGGAAAATTCATCGAGCTCTTTTGGTGCAGCTTTCATAATCAGAACATCAGCTTCGTTTATAACGCGGCTACGACTAAGCCTTAATGTACGCTTGCCATCACGAATAAGACCGGCGATACGCACGTCACACTTGTTAGCAATTACGTCCAGTTCTTTAATGGTTTTGCCAATAGCTTCTGATTTTTCAGCGACCACACATTCAGCAACATAATCATCAATATCGAACAGTTCATCAGTAGCTGATTTTGCCTGCCTGTCCTTAGGTAGAAGCCGCCAGCCGACTGTACTTAGAAAAAAGACACCAACAATTGCCACAACCGATCCGACCGGTGAGAAGTCAAACATAGAAAAAGGTTCACCCGCCACCGTTTCTCTATAATGAGCGATAACGATATTGGGCGGTGTGCCAATTAAAGTAATCAGCCCGCCAAGGATTGAGCCAAAGGATAGTGGCATAAGAAGAAGCGCCGGGGAGCGTTTGACTTTTTTTGCACTATCAATAGTGGCCGGCATAAGGAGCGCCAACGCCGCGACATTATTCATCATCGCTGAAAGGATCGCCGAAAAGCTCGACATGATGGTGATTTGTAAAAACAGGTTTTTAAGTGGCGGCACAACGATATGAGCAATTCTGTCAATAACGCCGGAAACGGCAAGCCCGGCGCTGATCACCAGTACTGCGGCGACCGTAATCACCGCAGGATGGGAAAAGCCGTTAAAGGCACTATCCGGGCTGATAACACCAGAAATAACACTGACCATCAACGCACTAAAGGCTACGACGTCATAGCGCCAGCGACCCCATAGGAAGAATATAAATACTCCAATTAAAATGGCTACAATGGTGAGCTGTTCAGTGTTCAAACTTATTTTTCCTTGGTCTTGTGGTTTCTAGAAATGATGCTAGGGTAATATTCATAAAAATAAAACGAAAAAATAGGGCGAAAAGAATATGATCGAAAAATATTCGATGCTGTTTTTGTATCTGGCGGTGCTTATAGCCTTAAGTATTGTGGCGTCAAAACGCGTTACTAACATCAAAGGGTATATCACAGGAAACAAAACTCTTGGCTACTGGGTTGCTGCATTTTCCGCGCAGGCCACTGGGGAAAGTTCATGGTTATTGCTTGGGGTGACAGGCATGGGCGCAATGGTTGGCTTCAGTGCTTATTGGATTGTTGTTGGGGAGCTTTTTGGTGTGGCGGTCGCCTGGTTTTTTATGGCAGAAAAATATAAAAAGCTAACTGATCACTATGACAGTATCACCATGACGGACTATCTGGTCAGCCGTTTTAATCCCAAAACCCACACTTTAAGAATTGTCGCCTCTGCGTCACTGGCGATTTTTATTTTAATTTATATCTCCGCGCAGATTGATGCGACGGGCTCCGCCTTTGAGAGGTTCCTTGCGTGGGATTACCATGTGGGGGCCATTGTCGGCTTTGTTATTGTTGTGGTTTATAGTGTTATTGGCGGTTTTACGGCTGTTGCCTGGACAGATATGTTTCAGGGCGCGGTTATGGTCTTAAGCCTAGTAGCGCTGCCGCTTGTGGCTTATATGATGCTCGGCCCTTCTGATCATGTGTATGATACCTTAAGCGCCATTGATCCGGGTCTTGTCAATATATGGGGTAACGGCGGTCTTACGCCGATGAATTTTGCTATTGTGCTTGGTATGATGCTTATTGGTCTTGGCTTTCTTGGTTCACCGCAGGTTTTTGCGCGGTTCCTAGCGATTAAGGATGTTGAAGAAATTAGACGCGGTCGCTGGGTCGCGTTGATGTTTACATTCCTCGTCGATGCGTCGGCGGTGAGCATCGGTGTGCTTGGGCGTTACCTTTTTACAGAAGTAGGCGGCGATCCGACAGTGGGGCTCGGAAACGGCGCTCAAAATGTCCTGCCTACTTTGGTGGAATATGTGTTTCCAGCGATACTGGTTGGGCTTTATGTGGCGGCGGTTCTTTCAGCCATTATGTCGACGGTTTCTTCGTTACTGATTGTGGCGGCAGGTTCCATTACTCATGATATTTACCGTAAAATGTTTAATGCAGAGCTCGACGGTGAAAAATCGGCACGAGTTTCAAGGTGGCTTACGGTAATGTTTGCGCTTCTCGCTCTTGGTATAGCAATGATCGTTTCGTTTGTTTCGCCGTCACGGACTATTTTCTGGTTTGTGATCTTTGGTTGGTCAGGGATAGCGGCGGTATTCTGCCCGATGATGATCATGTCGCTTTTCTGGAAAGGCTATACCGCCAAAGGGGCTATTGCCTCAATGATTGCGGGATTTTTAATGACTATTTTAGCGAAATTCGTCTTTTCTGAAATGGACGGAATTGGCAATTATTTCGTCGCAATGGAAACAATGCCACCGGCCTTCTTGTTTTCATTCGTCGTCGGGTATATTGTAAGCATTATGGAGCCGGATAATGAGCTCGCGGAAAACTATAATAATGATTTAAACAAAATAAATGAACGGGATTAATTAAAATGGATAGACGTGATTTTCTAAAAACAACTGCAGCACTTGCAACAGTTTCCGCGGCGGGAAGCGCCATTAGTGCACAAGCACAAGGGGTGATGGATAAAGATAGCGATGCTTACTGGGAAACGATCCGTGCAGAGTATAAGGTGACGGATGAGTTTAATAACCTCAATGCCGGTCATTGGGGTATAATGTCTGAACCTGTTCGCGAAGCATTTGCCAAACATACTGAATTTATCAATGCCTATAGCTCACATTTTATGGGATCCGGACGCAGAGTAGATCCAAACGCACGTAGTTATAACGTAGAGCGCGCTGAAATTATTGATATGCTCGCTGAAAAACTGGGCGTAAATAGTGATGAGCTGGTCTTTACCAGAGGTGTGACAGAATCGTTGCAATTACTGATAAGTGGTTATAATAAACTGGAGCCGGGTGATACGGTTCTTTTCGCCGATGCTGCATATTATAGTATGCAGGCAGAAATGCGCCATATGACGGTCCACCGCGGGGCAAAAGTGGTGCTACTTGATATACCTTATCCGGTAACATGGGAAAATCAGATTGATGTTTTTGAGCAGGGTATTAAAGATAATCCCGGTACTAAACTAATTCTGGTTACTCATATGGCAAACCGTACTGGCGTTATTGTCCCTGTTAAAGAAATACAAGCAATGGCACGCGGTTACGGCGTTGATGTGATCGTTGATGCGGCCCATTCATGGGGCCAGTATGATATGGATTTTGCTGATCTTAATTTGGATTTTGTTGGCTTTAACTTGCATAAATGGATCGGTGCGCCGTTAGGTGTCGGGCTTATGTATATTCGGAAAAGCCGCATGCTTGATATTGATACAAAAAGCAGTAAAGGCCCTGCCGGAAATGATGATATTAATAACCGGGTGCAAACAGGGACTATGAATTTGGCTGCCGTTTTGAGCGTCAGGGATGCGCTTCTTTTCCTAGCTGATATCGGTATTGTACATATTGATCGACGTTTTAAAGCGCTAAGGCATGAGTGGGTTAAAGAATTTCTTGATGATGACCGGGTTGATATACTCACACCGGAAGATGACCGCATGCACGCGGGACTAACATCATTTCGCATTAAAGCTCACCCAAACGCGGTGGAGCTTGGAAACACGCTGCTAAGGGACTATGGCATTAATTCAGCACCAATTGGAAATATGAATGCGATTCGTATATCACCTGGCCTTTATAGTTCAAAAGCCGATATGGCTGCATTAGCAGTTGCCATTAAAGAAATAGCGGATAAATTATAGGATAAAGCTTAATGGATAGAAGACAATTTTTAACATCAACGGCTGCATTCGCCGGTGCTTCGCTTGCCGCGGCGCCAATGATGAGTTTTGCTTTAGAAACCAGAAATGCGGATGATGAGAATTTCTGGAAAATTATTCAACATCAATATGAAGTGACGGATAAAGTTACCAATATGGAGGCGGGATACTGGGGCATTATGTCAATTCCAGTGACGCAGGCCTATATTCGAAACACACATTTTATAAATTCACATAATACCTATTATGTCAGAAGAGAATATGGTGGAGATTATAATAAAATAATCGCGCGTATCGCTAAAAAACTGAATGTTGGTGAAGATGAACTTGTCTTAACAAGAAACGCTACAGAGTCACTTTCCAGTTTAATCAGTGGCTATAATAAACTAAGTGAAGGTGATACCGTTATCTATGCTGATCAGGATTACGGAAGCATGCAAGCGGAAATGCGCTATTTGAAAAAATATCGCGGCGTTAATGTTGTTGATATTGCGGTACCTGAGCCGGCGTCCTATCAGAATATGATTGATGCCTATGAAAAGGCGCTTAATGATCATCCAAAATGTAAAATGATTTTGCTTACTCATGTTAGTAACCGCACAGGTATCATCACGCCCGTTAAAGAAATCACCGCTATGGCGAAAGCGCGCGGTGTTGATGTGATCCTTGATGCTGCCCATTCTTGGGGGCAGTTTGATTTTGACTTTCAGGATTTAGGGGTCGATTTCGTTGGTTTTAATATGCATAAATGGATTGGTGTGCCGCTCGGTGTGGGGCTTATGTATATCCGTAAAAACCGCGTCCTTGATATTGATCCACTTCGCGGAGAAGCAGGACCAGAAAATGATGATGTCAGGAAACGTATTCATACGGGAACGGTTAACTTTGCATCGGTATTAACAGTGCCAGATGCGCTTGATTTTAGGGAAAATATTGGTCAGAAAAATATTGAAAATCGACTCAGAGCATTAAGAAGTCAATGGGTGGATCAGGTCCGTGATAATAATAAAGTTGAAGTGTTAACACCAGATGATGAACGGATGTATGCGGCTATTACCTCTTTTAGGTTAAAAGGCAAAACTTCATACGAAGATAATGCAGCACTTATGAAAACACTGCATGAAAAATACAAAATATTTACGGTCGCCATTGGTGGCCTCGCTAATGGTGGAGCTATCAGGGTAAGTCCTTCACTTTATAATTCTCGTGATGATGCGGATAAATTGGCTGCGGCCATTAACGACATTACGGGGTGATTTTTTAATTTGATACGGGAGGTATCATGACTTATCTACTAAGAAGACTTCTAATAGTTTCAACCCTTTGCTTATTCGGCACTGCCGTACAGGCGCAGGATATCACTAGCCCGGAAGAATTTTTCGGCTTTAAAATGGGGGCGGACAGGAAACTGGCCAATTGGGACAGGCTTGTTGAATATTACCAGCTCGTCGGGGCCGAGAGTGACCGGATGAAGGTTGTCGATATGGGCGATACGGAAATGGGACAACCGTTTCTGGCGCTTTATATTTCTACACCTAAAAACCTGGCACGTCTTGATGAAATAAAAGCCTATAATGATAAGCTTGTCGATCCGCGCGGCATTGCCATGAGCGAAATTGACGAGGCGGTAGAAAATAGTGTCGCGATTGTCGTGCAAAGTTTTGGTATTCATTCAAATGAAGTTGCGGCGCCGCAAACAGCTGCTGAAACCGTCTATGATCTGCTGACCCGCGACGATGAAGACATGACGCGTATCTTAAATGAAACTCTTTCTATTTTTATCCCGGCCTTTAACCCGGACGGGCAGAAAATGGTTGTCGACTGGTATAATAGCAATGTTGGTACCGAATATGAAACCTCACCGCTGCCGTGGCTTTATCATAAATATATTGGCCATGATACAAACCGTGATGCTTTTGCGACAAATATGGCGTCATCAGGTTACGGCGCTGAAATTCTATTCACTGAATGGAACCCGCAAAGTTATATCGATCATCATCAGATGGGGGCTTATAGTGCGCGGCTTTATGTGCCGCCTTATGCTGAACCAATTCGTCCGGCTGGTGATCCGCTGGTATGGCGGGAAATGTCATGGTACGGCGCTCATATTTCGCAGGATGAAGAAATTAACGGTAAAACCGGCGTGATAAACGGCGCATATTATACCGGCTGGGGTCACTTTGGTTTCCATTGGATAACACCGTTTCATAATATCGCCGGTATGTTGACGGAATCCGCGTCTACCCGTCTAGGGACGCCGATTTATATTCACCCGGATCAGTTGGAAGGCGCGCGTTATAATTTCCCGAAATATGATGCACAAATTAATTTCCCTAACCCATGGCCCGGTGGATGGTGGCGTGTTCGCGATATTGTTGAACAACAAAAAATTGCTGCCCTCGCTCTGCTTGATCTTACGGCGAAAAACAGAAAACTGATCTTGAAAAATTCTTATCTTAAAGCGTCACGTCAAACGGAACGCGGTAAGAATTTAGAAACAAAAGCCTATATCATTCCTGCTGATCAACATGATCCGCTCACTATGGAAAAAATGATCAATATTTTACTTGGTCAAGGCATTGAAGTTAAGAAAGCAGCGGCTGACTTTACCCATGAAGATCATAATTATAAAGCGGGATCATATGTGGTTACCATGGCTCAGCCAAAGCAGGGTTTGGTGAGGTGGCTGCTTGGCCGCACATTCTATCCAGATAATTTCTATACTCGCGATGTCGATGGCTCTCCTAAACGTCCTTATGATATGTCCACTGATAATATCTCAGAATATATGGGTGTTGATGTGAAGCCTGTTGGTACAGACGTGATGTCAGGATTAACTGTTGTCGCAGATAAAGTTCATTCATTGGGCGACGTAGTAGGTAGTGCCAATGGCTATGTAATTGATGGCCGTTTGAATGAAGCCTTTACGGCCGTTAATCTTCTTTGGGATGCTGGCGTTGATGTTAGCCGTATTGATGAAGACGGTAATGGACTGCGGGCAGGGGACTTTATCATCCCGGCCGTTGGACAAGGTGACCTGCTTGGAAATATTGCCCGTGAGACAGGTGTTAATTTTAAAGCGCTTGCTATGACCGCAGATGGTCTTGGCCGTCCTATGGAACGGTTGAAAGTTGGTCTTTATCGCCGTTATCTCGCTGGAAATATGGACGAAGGATGGACAAGGTTCTTGCTTGAACAATATAAATTTCCGTTTGATCAGCTTTATGACAAGGACCTTACTAATTCGAACCTTAGAAAATATGATGTTGTGATCATGCCGAGCGATAATATGGCGCGCCTTACAGGATCAAACGAAGAATATGCAGAGCAATTCCCGCCGGAGTATCGCAGCGGACTTAAGGACGATGAAACAGAAGCGCTTGATGAGTTTGTCAAAAATGGCGGTTCACTTGTGATGCTTGGTGACGCTGGTGAATATGCAATTGATAAGTTTAAATTGCCGATCACCAATGTTGTTGACGGTATTGATACCAAAGATTTCTGGTCACCGGGTTCAACGCTGCGTATGACATTTAATAATGATAATCCAATTGCTTATGGAATGCCGGATGAAGGGGTTGCGCTTTTCCTCGTATCCAATGATGTTTATCAGGTTAAGAAAAATACCAAGAATTACCGGGTAAGCCGCATTGCGACTTATAAAGACCGCGATATTCTTGAAAGCGGTTGGTTACTTGGTGAAGATCATATTGCTGAAAAAGCGGTTGGTGTTGCGGTAACCCACGGTGAAGGTGATATCGTCCTTACAGGCATCCGCCCACAGTTTCGCGCCCAAACCCACGGTACATTCAAGATACTGTTCAATTCACTTGTGAGCAGGAAGTAGATTAGTTTCCGGGCAGAACTAATATTGCCCGGAAATCATTAACGTTTGTTCTGGTGGGGCCTGTGGTAATCAGGTCCCCCAGTTTTTTAAAGGCGTTATAGCTATCATTATTATCGAGCATATCAGGTAGACTTAAATTAAGTGCTTCTGCGCGCGTTAATGAGTCGGGGGCAATCATGGCGCCGGCGTTATCTTCCATGCCGTCTATACCGTCTGTATCGGCGGCAATAGCATAAATATTTTGATTTTCACCGAGGGCAATGGCCAATGAGAGTAAATATTCGCAGTTCCGTCCGCCGCGGCCATTTCCTTTTACGGTTACTGTTGTTTCCCCGCCAGAAAAGACCAGTGTAGGTTTTGTAAAAGGTCGCTCCAGTATAAGTTTTGCGTGCTCTTTCGCTAGTTCGCGTGCTTCGCCGTTTTGCTCACCTAAATTAATATGGTCTAACTCGTCTATCTTTGCTCTCTTTTCAATAAAGTCCAGCATGTCGGTGGCGTTAAAAATGATTTTAAAATGCGCGTTTTTAACAAGTGGATCATCTGGTTTAATGGTTTGTGAAGCTGGATCTTTTAACCACTGCGTCACATTGTTAGATATTTTATATTTATCCAGAATATTTAGAGCATCAGTTGAAGTGGTAGGGTCACCCACCGTAGGCCCCGAAGCAATAACCGATGGATCATCGCCCATAACATCGGATATAGCAAAAGTATAGACCGTGGCGGGATAACAAGCTCTGGCAAGTTTGCCACCTTTGATCGCTGATAAATGTTTTCTGACACAGTTTATTTCATTTATAGTCGCGCCTGATCTGAGTAGCGCTTTATTGATTACCTGCTTTTCAGAAAATTCAATATCACCAGCCGGTAAAGAGAGCAGGGATGAGCCGCCGCCGGATAAAAGCACAAAGATTTTATCATTTTCTGTTAAGCCTTGCGTGAGGGCCAATATTTGTTCCGAAGCGTCTTGCGAGTTTTGATCAGGGGTCGGGTGAGAGGCTTCGATGATTTTTATTTTTTCGCATTTTTCACCATGACCATATGGCACGACGGCCACGCCTTTTATTTCACCGTGCCAATGTTTTTCAAATGATAGAGCCATTGATGCGGCCGCTTTACCGGCGCCAATAACGATGACGTTATCATTTCTGCATTCGGGTAAATGCGCTTCAAAGTTATATTGAGGATTGGCTGCATCAACAGCCGTTTTAAACAGATCAAGAAGAAAATATTTTGGTTCTAATTCCATATTTTCTTATAACATAAGCCGCCAAAAAAATAAGGCACCAAATGAGGTGCCCGATTTAATTTTCTTATGAGGAAGGTTTATTCTTCTTCAGGGGATAGTAGCTTATCAAGACAAACAACAACATATTTTGTCATCGCGTCATCAATGGCTACTTGGCTAGCACCTTTCCAGGCATTTCTAGCTTCTTCATAGGATGGAAAAATTCCTACAGTATGTAAATAATCTGTATTAACAAAATCTGTTGTACGTGGATCGGATACTTTTCCGCCGAATACTAAAAATAATTGACCATCGGTCATTGTCTGTCCCTCTGTTGCTATAATTGAAAAAATATTAGATTAAGAAGATGTTTCTTCTTCTAC
>Ga0233449_1002734_pt1 | contig 13607 bp, 5 predicted proteins | sample SI_124_October20_FD_183012 | JGI IMG/M metagenome (GOLD analysis project Ga0233449, IMG submission 183012) | Seawater microbial communities from Saanich Inlet, British Columbia, Canada - SI_124_October2016_200_MG | ecosystem: Environmental > Aquatic > Marine > Inlet | place: Canada: British... | reverse complement strand
GAATTTTCTCCTCTAAGGGATATTAAGCAATGCCGCTATTGGAAAACTTACGCACCCTGTTTGGGCGCTCAAAAGCTCGCCAGATTAAGGCTATGGGTTTTGAAGGTGCTCAAATGGCCCGGCGCTTGTCGACTTGGCGTGCGGGATCCGAAGGAATCAATGCGGCCGTTCGCCAAGGTGGTGACGCCCTGCGGGCCCGGTCTCGGGATCTTGTCCGCAATAACCCTTATGCATCCAACGCGGCCTCAAGCTTTGCAGCCCACTCCATTGGCGCTGGCATCAAACCGTCCAGTTTGGTCGAAGATGCAGATCTCAAGGATCGGATACAGCGGCTCTGGCTTGCCTGGACCGACGAAGCGGATGCGGATGGTGTAACGGATTTCTATGGCCTTCAATCCATGGCGGCGCGCGCCGTGTTTGAGGCTGGAGAATGTTTCTTTCGCTTACGTTCCAGACGACCTAGCGACGGACTTTCCGTTCCGCTTCAACTTCAGTTGCTTCCGTCTGAGCAATTACCATTATCGCACTGTGAAACCTTGCCCAATGGCAACGAGATCATCTTCGGTGTTGAGTTCGACAAGTTAGGCAGGCGTGTTGCCTACCATTTTTTACGGCGATCCCCTGGCGATGTGCGCCAACCAACTGGCTCCTCTCGTGTTCGTGTCCCGGCCAATCAAGTGCTTCATATATTTAACCCTGTGGCCGAAGGACAGATACGAGGGGTTCCGTGGCTGGCTCCGGCCATGGCAAAGCTGTGGTTGCTTGATCAATACGATGATGCGGAGTTGGATCGCAAGAAAGTGGCTGCCATGTTTGCAGCCTTTGTTACGCGCCCGGCCCCAGAAGACGTCATGGGCGAAGAAGGCCTGCCCCGTGATGATGATGGGGCGGCTCTTTTAGGGTTGCAGCCGGGCACCATGCAGTTATTGCTTCCCGGTGAGGATATCAAATTTTCAGACCCTGCCGATGTTGGGGGCTCTTATGAGGCCTTCCAATACCGGACTTTGCTCGCCTGCTGCTCGGCTATGGGCGTGCCTTACACGAATGTGACTGGTGACTTACGCCAAGCCAACTATTCCAGCCTGCGCGAAGGCAAGCTGGAGTTTCGCCGCCGTATGGAGCAGTTCCAGCACAACGTGATGATCTTTCAGATGTGTCGCCCAGTATGGCGGCGCTGGATGAAGGACGCTGTGCTGTCTGGCGCATTGGGCATCAATGATTTTGCGGCCATGCCAGGAAGATACCTTCCTGCAAAATGGATACCGCCAAAATGGGATTGGGTCGATCCTCTTAAAGATCGCAAGGCAGAAATTGAAGCCATCAATGCCGGGCTTAAATCCCGCTCTGACGTCATCGAAAGTGAAGGCTTTGATGCCGAAGAAGTGGACCGCCGAATTGCGGCGGACCGGGTGCGAGAAGAAGCCCTTGGTCTGAAATTTGAGAAAGACGCTAAGCCTTCTTCCATGGTTGAGGAAGATCAGCCTAACGCGCCTTCAAAAGCATCTGCTGCTTAAAAGGAATTCACATGAAAACATGGTTTACAGCGCGCGCCAGCGATGGCGTCGCGGAGCTCACTATCTATGACGAAATCGGCTCCTACGGGGTGCCAGCCAAGACCTTTATCGATGAGATGAAATCCTTAGGTGATATCTCCGAGCTAACACTTCGGATTAACAGTCCGGGCGGATCTGTCTTTGACGGCATCGCCATCTATAACGCGCTTAAAAGGCATCCTGCGAAGGTCATCGTCACCGTTGAAGGTTTGGCCGCTTCCATAGCCTCGGTCATCCTGTGTGCTGGTGATGAAGTCGTCATGCCCAAGAATGCGTTAATCATGATCCATGACCTGCGAAAAAACGAGTTTGCCGGCATACATGGTTCTCTCCCTCGGTAATTCGAAGGGGGAGCATGTTGGAGTTGGTTTTGCAGTTCAAGTCGATGACACCCATAAAATGGCTATTTCCATTTTAGAACAAGAGGTTGTAGACTCATGATTGGGTTTTACGGGACAGTAGTGAAGTTATATGAAAGATTTATTCCTACGTCTGATATCCATGCCGGTGATCTTCTCGGAACTGATCCTGGCGTCGGTGTTTGTCAACAACCTGGCCCTGGCCGGTCCGCTTTTCGTCATGCAGGTTTTGAACCGCTATGTCGCCCAGGGCATCGACGCCACCCTGTTAACCCTGGTTTCCGGTGTCCTGATCGCCATTTCCCTGGAATTTTCCCTCAGGCAGGCCCGCTTACGGCTGGCTCGCGGAGTTAATGTCGCGCCGGATGAATTGGCGGCCATTAAAAGCTTCGGCATTTTGACCCGAGCCAGAGTCCAGGAACTTGAACAAGTGCCGGCGGAAACCAGGCGGCAAATGGTGAACGGTGTCGCGGCCGTGGAATCGGCTTTTAACGCCAACAACATCACCACCGTTCTGGACGTCCCGTTTTCACTGATTTTTATTTTTGTTATTTATCTTATGGCACCGGCTATCGCACTCGTCGTCGCCTGTTTCATGGTCGTCGTATTCTGTGTCGGATTGTTCTCCAACATGGCGGCAAAAGATAAGATAGCCCAATTGCAGAAGGCTTCAGGTGAGGGCAGTGCCCTGTTGGGGACGATCACGCGCGAAAGCGACACGTTACGCGCCTTTAACGCCGGCGATTATTTACGCACGGCCTGGTCGAAACACACCTTCTTTATCCAGAAGCTACGACGCGACATCACCTCCAAACAGGCTTTGGTGCAGACAGTCACCCAGACCGCCACGGGCCTGTTGAGCGTCGCGGTAATCGGCATCGGTGCCACCATGGTCGTGCATGGTGACCTGGATGTTGGCACCATGATGAGTGCCAACATCCTGTCGGTGCGTGCCCTGCAACCCATATCCAAATTCTCTCAGTTGGCGACCACTTTTGCCAAGGCCCGCCAGGCGCTCGATATGATTCTGAAATTTGACACCCTGCCCGAGGAACCCGATAGCGGTGCCCAGATGGCTCAATACAGGGGTGGTGTTGAATTCCGCGATCTTGCGTTCGGCTTCTCCGAGGATGCGACACCGTTGTTCGAATCCTTAAACCTGAACCTGACACCGGGATCGGTCTTAGTCGTAACCGGATCAAACGGAAGCGGCAAAACCACGATAGCCCGACTGTTATCCGGGCTACTGGGGTCAAGCCGTGGACAAATTCTTGTCGATGGCCTGGACATACAACAAGTTTCAACACAATGGTGGCGCAGGCAAATTATTTATTTGCCACAGGAACCGGCCTTGATTAACGCCTCCATCGGGGAAAATCTGCTTATTAACAACCCCGACCTGGAACCGGCGCAACTTGATCAGATTATCGAAGCGGCCAATTTGAGAAAATTTCTTGATGAAAGCAAGGACGGGCTGGATACGGTGATCGTTGATAACGGCTGGCGTTTATCAGAGGGTATTCGCCGCCGTATTGCCTTGGCCAGAGCCCTCGCCACCGATGGCAAACTGGTCATTATCGACGAACCGACCGAAAGCTTTGATGCAGAGGGCTGCGCTGCCGTTCGCACGGTGTTGGGACAACTGGTTAAGCAGGGCTGTACCGTGATCATCATGTCTCATGACACAAGCATCGTGAAGGGTTCTCATATCGTCCTGGATCTCAACGAAAAACCGACACCGAAGATTACCCAAATTGCAGGTAAAAATTCCCATGACGCACAGGTTTTGCCGCAAACAGGAAGACAGGGAAATGACTCAAGCGCCACCTGAACCAACACCACAACCAGAGACAATAGGCTACGCGGCGCATTTGGTTTTTATTCTATGCGGCCTGATCATCGTCGCCTTTGGATTTTGGTCCACGTTTAGCACGATTGACATCGTCAGCATGGCAACCGGCGAAGTCGTGCCGTCGTCTCAGGTAAAATCGGTACAGCATCTGGAAGGCGGAATTATTCGCAAAATTCTGATCAATGAAGGTGACGAGGTAAAGCTCGACCAACCCCTTGTGGTTCTGGAGCCGACGGCCAATAACGCCGACGTTGGTGAACTACAGGTTCGCCTGACATCCCTTCGAGCTGAAATTGCCCGCCTGAAGGGATTGACTAATGCAGCGGACACGCCTTCTTTTGATGCCGATTTGCAAAAAGACCACCCCGAAATGGTCAATCAGGCCCTGAAGCTATTCCATGCCCAGCGGACCAGTATGAAGGGGCAATTAAAGAAACAGCGCCAAACCATCCAACAGCGCAGAAACGAGATAAGTGAAGTAAAGGCGCGTATTAAAAATGGCAAAAAAAATCTGGAACTGATCAATGAGCAAATCGCCATTAGCCAAAAATTATTAAAGCGAAAGTTAACCAATCGCTACGAGCATCTGGATTTGCTAAAGGAAGCGGCCCGGCTAACCGGCGGCGTCATCGTCGATAACGCGGCCCTGCAAAGTGCCCGTTCGGCGTTGGCTGAAGCCAGAACCGAACTTCAAAACATGACCAACATCTTCAACGAGGAACATCGCATAGAGTTGGATGACGCCAGTCTCACTTTCCGGGAGCTAAGCCAGCGCATGCAGAAGCTCAAGGATAACCTGAAACGCACCGTTGTTCGCTCACCCGTCAACGGCGTCATCAAGTCCCTCTATGTTTTCACGGTCGGAGGCGTTCTCAAACCCGGCGACGTTATCGCCGACGTGGTTCCCTCCGGCGATCGCCTGATCATCGAAGCCAAGCTGGCGAACCAGGACATCGGATATATCAATGTCGGCCAGGCCGCGACGCTGAAACTGACATCCGCCGACGCCATGCGTTTCGGTCACATAAACGGAACCGTCCGAACCGTCAGCCCCGATGCATTGGTGATGGAAGATGGCGTCCCCTACTACAAAGTCCTGATCGAACCGGACAGCGAGCGCTTTGAACGAGGAAAATACAAATATAACCTGTTCCCGGGCATTCAGGTCATGGTCAGCATTCAAACCGGGCAGCGCACGGTGTTTGAGTATTTAACCGGCCCGTGGCAGTCATCCATGGAAGAAGCCTTCGGCGAACGCTGAGCCCGATCTACATATTTGCGCTGGCGATAAAGTCGCTGTCGTCAAGATTTTCCGCAACCACGTTTTGAAGTTGGATTTCAACATCAATATCGGCGTCTGTATCTGAGTTAATCTCCAGCATTCTGGTCTGGGCGTTATACCGCCCGGAAGCGCCTGATATCGTATAATCCATAAAACTGGCCGTTTCATTTCCAACAAACGTAAACTGCGTCAGATTGGCGAATTCGATTATGTCTGCGTTCGCGGCGTCAAAATCAGTGATCACGTCCGGCGTTCCCAGATCGCTGGTCGTCGTATCCGTCTCCAGATTAAAGACAAACGTGTCTTTGCCCAGACCGCCGGTCAGGAAGTCAATACCTGCCCCGCCGATTATCCTGTCGTCACCGTCCGCCCCGCTCAGGGTGTTGTTTCCCGCGTCGCCCGAAATCGTGTCATTACCGTTGGAACCGGTAACATTTTCAAAGCCCAGAAGATGATCAACCGTACCGTTTTCGTTCGTGTAGTTGACCAAGCCTCCACTAGCGGCCGCGTCAAGATCGACAGCCACGCCGCTGCCGGTCGGCGTCGCTTGGAAGGAGATGCTATCGCCATCCCCCGCTCCGCCCTGGATCGTATCAGTCACATTGTTAATAAAGGTCGGTGACGCCAGGGTTTCCCCGCCCGGATCGCCAAAGGCCACAAAGCCTGACTGTTCGTTAATCGTTATGGGATTTGAAATCGGTCCGCCACTCAGAACGTATTGACCGTCCGCAACCGCCGTGCGGATATCGCCGTCGGCGAAGGACAGCTTGTCAATAGCGGCCAAGGTGATGCTTCCTTCATTGCCGACAAAGTCGGTGACGACAAGGCCTGGCGCGCTAACACTCAGGCGATAATTCGACATCGGACCCGAGAAGTTTGTCACCCGAAGGCCGGCCACTACGATGCTGCCCAGATCACCCGATATTTCTGGTGCGAATGGAGTAATCGTGTCGAATGTGATACCACCAAACCCATTGCTTCCAAAGGCCGCATCTCCCGTGCCGTAAATAACGAACGTGTCTCCGGCCTGGGCATCCGTTATGTCAAAGAAATAATAGTCGGCGTCCATGTCTCTGTCCGCAGTGGTATCAATCAGACCGGAATCCCATGATCCGCCGACAGTTTGTAGAACGCGAATCTGGGTCGGTGAAATCGCCGCAAAATCATGGTTGTCCTGTATCAGCCCCATACGGAAACTTGTGCTACTGCCGACAGTAACCGTTAACAGGTTTCCTGATCCATTCCGATACCAGGTACCGGTCGATACGTTGCTTACGGTTTCCCCGGTCGGCTGGGACGGGTCATCCATGGCGACGTAATTACCCGCCGGGCCATAGCTGCCCCCAGCCGAATTGCTAAGCGAGGCTATGTATGTGGGAAGCGAGGACGATTGGTTAAACAGGTTGTAGCCGTCGCTGCCGTAGACGTTGTCTCCATCGGCATCCAGGGCCTTGAAAACAGACGTGCTGCGCCAGGCGTCATTGGTCGTCAGATCGCTGCCGGCGTATTTCGATACTCCTGAAATTCCTGACGAACCCGTGATCGTTCCACCGTTAAGGGACAAGGAACTGACGTTCAGGTCCGAACTGGCCAGGTCTTCCGGCGTAACCGTATAGCGATAAACCAGATTGGTTGTCCCCGATCCGGAAAGGTAAGTCGCCGTTGCCCCATTGCTTAAGGTCAGGGTCGGTGTGCCCCCGTTCGTGTTAACCGTTACAACGTCAGAATAAGGAACCGTGATGTCAATATTTTCCCCAACTTCATATGTGCCGTCGGTGGCTGTGATATCGTCATTATTAATCAAGCCAGATGCAGCGGCCGTTGTGATACCCGTCCCCGAGCTTGCATTCGAAAGAGCGACCGTAAAACCTTCATTATTCTCGCCAATGGCATCGCCAGTTGCATTGACCGTGATTGTCCTGGTGGTTTCTCCCGCCGCAAAATTGACGGTTCCGGTTGGAAGCACCCCGCCAAAATCGGCAGCGTCGGCGGCGTTGGCCCCGCTCCCTGTGACCGCATAATCAACGCTCGTCTCGCCACTCGTCTCGCCACTGCGTGTGACGGTGAAAGTCAGGGCGGTATCGCCTGAATTCCCTTCCATTGCCGAAGCAGAGGCCGCCGTAACGGCAAGGCCCGTACCAGCCAGAGCAAAGCTGCCGCCGCCGGAAATGGTGGTGCTAGCGAACAGGGAATCACCGCTCAGCGTGAACTGGTTATCGATACGTGTGACCTGCACATTGCCGTCGCTGAAAGACAGCGTTTCAATGCCGACAAGAGTGTCGGACCCTTCGCCGCCAAGCGTATCAGTGACAACAAGACCTTCAGCACTATGACTAAATCGGTAACCCGACATTAAGCCGGTGAACGTTGCGATATCCTGGCCTGCGCCGCCAAAGAGAGTGTCGTCGCCGGCACCACCCGTCAGGACGTCGTCACCAGATCCGCCAGTGAGGGTATCGTCGCCCACCAGGCCTGCAAGAGCAAACCCAGCCGCACCATCAACTGTTATGTTATCTGCCAGACCGCTACCACTCAAGGTATAGAGGCCGCTATCGAGCGTCACCTGAAGGTCCCCATCAGCGAAGGACAACGTCTCAATATCGGAAAGAGTATCCGATCCTTCGCCACCCACGACATCGGTGACGACAAGCCCTGCTTCACTAACGCTCAAATGATAATTCGACATTAAGCCGGTAAACGTTGCGATATCCTGGCCTGCGCCGCCAAAGAGAGTGTCGTCGCCAGCCCCGCCGGAGAGCGTGTCGTTACCAACCGTAATCCCGCTAGCGTACAGTTCAACAGCATCAATGGCTACATGATGCTGGGCGCCCGGGGAGGAATAGGTGTGATTGACGTAAATCTTCACGCTTTCCACCAAGTAGCTGGTGGCTGGAAAATTAAGGACAAACTTGCTATTATCCCAAGACGGATCTGAATGATCTACATGCGGCGTATCATCAGAAACAGTTAGTGTTTCTTGTGTAATATTATAGTTATCAATCAAATCTATTTGGAATACGGAGCCATTTCTAAGGCTCTCATAAATCGTTAATCCCGTAGCGTAGACCGGTGTATCGTAGGTGACGTTCAACCAGTTCGCCCCGTCTGGAAGCGAGTTGTTTGCAACAACCCACGAATCTCCGTAGGCATAGGCGTGAGAAACATTGGGTGCACCAATTGCCTCCGTAAAGGAATAGCTTGAGTTGAACATTCCACTTGCAGTGGCGCCGCTGGCCCATTGTGAAGTTAACGAAACTGGCTCATTAATAAGGTCGCCATACAATATGTCATTACCAGAACCGCCGGTCAGGGTATCGTCGCCAGCACCCCCCTCAATCTGGTCATTGCCAGAACCACCAGTCAGGACGTCATTGCCAGCACCGCCCGCAAAGTTTGCAGACGTGGTCAGGTCGGACCCGTCAAAGACGTCGTTGCCAACATTACCAACGGCATTCTCTATACTAGCGCCAGCACCAATGAAGACGCCGTTCGCGCCCTCAACATGCAGAGTGTCAGAGCCCAGGCCACCCCCAATAACCGTATCAGCACTATCAGCGTAAAGTGTATCGTCGCCAGCCCCACCGCGAAGTTGATCAGCGCCAGCCTCGCCTCTAAGAATATCGTTGCCGGCATCGCCACTCAAAATGTCGCCGCCAGTACCGCCCGTTAGGGTGTCGTTACCATCACCACCAGCAAGCGCCAGGCCAACAGTTCCGTCGATGGTGATGCTGTCCGACAACGCACTGCCGCTTAGAGTGTATTTACCGTCAACAAGCGTGACATGCAGATCACCATCTGCAAACGACAGCGTTTCAATACCAACAAGAGTGTCGAACCCTTCGCCGCCAAGCGTATCAGTGACGACAAGACCTTCAGCACTATGACTAAAGCGGTAACCCGAGATTAAGCCGGTAAACGTTGCGATATCCTGGCCTGCACCACCGCTAAGAGTGTCGGCGCCAGCACCACCTGTCAGGACGTCACTACCAGAACCACCGGTCAGGATGTCAGAGCCAGCGCCTCCCTCAAGAGCGAAGCCCGCGTCAGATCGGTTCTCTAAGACCTCGAAATTATCAATACCCCACGCTTCATCACGAGCAGATTGATTTAAGCCCGCATACATCTGCAACTCAAGTGGGCCAGCGTCAGCAGGTATTGAAATCTCAACATTAAATCTTTGATCGTTCCAGTCATTATAACCACCATGGGAAGCCAGCGTTTTGCCAAATTCGCCAGGTGTTATCTGGTAGCTATAACCTTCTAACGGGCCAGTAGTTATTTCTGCTGATTGAGTAACCGTATAATTTATTCCCCAGCCATACGTTTGTTCATAGAGAGTGGTGCCATTTATTGTTAAGTGAAATTTTTCATTGTCCCACGAGTCAATTCTCAAGAAATCAAAGTTTATTTTCCCGCCATTAGCGCCCAAATCGCCCGCTGTGGTTAGAATATCAGTTGCCCGATTAGTTTTCTCTCCATCTGCAATCAAAACTCCACTTAGGTCCGTCATCGCATTTCCAAGACGACCTAAGAAACTACCTGATGTAGCCCACTCATCAAGGGCACCATTTAGGCTTGTCGAATAATATCCACCACCGGTTATCGTGAAGATAGAGCCATCGTATTCTTGGAACGTCTCTGGACCACTTTCTTCGGTAAGCGGCGCAACAGAAACCGTATCTGAAATGGACGTACCAGAGAGAGCGTAGCGTCCATCCACATCAATCCCAATACCAATCGGACCATCGGTAAACTCTAGCGTCTCAATACCCTGAAGCGTGTCGATCGCCTGTGTTGCGATGTGCGTTACCGTCAGCAGGCCAGCTTGATCAACTCCAAACCGGAAGTCAGACTGGACACCCTCGTAAACTGCGACGTCAGTGCCAGATCCACCGACAAGAGTGTCGTCGCCGGCACCCCCTGTCAGGACGTCATTACCAGAACCGCCAGTCAGGACGTCATTGCCACCATGGCCATCAAGTGCCAAACCAACGGCTCCATCGATGGTGATGCTCTCCGACAACCCACTGCCGCGTAGAGTGTATTTACCGTCAACAAAGGAGACCTGAAGACTACCGTCGGCGAACCACAGCTGTTCAATGCCGACAAGAGTGTCGGACCCTTCGCTACCGAGCGTATCAGTGACAACAAGACCTTCAGCACTATGACTAAAGCGGTAGCCCGACATTAAGCCAGCGAACGTCGCACCGTCATGGCCAGTGCCGCCACTCAAAATGTCGTTACCCGCACTGCCACGAAGGTCGTCGTCACCGGCCTGGCCGCTCAGCGTGTCATTACCAGAACCACCGGTCAGGACGTCATAGCCGTCCCCGCCCGCAAAGTTTGCAGACGTGGTCAGGTCGGACCCATCAAATACGTCGTTGCCAACATTACCAACGGCGTTTTCAATTCCAGCCCCAGCCCCGATAGAGACGCCGTTCGCACCTTCGACATACAGAGTGTCAGCGCCCAAGCCACCCTCGATAATCGTATCAGCACTATCGGCGTAAAGCGTGTCGTCGCCAGAACCACCACGAAGCTGATCGGCGCCAGCCTCGCCTCTAAGCGTGTCATTACCAGAACCACCCGTGAGGGTGTCGTTACCAGCACCACCCTCAAAGTTCGCAGACGTGGTCAGATCTGATCCGTCAAAGACGTCATTACCAACATTACCAACGGCAGTTTCAATTCCAGCTCCAGCACCGATGGAGACGCCGTTAGCGCCTTCGACATACAGCGTGTCAGCGCCCGAGCCACCCTCGATAATTGTATCCGCACTATCGGCGTAAAGCCTATCGTCGCCAGCGCCACCGAGAAGCTGATCTGCTCCAGCCTCACCTCTAAGCGTGTCATCACCAGAACCACCCGTCAGGGTGTCATTGCCCTCACCGCCAGCAAAGTTTGCAGACGTGGTGAGGTCAGATCCGTCAAACGCGTCGTTGCCAACATTACCAATGGCGGTTTCAATTCCAGCTCCAGCACCGATGGAGACGCCGTTCTCACCCTCGACATACAGCGTGTCGGCACCTGCGCCGCCCTCGATAATCGTATCCGCACTATCGGCGTAAAGCGTATCATTGCCCAAACCACCGCGAAGCTGATCGGCACCAGCCTGGCCTCTAAGCGTGTCATCACCAGAACCGCCAGTGAGGGTATCGTTACCATCACCGCCCGCAAAGTTGGCAGACGTGGTGAGGTCTGAACCGTCAAATATGTCATTACCAACATTACCAACGGCAGTTTCAATTCCAGCACCAGCCCCGATGGAAACGCCGTTCGCGCCTTCGACATACAGCGTGTCAACGCCCAAGCCACCCTCAATAATCGTATCAGCACTATCGGCGTAAAGCGTATCGTCGCCAGCGCCACCGAGAAGCTGGTCAGCTCCAGCCTCGCCTCTAAGAATATCGTCACCAGCATCGCCACTCAAAAGGTCGTTGCCCAAACCACCGGTGAGGGCGTCATTGCCATCACCACCAGTAATCGCCAGGCCAACGGTTCCATCAATGGTGATGCTCTCAGCCAATGCACTGCCACTTAAAGTATATTTACCGTCAACAAGCGCGACCTGTAGATCACCGTCGGCGAATGATAGCGTTTCAATATCGACGAGAGTGTCGGACCCTTCGCCGCCAAGCGTATCAGTGACAACAAGACCTTCCGCACTATGACTAAAGCGGTAACCCGACATTAAGCCGGCGAACGTCGCACCATCATGGCCGGCGCCGCCACTCAAAATGTCGTTGCCAGCACCGCCACGAAGTTGGTCGTCGCCAGCTTCACCGCTCAGCGTGTCATTACCAGAACCGCCAGTGAGGGTGTCAGCACCATCACCGCCCGCAAAGTTTGCAGACGTGGTGAGGTCTGAACCGTCAAATATGTCGTTGCCAACATTACCAACAGCAGTTTCAATTCCAGCCCCGGCACCAATGGACACGCCGTTCGCGCCTTCGACATACAGAGTGTCAGCGCCCAAGCCACCCTCAATAATCGTGTCCGCACTATCGGCGTAAAGCTTATCGTCGCCATCACCACCACGAAGCTGATCAGCGCCAGCCTCACCTTTAAGCGTGTCATCACCCGTACCGCCAGTGAGGACGTCATTGCCGTCACCACCAGCAAAGTTTGCAGACATGAAGGAGGTTGCATTGGCGGCGGTGACGGCCAGATTGGCAGCCGTGGTTGCGGTTACTGCCATGGCATTGGCCGCCGTCGCCGCATTCTGCGCAGCGGCAACCGTCGCTGCGGTAATACCAGCCGCAGCTTCAGATGCTTCAGCCATAGCCGCAGAAGATACGGCCGACGCCGCGTAAAAAGCCGTCTGGGCTTCAGTGGCTGCGGCTTGCGCCGTGTCTTTTGCCGCCATCGCAGGGTTTACACTTGCAGCTGCCTCGAATGCAGACGCTTGCGCCGTGTCAAAGGCCATTTGGGCTTCAGCGGCTTCGGCTTGCGCCATGTCGTTTGCCGCCATCGCTGCGTTTACACTTGCAACTGCTTCGAATGCAGACGCTTGTGCCGTGTCAAAGGCCATTTGGGCTTCAGCGGCTTCGGCTTGCGCCATGTCGTTTGCCGCCATCGCTGCGTTTACACTTGCAGCTGAATCCAATTCCGCCGCGTCAAAGGCCACCTGGGCATCAGCGGCTTCGGCTTGCGCCATGTCGTTTGCCACCATCGCTGAGTTTACACTTGCAGCTGCTTCGAATGCAGACGCTTGCGCCACGTCAAAGGCCATCTGGGCTTCAGTGGCTGCGGCTTGCGCCATGTCGTTTGCCACCATCGCTAAGTTTACACTTGCAGCTGCTTCGAATGCAGACGCTTGCGCCACGTCAAAGGCCATCTGTGCTTCAGTGGCTGCGGCTTGCGCCGTCTCTTTTGCCGCTATCGCTGCGTTTTCAAGTGCAGCTGCATCGAATGCAGCGGCTTGCGCCGCGTCTGAAACATCCAGAAGCGCCTGGACATGGCTAGCGTGGGTACTGGCGATGGCCGCGTCAGACAGAGCCACCTCCTTCGCCGCTAAAGCCATGCTGGCTTGCTCCTGTGCCTCAACGTGCAAGGTGTTCAATTCTGACCCGTCAAAGACGTCATTACCAACATTACCAACGGCAGTTTCAATTCCAGCACCAGCCCCGATGGAAACGCCGTTCGCGCCTTCGACATAAAGAGTGTCAGCGCCCAAGCCACCCTCGATAATCGTATCCGCACTATCAGCGTAAAGCGTGTCGTCGCCAGAACCACCACGAAGCTGATCGGCGCCAGCCTCGCCTCTAAGCGTGTCATCACCAGAACCGCCAGTGAGGGTGTCATTGCCGTCACCACCAGCAAAGTTGGCAGACGTGGTCAGGTCTGACCCGTCAAAGACGTCGTTGCCAACATTACCAACGGCGTTCTCTATACTAGCGCCAGCACCAATGGAGACGCCGTTAGCGCCTTCGATATACAGCGTGTCAGCGCCCGAGCCACCCTCGATAATTGTATCCGCACTATCGGCGTAAAGCCTATCGTCGCCAGCGCCACCGAGAAGCTGATCTGCTCCAGCCTCACCTCTAAGCGTGTCATCACCA
>Ga0233449_1002730_pt1 | contig 13620 bp, 9 predicted proteins | sample SI_124_October20_FD_183012 | JGI IMG/M metagenome (GOLD analysis project Ga0233449, IMG submission 183012) | Seawater microbial communities from Saanich Inlet, British Columbia, Canada - SI_124_October2016_200_MG | ecosystem: Environmental > Aquatic > Marine > Inlet | place: Canada: British... | reverse complement strand
ATCCTTTTCTTCTGACATCATGATTTCAGTGAAGCGTTTCATGAGTTGAGGTCGTAGTTCAATGAATTGCCAAAGCGCAATGATCACACTGGCTCGAATCATTAAATGCTTATGATCCAAAAAGGGTTTAACGTATTTAATGATTCCACGGTCGTGAAAGTATTTCATGCCTTTAATTGCTTGGTATTGAAGAATTGGATTTGGCTCTTCTGCTTCAATCACTTCTCTTAAAAATAAAATCACCTGATCCGGATCAAAATCTTTCATGTGTTCTAAGATAAAAATCTTCAAATCAGGGTCTTCTTCTTTTAAGAAAATATCTTTGTAGGTGTCCAAAATATTCAATCGAGTGAAAGGCACATCTTTAAGTCTTTCACCTAAATGACTAAATCCATGAATCGCTTCCACCACCGCGTACTTAACCGTGATGTCATATTTTCCAAAAATTTCTAGCAAGCTAGGTATCACGCTGATGTTATCAATTCTTCCGAGAGAGAAAACAATTTTACGAACCGTTTCTTCGTTCAAGTTTTCTCGTTGAATCATTTTCATCAATTCTTGTACGCCAATTTCTCGATAGGCTGGCTCCGCTAAGTTTTCAATGGAGTTATGAGAATCTTCTTGGTCTTTGCTTTCTAGGTTATGAATGATTTGTTTCATGTATTCTCCACGAATCATCATCACAACGATCATGATAAGAAGCGTTAGCCCAATGCCAATTCCAATGATCCATGAGTTACTTAAATATTTAGTTAGAAAAATCAATCCACCTCCAGCAATGAGCATTCCTCCTGACTCAGAATTACCCCCAATGAAGGTTGTCACGCTACTCCGAATGGTATGAGGGATGGCGGTATACATGAGACGAATCGAGCTATTAAAGGTCGAATAGTTGATGACTTTTGTGATCACCTTCACTCCCGTAGCAACCAGGTAAATGGGAAAGAAGAACAACACCATGAAAGGGATCATCACCACAAAAGGGGACGCAAAGAGCGTGTTGAGGACTCCCATTTTTTGAATGATCACATGTTGGAAAAAGAGAAACATTAAAATGAGTCCGAGGTTTTCAACGATTGAAACGTATCCAGAAATTTTGGCAAATTGATCCTCCGCAAGCGCTTCACCTAAAATCGTATGGAATTCGTAATCTCCAATCCATCGGACGCTATAAAAAAGGATGAGAATAATAGATAACATTCGCGCCAATTTACTATGTCTATAGTAGTCGAATCCTGCTTTTACAGAATCCCAATGCGAAAGATCAATGGTTTCTTGATCAGGAGCCAAGTCAACTTCGTAATAATGTTGAATGAGCAGGGAAATCAAAAATACCAAACCTAAACTCCCCACAATAATGGGGATGAGTGATTGTGTTCCAAGAGTTTCACTCAAGAGAGAAGATGTCGTTCCAGCTAAAATACCTCCGACACTCGCTCCTAAGCTAAAAAAACCAAAGGTTCGTTTTGCTTCTAGGGGAGTACAGACCTTTAAGGCCAGATCCCACATAAGAATCGCTCCCAGCAACATGAATAATATCTGTGCTCCAATTAGAAAGGTCGGATAACTCCATAGAGCGTCTTTTTGAATGAAATGAAAACACCCTCCGAGCACCGCTATCCCTAGGATAGAGATCACCTGGATTAGTTTAGCCACGCTGTGTTTCCCAATACTTCCAGCCACAAAAAGGGCGGCAATACTCCCAAGGATCGCATTCACCACATAGGTGTAGGGAAGGAACTCAGACCCAATTCGCTCTACAAAAAGCACGTTTCCCGTGATCGCCGCCAATGAGTAGCCATACACAATGAAGGCAAAAAGTGGGGTGATGAGTAGGATTTTATCCCATTTCCGTTTTGTGGGGTTCATTAATTCCATCCTGTTATTATACCAGAAAACAGTCTCAATAGCCACCATGGAAGAGCGGAATCCCCATTGCGTCGTAGGAGTCGAATGTTTTAAGATGGAGCTGCATTAACCCATTCTCATGCAACAATATTTAAGTCTGGTTCAGGAAGTATTAGAAAACGGAGAGATCAAGGAAGATCGCACCGGAACGGGAACGATCTCATTATTCGGTGTTCAACGGAAATATGACCTTCGAAAAGGATTTCCATTACTCACCACAAAGAAAGTTTTATTTTCCGCGGTATTACACGAGCTTTTATGGTTTTTAAAAGGATCCACGAATATCAATGAAGGATTAGCTGAACACACTCCCATCTGGAATGCATGGGCCGATGAAAACGGAGAATTGGGACCAGTTTATGGGTACCAATGGAGAAAATGGAATCGATTTGATTGGAATGAAGACGATAAAGAATGGAAATTATCACATGTGGATCAGATTCAACAAGCGATCGATATGATCAAGAACAATCCCACTTCACGTCGGATAATTGTTAATGCATGGAATGTGGGAGACGTGCCAAAGATGGCGCTGCCTCCATGTCACATGTTTTTTCAATTTTACGTGGTGAATGGACGATTAGATTGTCAGTTGTATCAACGGAGTGCGGACATCGCGCTTGGCGTTCCATTCAATATCGCTAGTTACGCAGTGCTCATGCACATGGTGGCACAAGAGTGTGGATTGGAAGCGGGAATTTTTACTCACACCATGGGAGACGCACACATTTACAGTAATCATATAAAGGGAATGAAGGAACAACTCGCACGTGCTCCAAAAGCATTGCCTCAATTGAAGATGGCCAATAAACCATTTTGGGATCTCACATTCGAAGATTTTGAGGTTGAAAACTACGTTCACGATCCATTTATTCGATTTAAAGTTGCTGTCTAATGAAGTTTTCACTAGTTGTTGCCATGGATAAAAACCGGGGGATTGGAATCAACGGTCAACTACCGTGGCATCTTTCAGCAGATTTGAAATATTTTGCAAAACTCACCAAAACCACTAAGGATTCAAATAAAAAAAACGCAGTGATCATGGGACGGAAAACGTGGGAATCCATTCCTGATAAGTATCGACCGTTACCGGATCGGCACAACATTGTATTAACACGGAATGAAAATTACGATCTCCCAGATGGCGTTACACGAGCTCATTCATTGGATGAAGCTCTTGAGATGGCAAAAGCCTCGCAAGACGAAAATGTATTTGTGATTGGAGGTGGCAATGTTTTTGGAGAGGCGATGAAACACGAAGAATGCACTACATTTTATGTGACAGAAATTTTAAAGAACTTTGAATGCGACACGTTCTTTAATGAAATCCCTGAAGATGAATACGTAAAAGAAATCCTTTCAGGAATTGAACACGAAAAGGACATTGAATTTCAATTCGTTAAATACGAACGGAAGGCTCTGGTCTAATTGGAGTAGTTGCTTTTGCTCCAACACTTAAGTCAGTGCCCATGATTTCCATTCGGCCATAGGTGATCATTTCTTGAATAACGTTAGGAGGGAAATCCAGGATATTCGGAGATGGATTGAATGTTTGAATGGTGGCAAAAAGTGCCGCTAATTTGAGGCGGGCATGAATGTCTTTAACCCCCGCTTTCTCTAGCGCCAATTCAATTCCTAGTCGGGTGTCTCCACAGCCATTAAAATCAGGTTCTTTTTCCGTTCGTTCATTGACCACACCCTGCATGTCTTCGTGAAGGAGCAGGTATCGAATAAGTTCATCGCTTCGTTCATAAATTGGGCAATGTCCCAATTCCCCATCCGAAATAAAGAATGTTCCTTTAGCTCCCGCAGTCATTCGAACTTCTGGGATATCAAGGTACTCAAAAACTTCTCTCAGTTGGTCTGGAGTGACTTGTCTCGGGTCATCGCTCAAGGCCAAGAAGAAATCAGGAATTTGATCAGGAGACGTTTCCATTAATTCGCGTTTAATCCCCAAAGCAATTTTTTTTGCCTCCTTCGTATTACAATTTAAAAAGTGTACTTTCCTCAAAGTCTCCAAAGGGATTCCTCGGTCAATCTGCTTAGAGCCCGGGGCAAGGTAAACACGTCCTTCTGGATTACGGTCCCAATACGCACGAAGTTCTTCATTGATGTCAGAGCCACTGGAACTCACAAAGACCGTTGGTTGATCGGGGAGTGTTCCAGTTTCTATAGGCGTAGGAGGTAGTGAGAAATGTATAGGGTCTCGTTGCTCAGTACTTGAGTCATGTAAGACAAATCCCATGCGTAAACGGACAGTTTCCATAGGATCCACTAGGTCAGGATGAACCATGTCCACGGCATCATTTAAGACGCTAAGCGCGGCTTCCAATTGCTCCGAATGTCTGCCATGGAACCTCATGGATTCATTGACCTTGGTGTGCCCTTGTTCTTGCAATGAATGAAGGAGTTTTGTGAATGCAACATAAGTATTGAATGCGTTTCCTCCCATGGCGATGCGAGCTCCAACTACATTCAAAACCAAGTGCCCATGATCTCGGGACTCAATCGTGAAGCTTCTTTCTCGCTCAGTGACACCTATGACTTCATCTCCATCACGTTTTAGGGCAGCTAGCCAAGTTTCTAGGTGTTGATAGCCCTCCGGGCCATAAATTGTAGCAATGTGATCCTCAACCACCCCCCATCCATTCGCAAAAAAATCCATAGATTCCACTACTGGAGGGCCTGTTTCCTCAACATCCGATGAAGTACCTAGAGCGGCGAGGGTTGGCATAAATACATAAATATATTCTAACTTTTTTATAACACTTCCCTAGGAAGAAAAGAAGCTTTTTGGTAGAATCCAGCCGTCATGAAAAAGAATAATCCCTCCAATAAGGACGAGAAAACCTCACCCAAAAGCGCTAAACAGAAAGTTGAAGCGCTCATTAATGAGGTTGCTCTTATGAAGAAAAACATGCCCCATAAGTTTAGTGCTAATTTTTTGTGGGGAATGGGCGCAGGTCTTTTGGTCGCACTAATCGTCACACTGCAATTCATTGGAAACTTAAGACTCCAGCACACGGTAGAAACGATTGCAGAAAACAATGCACAAATCATTGATGAACTTGGTCAGATGAGACAATTTGTGAGTTCCTTTGGAGACGATCTCAATGAAGCGCGTGAGTTTTTATTATTACCAACCAATAGTTACGACACGTCTCTATTTAGTGAAGAATCCAACGAGGAAGAATCAGGCGAAGAAACGGTGGAAGATCCAGTGGTGACGGTGTTTCAGTATTTGGAAAAATTAGGGAGCACAGAAACAACTGAAGCAATTCACGAAGAAAACGCCACTCATTTAGACGCGTACATAAATGCAGAAGAAAACGTCGCGTGGTTTGGCCGATTGGGATTAACGCTCCGTAATGGAATTGATCATCGACTCACAGACACAACAGGAACAACCATGGTATTTGTTCAATTGAAAGAGAATGGAGCATTCCACATTGAGACATTTGGAAATGTTGTGGAGATAGAAGACTCAACTGATTTTGAAGTCTTTAAGGTGAGCATGGACGATCTTTTGAATAATCAACTCTCAGCAATTGTTGAATTTCTTGATTCAATCAATGCCTCCCATCAATTCATTTCAACGGTATTGAGAGAAAATGAAGCATTACAAGAAACGCTCATTTCAAGAGCGCTCACTATCGCCGAAGATCAAGAGTCCGACACCGCTTACCTATATGAAATTTTAAAAGAGGATGGAGAAACACTCACTTCAATTAAGATCAATAAAGAGAGCGGTGAGATTTGGATGGAAGACACCAATTTAACAGTGAGCCTAGAAAATGAAGCTGTTTTTGTTGCAGCCGTGAAGCAAGTCCTTGAATTGTACGATCCGCGAAGCGACATGGAAATCCAAATTGATCTTCTCTATGAGGCGATTGAATCATTGGATGGAGACGAAGGTTTTCAGTCAATTTTAACCAAGTATGGATTCACATTTTCTTTTGAAGAAACCGAAACCACTACCGAAATAATCTATGAAATTTCAGACAGTGAAGGGGCAATTATTCAATATCTTTACATCAGTAAGGAAACTGGAGAACTCATGTCGCGTGACCCTGAATCAGAAACAGGCAACTTAGTCAGTAGCATGTTGATCACAGAAAAAAAAACGATGGAATTGCCTAGTAGTGTGACCGTTCACGAAGGCCTCATTGATAGTGATGATGAGATCAACATCTTGGTGGCAGGAAAACACGGTTCAAATGTGGACACGATTATTTTAGCAAACATCAATACGGTTAATCAGGAAATTCATCTGATCAGTGTCCCTCGAGATTTGTATTACAACAGTCGAAAAATAAACAGTGTTTATTATTTTTATGGAATGGAGGAGATGACTCGTCAGGTTTCCGATGTCGTTGGCCGAAAGATTGATCAACATATCTTGGTGGACATGTATGTGTTTGCAGACTTAGTGGATTTGTTTGGAGGCGTGGACGTCACCCTAAATGAAGACCTTATCGATCCAACATATAAAACGTACGAAAATGGATTGGCCAGCACGTTGTATTACCCGGCGGGAACTCATCATGTTGATGGGGTAGAATCCCTTCGTATCGCACGTTCAAGACACACCACCTCTGACTATTCTCGTGCAGATCGTCAACAGCTCATATTAAAAGGGCTACAAGATCAGGCGAAAACCATTGGATTCGGAGACGCTGCAACCGTTTTAGATCTCCTCACCACGGTGATCGACAACACTGAAACCGATATTTCGATTGATGACGCATTCAACTATTATCTCCGTTACCGTAATTTCGACTTGAACACTGGAAACGTTCTCACCACCGCGAATGTTTTGGCTAGTGTTAAGGTTCCTGTGGGCTACGAAACATCACTAAAAATCAATCATTGTGATGATTCAGGCGTTTGTGCAGAAACCTATGCAATCTACACATTGAGTCCACGAGAAGACAACTGGGACTATGTCCGCTGGTATGTGGATGAAATCTTATCGTCCTAAATTAGGAGAATTAGAAAAGATCCATTTCAATCATCTTTTGGTAGGTGATAATTCGTTGATCAATGAGTAGTTGTAATTCAGTGTGATCATTGACGTGAAGATTACCATCCTCATCTTGGATGACATCTCCATGTTCAATGCCATGTTCCTCAAGCAATCGCTCCATATAAGCGATCATTTCAGGACCATAGCCCTCAGTGCCAAGCTCTTCAAGCCAAGCAAATCGAGGAATGACTGCAACCTCTCGTTCACCGTTGTGAATGCGTTGCCATTCAACAGAAATAAGCGTGGCGTTTTGGCCAAACGTATCAATGGGTTGCGGCAGTGGAGCATACTCAGGTATTTGAGGTGCCAACGAATCATTGAATCCATGGGAGGAAAATTCAATCATTTTGTGTTTATTTTAGCGAGTCAATTTTGTTTTTCGACATAGAGATGTCAATCAATTATAACACTTTTGACAGAAGGGTGCAAGCTAAAGCCCTTTTCGCTTCTATCAAAAAGACATCCTTGATACACTACATCCAATGAAAAAAATCAATATTTATACGGATGGGAGTTGCCTCGGAAATCCAGGACCTGGAGGCTGGGGAACCATCATTCAGTATGGGAAAAAAGAGAAAGTCTTATCTGGTGGCGACACACAAACCACCAACAATCGAATGGAGATGCAAGCGGTGGCAGAAGGGCTTAAGTGGGTGAAGGAAAACGGCATGGAGGATGAAAAGGTGGCTGTTTTTTCAGACTCAAGCTTGGTGGTAAAAACAATGAAAGAGGGTTGGAAACGGAAGACCAATCAAGATGTATGGGCAGAGGTGGATGCCGCCGTGGAAGGGTTATCTGTGGAATGGAATTGGGTGAAAGGGCATGCAGGACACGTTCAAAATGAACGGTGTGACCAATTGGCCGTAGCGGAAGCTGAAAAAATACAACGAAAGGGCGGAAGTTCAACAAATGAGTCGTCTAAGAAGTCTTCAGGTGAAAAGGATGGAGTATTTACCTGTGGGGCTTGTGGTGCATCAACAGAAGGGAAATTGGGTTACATGACAGCGTCCAGAATGATTCGAGTGGACTGTCCGAATTGTGGGCGTTATATCAAATTTGCATCCCCAACTCGTGAGAATTTGAAGAGAGCAAAAGAACGTCCTCTCATCACTAAGAAACAGTTGGCTATGATGAAGAAGCGTGAAGAAGATAAAGGCAAAAAAGTGAGTGACCTTGAACTCAAACGTTGGAAAGCAATGACTCAAAAAGAGGCCTACTTCCTATTAGAAAGTGAACAAACACTGTTCTAGAGCATGGCGTCTAACTTTTCCTTGAGCGCTTCTTTGGACATGAATCCAGTGGCTTTATCAACCATTTCTCCATTTTTCATGAAGACAAGTGTAGGAATACTAAGAACTTGGAATTTTTGAGCAGTGGCATTGGCGTTATCCACATCAACTTTCCCAATCTTAATCCGTCCTTCATATTCAGTGGCAAGTTCTTCAACAATCGGAGCCAATTGTTTACAAGGCCCACACCAGTCAGCATAAAAATCAACTAAAACGGGGATATCAGATTGTTCAACTTCTGTTGCGAAATTATCATCGGTGAAATGTGCTGCCATATAAATGAGTTAAAGACTTTTGTTAAATCAGTATAATTCTGATCTGATAAAATGTTAAACGATTTCAGCACACGTGTCCGTGATGTCAATCACAAGTTTCAGCTCTTACAGGTTGGATTGAAAAAAGTCGCAAAAAAGAGTATAATATTTAGATTTTAAACACGTTATAACAAGTACCCATCAATACTGAATCAAGGCATCGCCTTGGCATTGAATAACCTCCATAAATGAAAAAAACAGAATCAAAATTCAAACAGTGGCTAACTAAAGGGTTATTGTTTGCGCTGCTCATAACAGGTGTGGGGCCCTTAGAAAACATTCAATGGAGTGATTCAGTGAACGCAGAATTTGAGGGGGGAGGTGTGCGGGCTAGTACACTTCAAACTGACGATAAGATTCAATTGGACCCCTTATTGAGTGCTCAATTAGATGGAGCTGTCGCCGCTTATGAAGCTGAGTCGACATTTCTTTCTCCTGTATTGAAGTCGGATTTTACGTTTGATGCTGTGGCCATGGATTGGGAAGAGCATCGTCCAGTCGGAACCGAGCTTGAAATCGAGACACGGTTTCAGGGAACCGATTCAACCTGGGGAGAATGGATTGATGTTCATCCAGATATTGATGAAAAAATTTCTGATGATGATCTAAAAGCCGCAACCTCATTCGTAAACACAGATCGATCTATTGCGATTCAATACCGAGTGGAAATGAGAAGTTTTACGGGGAATTTAACTCCACGCCTTCAAAGCATGAGCTTTCATTACATCGACACTTCTTTGGAGTCCGATGAGGATCAAGTGGTGATTGAAGTCCCACGAGACGTTCAGCCTAAATTAACCTTTGGAGACACTGATTTAGACATCATTTCACGTGAGGAATGGGGAGCGGATGAAACATGGCGTTTAGCTAGTTTCTTTGGAGTGACAGAAGACGAGGATGAAGAAGAGGAAGACGTGGAAGAAGATGATGCTGGCAAAAATGGCGAAGAGCCCACAATGCAGGAGCTTTACCCAGAAGAGTTTGAGCTAAGAAAAACCGATGAATATGACGAAGACGGGAACGCATTGTATTGGAAATTGGATTACGCCGAAAATGTGAACAAAATTTTTGTTCACCACACAGTGAGTAGTACGGATGAAGGGGATTGGGAAGCCACTATTCGCGCCATCTACTATTATCATGCCGTGCGTCGTGGGTGGGGAGATATTGGATACAATTACATCATTGATCCGGAAGGAAACATTTACGAGGGGCGTTATGGTGGTGAGCGAGTCGTTGGAGGTCATGCCGCAGGGTACAACACCGGTTCTATCGGGATTGCTGTGATTGGGAATTATGACAACGACGACGTTCCATTTGAAGTGATCGAAGCTCTTAGCTCACTCATTCAGGAGAAATCAGAACGGTACAATATTGATGTGGACGGGTTTAGCCGATTTAGAGGACTAGTGTCCGCGAACGTGATGGGCCATAGAGATGCCTCAAGCACGCGTTGTCCAGGAGCCAATTTGTACGCCTTATTACCAACGATTCGGAAGGTGACCGCGGCCAGCATGGAATCAGAAAAAAGCGGTGAATTGACCGATGATCTATATGCCTTTGCAAGCACGCGTTCATACGATCCGGTATTTCTGGCTCCAGAGCAAACCACTCAATTCACTTTATCCATCAAAAACACAGGAACCGAGACCTGGAATCAGGACACCTACCTTGTTGCAAATAAGAACACCAATGCCGAAGCGCTGATTCATCTTGTGAAAGAAGAGTCCAACAGTAAAAGCATTGCGAATATGGCAGAATCATCGATTGGCCCAGGAGAAACGGCCACCTTTAGCATCACCGCAGAATCTATGTTGAGAAGTGGCTTTGAAAGCTTTGATCTCACGGTGATCTTTAATGGATCAAAGAAGACCAGTCATTATTTAAATCTCCCCGTTTACGTAGAAAGCGTTGAAATGAGTTATGATATAGAGTCGATTGAACTAGATGAAAAACGAGTTGAAAATGGAAAAACCATCACAGGTGAAATCCAGATTAAAAACACAGGAAATGTGAGTTGGTACAGGGATGGTGACAATCCAGTGGTATTAGGAGGAGATGATCCTCGCGATCGAGTGAGTGATTTCTTAGACAACTCTAACCGCTACGCCTCTCTAGAAGAGTCTGTGGTGGATCCAGGAGAAATAGGAACGTTTGAATTGGATTTGGTTGCGCCTAATGGGACGAAGACTTACATAGAAGTGGCACGCCCTGTCATGGAAGGAGTGGATTGGTTGGAAGGGGATGACATCACCTTTGAAATCTCGGTCTACGACACGAGCACTCAAGCCGTTTACGCAGGGGTTGCAAGCGATATGGTGTTTGTACCAGGTGAACGCCGTCAAATTGAGCTCACGCTCGAAAACACCGGGTATTTAACTTGGGGCGAGTCGGAAGATGGAGAACTCATTGTTGGAGCCATTCATCATTCTGATATAGGAGTCACGAAGCCCACTCTTGAAGACAAAACCGTTGAACCTGGAGAGACCGGAGAAGTGACCTTTTACGTGACCGCACCTGAGGAGCCAGGGGATTACGTCATCTATTTGCGCCCTCGTTTAGAAAAACAAAACTTAGTGAGAAGCCCTATCAAGCTTAGCTTCACGGTAGAAGAATCAGAGGTTGATATTGAAATTACTTCAAGCACTCATATAGGCGAAGGTTACGATGAAGAACTAGTGCGCATTCTTTTGAGTTATGACGAAGAAACGTTTGGATCTCCGATCATCACAGCGGATGGAGCCTTTGATGTTTATCTAGAAGATCGCCTTTTCTTAGACTTGGATAAGGGGGATGACGTAGAAGTGAGAAGCAGAAATGGGGACTATCAGATCATCTATGACGCTTACGCATGGATCGTGGATGATTATCCGATCTTTGTACCACGAGACGAAGACACCATTTTAGAAATTGAAAATTATGAAAACCGTCCTACATGGAATACAAGCCTCAACGACAATTTATTCAGAGGTAATTTAGAAGTTCAACTAGTGGATGACGAATTGGTTGTGATCAATGAGGTGCCAATGTGGGGGTATTTGAGAGGAGTGGCTGAAGCAATCAATAGCGAGCCGATCGAGAAGGTGAAAACCATGGCGATCTTGGCTAGGACTTATATGAAGTACTACTTATCAGAAGAAGAAAAATTTCCGGGGATGCCTTATGACGGGAGCGATGATCCAGACATTTACCAAAAGTATTTGGGCTATGGCTATGAAGCACGTGCCGCACGTCATGTGGATGCCGTAGAAGACACCGCTGGATTGGTCGTCACCTATAACGGAGAATTGGTTAAGACTCCGTATTTTAGCAGTACAGATGGGACTTCCACCAAAACCGCTGAAGAGGTTTGGGGCTGGACACACACACCTTATTTACAAAGCGTGGAAGACCCACTTTGTGAAGGCGATGCGTTTGCCGGACATGGGGTGGGGTTGAGTGGTTGTGGTGCCACCGCCGCCGCTGAACAAGGCTTTAGTTATGAGGAAATCATTCAATATTATTACACCGGAGTGGAAGTGGAGCAGCGGTAAAAATCTTGCAGGGAACTCGTTGAACCCGTAAAAGGTAAACATGAGTTTAATTTTAGCGATCAACACAGCGTCACAAGAGAATGCTTTGGCATTGATTGAGGGCGAAATCAGCGGAGATAAGCGACTATTAAATGAGATCTCGTGGAAGGCACAGCATAGCGAGGCTGAGGAATTATTGCCCTCAATCATGGCTCTTTTAGAGAAGGAGAAGAAAGAGTGGAAGGATTTATCCGCCCTAGTGGTGGTTGCAGGTCCAGGTCCTTACACAAGCCTACGAGTGGGGATAACCATGGCAAATACCATCTCGTGGATGCTTAAAATTCCCATGATGAGTATGAATGTATTCGAATTGTGGCGGAATCAAATCAAATCAAGCGACGATCAAAAATCAGCCTTAATCGCGATTAAAGCAGGAAGTCAGCATTATTTTGTGGAAAACGAAATAGAGCGATGCACCTTAGAAGAAATCGAAGCTAGAAAGATCACATGTTATGGAGAAATCCCAAAGGAATCAAAGCTCTATGGGGCCGAGGTGAAGAGTTTTGGGGAAGGGGTAATGGGAATGAATTGGTCTGGTATGAGTGTCGAGGAGAGAGTAAAGCCTCTTTACGTGAGACCACCAGCGATCACCTTGAGTAAGAAGAAATAAGGTTGAGATAGTAGATTAGCCAATAATCGCAGGGGTAAGCCACAAAAAATGTGTCAAGCTATTGACATTTAAAAGAAGGCGCGCTAAGATACTCCTCCTAGCCAATGAAGTTAGGAAACAAAAGTGAGAGATGAAGCTCAGGGAGGGGGTTTCATCACTCACTTTTGTTGTATATAGCGGAAAATAATAGGGAGAGTAGTAGTTGACAATGCGCATGAAGTATTGACAAATATATAAAAATATGTAATATTATTCTCCTTGCAACGTTTATCTGTATGCAAGAACGTATGTTTCTTCTCATCGGTATTCCTCCTCTTACGAGGACTTTCCGCGTGGCGAAGAGGCAACATGTCCCTTGACAATCTGTTAGAATTTTCGAGTCCATTAAATTGGATTCACTAAAACATTTGAGTTGAGATTGTTCACACAACTCACCAATTCGGATTAAGGGATGAAGCTCAGGGAGGGGGTTTCATTCCTTACTTCGGATTGGTGTGTATTCACGTGAACACATCAAAACGAATGTCGGCATCCGTGCTGGCAACCACCTAGAAAACGCGGCTCAGGATCTTGACGGTAGGCTTCACGGCCTCACTTTCACTATTCAGCGTTACTATCTTTCCACGACATGATCGGGAGACGAAGGTGAGCCCTTCGTTTCAAAACTAAGCGATTCGGCCCATCCGGGTCGGATCTGGAGCATCCATTATGCGCACCGCGCTTCTCCTGTCCGCCCCCCTCTTCACCCTTTTCCTCGCTGCTGGCTGCAGTGAGAGCACCGTCAAGTACATCGAAGACGATGCCGTCGAGCTGACCGTCCCCGCCGACATCGGCGAGGTCGAGGGCACCCAGCTGTGCGTCGGCGAGACCTCGGTCTCCGCCTTCGCCATCGCCACGGGCC
>Ga0233449_1002726_pt1 | contig 13654 bp, 15 predicted proteins | sample SI_124_October20_FD_183012 | JGI IMG/M metagenome (GOLD analysis project Ga0233449, IMG submission 183012) | Seawater microbial communities from Saanich Inlet, British Columbia, Canada - SI_124_October2016_200_MG | ecosystem: Environmental > Aquatic > Marine > Inlet | place: Canada: British... | reverse complement strand
TGTGATGAATTTGATTTTCATGAAATTAAGATAATAGTTTAACTGCCTAATGTTGATGAAATGAGTAACAATTAACTACTGCTAAATATCATAATTTTGCATGCCAATGAGAAAAAAAGGTAAACACCAAAGACATGCTGATCAACGAGCAAATACACGTAAAGTGAAAAAAGCAAAGTCTGGAAAACCAAGATCCTAGTAAAATCAACATTTTTACATTAAAATCATCAAGATGTACTATTGGATCCTTTAGTACGTTTTAGAGATGCACATTCTAATGGTTTGATACCTGATGATGTTTATGATTTAACCATCAAGCGTTTTCCTATCACTGTTGCTGGAATAAATAGAGTTGAAAAAGCATCTGGAATACAATATCCTGTTGCGTACGTTGAACCTTCTCTTGTACTTTCTTCATCCAATTCTTATGAATATGGAATTCTTTTTGCTAGAACTATTCCGGTTCTGTTTGAAGAAAAATTCCAAGTAGTCATCCAAATTTCTGCCCCTTTAATCGCTTATGGGTTAAGGGGAACAATTCATGCTATTTTGGCACATGAGTTTTTACATTTTTTGGAATTGATTCGAAAAATCTCAAAAATGGAGTTACTTTCTGATGAAATATCTGGAAATTTGTTTGAAAATATTTACAGTGATGAAACTAGATTGTTTGAACCCAAAGTTGTTTTCAAAGACAGGACTTTGTTGAATCATATTACAAAAAAATTCCCTTCTGGATTTCGTGATTATAATCTTGAAGACAAGGTGATGAAATTTTGGGCTGATAGAAATTTGCCAAAATCTAACATCTCTTTAGATGCTAATAATGTAAAATTATCTGCAGAATCATTGTCTAACATAAAATTTGATCCTGATTTTATTTCAAAAATTGAACAATTAGAAGAAAAGAGCTCAAAAATTCATAAGAAAAGATTGTATTAAATGCTAATTATTTTTGAATATTTTTTTATTGTTTAAATTCAGCTAATACGTGTTTTTTGTTGACAAATCAAACGTGTTAATGAGTAAAATAGAAAAAAGGGTAGACGTTTTTTTCTAATCTATTGTTTTTCTGCAAGTTCTTTCATTTCTTGCACTCCATTAATTAGAATTTGAGGAAGTTTAGTTTCTAGTTCTCTGGCTTGTGGCGTTATTGGAATCCAATTCTGCTCATAAATCAGTGTCAATTTTCCATCATAACCCTCTACCTTGTTGAGAAAATAACCCGTAAACATAGAATTTTCAATCAGATCAAATCTTACTATTTTATTTTGTTCATCAATGGTTATTCTTTCTTTAATGGTCATACCAAGTGCTTGCATTTGTCGTAAAATACCATCATTATATTTTTCTAAAACCTCTACATGAGTAACTTCTTTTATTGTTCTATCTGGATGTTGGGCTTTGTCTAATAATAAAGTCCATAATGTTTCAAATGTAGAATTTATCTGTTCACTATGAGAAATCTGCATTTTAAAATATTATTTTTTCCTTCAGTAATTAACATTTCACGATAAATGTAAACAACGTAAACTATTCGGCATTACTCATTGATTGAATTCTGCTAATACGTGTTTTTTATTGACAAATAAAAAAAAGAGTACCTATTCTCAAAAGAGTTTAGAATCTAAATCATCAGAGCCTACACAAAAAACTAAACTTTGATTTTTCTTTGATTTCAGCAATTTCAATATCATAGCCTTCATCCTCATGAGTTTTTACAAATTTTTTCAATGCATGTATTTCAAATATCTTATAATCTGCTTTTTTCTCTATTAGCCCCAAACCATCAATTTGGTTTGGAGCTTCATCTGAAAATTTTTGAGGTAGAACATCCAACACAGTTTTTAACAAATTATCTATGTCCTTTTGTGAATTCCCTTCCTCCCTAGTTTGATTATTCAAATAGAAACAGATGTCAAGATGTAGTTTTTCCACTTCCAAAGTTTTTTTTCGTATTTCTTCAATATTTTTAATTTCCTTGAGAATAACTTTTTTTAGGTTTTTTTGTTTTTGACATAATCTCCTGCATCGGTTAAAGGAGTAAATTTTCTAATACTAATTTTTTTTAATAATATTGAACCTTTCATGAATCGTCTACAATAATTTTGAACTTAAGCGTGTTGTAATGTAAACAACGTAAACTAATCAATGTCTTTTTAGACGTGATTAGACGTTGTAAAACATGCAAAAAGTTACCATTGGAGTTTACAAGGCTTACAAAAACTCTGGAAACTTACGTTTTCCTAAGGCAAATACCAAAAAACATTACAAACATTTCTTTATTGAGATAGATGAAGATGATCAAGACGATTATTCTTTCAAAACTGAATGGGTTTCTGCATTAAAAGCTGTAATTTTAAAAAGAAAACAACTTTACAAAAAGACATTTTGGTGTGAAGAATGTGGAGAACTCTTTACATCTTACGTTAAAAAAAATCAAAATGAATGTAAGGAGTGTCCTAATGGGTGTAAGTAAATTCTTTATCTAAAAATTTCTTCTATCTTTTTCCGGTTATCTTTTCCCATTAAAAAGAAAGATCCAGCACCCAATAATACAGTTGGAATTGCCAAGTATAGCAGATCTAGTATTGGGTCTCCACACATACTATCTATCACAATAACTAGTATTTCAAACATTGGGGGAACTTATCCCCCAAACCCCTAGCGTAAACACCACCCAAAAAACAAGCAAAAAAAGAATAATCTACTAGAAAAATAATTAGAAAATATTGGTTCTATTTTCTTGCACTCTTTTCCGGTTTTTCCAGTAGTCCATGTTTAGATTCTCTTAATTTTTCTATTATCCTTTGATTTTTCTTTCATCATCATCATATTCATCAATATCTTCAACAAGTTTTCCATTAACTTTTTTAGCTTGTTTTGATTCTGTTCCCATTTTTTCTATAAGATAATCTGTTTGTTCACTTATTGACTCGTTAATTTTTCCAAGAGCAATTACAACAATACCCAAACTAGCAACCATTACTCCTAGCAATAGTCCTTGCATTTGAAATAATGGTGGTAATTCATCTAAATAAAATACAAATACTCCGCCACCAATTATCATTACTGCATAGGACATACATTACAAAGAAAATTGTTCTTGATTAACTTTTTTAGATTCTTTTTTTAATTCCAATTACAAAATGTTTTTTAATTCATTAAATTCATTTCATTTTTTTATACAGTTGATATTTAGAAATAACATGACTTCTAAAAAGTATGATGATTTGTATTTTTAACATAGTTTAAAAATATACATTTGAAAAGTATTTGTGGATTCATAACTAAATTTTCAATCTTATTTTTTGGATGATTTTTATCTATTGACGATAACCGATTAACTTAAAATTACATTATTTATTAATGAAGCATTGAAAATAACTTATTTACAAAATGCGGGTATCATAATAGAAAATGAAGGAGAAAAAATCCTTTGTGATCCTTGGCTTGTAGATGGATGTTACTATGGTGCATGGCATCATTACCCAAAATTTGAATTTAATCCAAAAGAATTTGAAAATATCAACTATATTTATCTCAGCCATATTCATCCAGATCATTTTGATGTTAAAACTTTGTCACAATTAAAAAAAGATATACCAGTATTGATTCATAAATTTCCTCAAAAATACTTTAAATCAAATATTGAAGAATTAGGATTTAATGTAGAAGAATTATCTCACAATAAACGTACAAAATTAAACAAAACTTGGATAAATATTGTTGCAGCTGATAACTGTGATCCTGAAATTTGTTCAAGAGCGTTTGGTTGTAATTTTGGATTTAATCAATTTGGAACAAACCAAATAGATACATTTTCTGTAATCGATAATGATGATCAAGTTATAGTTAATTCAAATGATTGTCCATTTGAGATTGGCCAAAATGCTGCAAAAATGATCAAAAAACAATATTCCAAAATTGATTTACTTCTAGTTGGTTACACTGGTGCTTCAGATTATCCTTGTAGTTATGATTTAAAATTATCTGAAAAAGAAAGAGCTGCAAAATTAAAAAAAGATAAGCGATTACAAAATGCTGTTGATTATATTCAGATTTTTAATCCCAAACATTATCTTCCATTTGCTGGAAGATATGTTTTGGGTGGAAAATTAATTTCTTTAATGAAACATAAAGGTGAATCTACTCTTGATGAAGGATTTGATTATTTATTACATAATGTAGATCAACAAAAAAATAAAGGCATTATCTTGAATATGAAATCTTATTTTGATTTAGATACTGAACAGTCATCTGACAAGTATGTTCCTGAAAATGAATCCGATAAAGAGAATTATGTTCAAAATGTTCTTTCGAAATTAAAATTAGATTATGAAAATGATTCATTTCCCACACTAGACATGCTATTAGAATTAATACCTAAGGCATACAGCAGATTTGAAAAACATAGAAAAATGATCAATTATTCTTCAGACACTATTATTTTAATTAAATTAAATGAAAAAAGTTTACTGTTTATTCCAGTTGATGGTTCGGGATTTAAAATTATTAAAATACAAGAACTTAGAAATTTTCAAAAATATCTGTTACTTTCTTTAGATGTTAGATTATTTTATAGAATATTATCAAGTCCTAAAAAAGCTCATTGGAATAATGCCGAAATTGGATGCCATATTTCATGGAAACGTGTTCCTAATATCTATGACAGATCTTTAATGTATTGTTTAAATTTTTTTCATAATTAAAACTACTTTTAAATCCATTTTTATTTTATTTAGAGACTTTACTAATTTAGTTTTTTATTGTATGTTTTAATTTTTTTAGTATCATTTAATATTTTTAACAATTTTCTGTTTAAATTTTTAATATTTACGTAGATCATAAAAAAATTATCCCAATTCATGTTTTTTAATTAACTGTGTTTTCAGATGTTAAAATATCTGTTATATCTTCTGGAGTGGCAAATTTAATTGAAAAAAGTTTATTTTCAATTATTTCATAATTTGTTCCAAAATTTGTATTGAATAATATTCTGAAACTATTAACATTTGTAAAACTATTTTCTGAATCTTCTATCACTGCTTCTGGAAAATAAAATGCAGAAAAATTTGAAAATGATTGGTCTATTTCAGCATAATTGTTGGTGCCTACCCTATACCCATGATCGGATTGAATGACAATAATGGGGGGTGTCTCTTTTTCAAGTAATTTTTTTACTAATTCAAGTATTTTTTTATCTGTAAATTGTAATTGTGATATATATCGTTCTGAATTTACTTCCATTTTATTATCATAGGATGTACTAGATCCATTATATGTGAAAAGATATGGTGTGTGTGGTAATAGTATGTGTGCATAAACAAATATTGGTTGAATGTATTTTTCGTCTAAAATAGGCATCTCGTTAAAAATACATAGTCTATTTTTTTTATATTCGTCATATTCTTGATTTGTAAATTTTTCAACAAAAATTAATGGTGTATTGTCTAAAACAAAAGATAAAAATTGTGATTTACCTATATTCTCGTTACAAAGTTCAATATTTGTATTTGTTTTAATCTTCATGTTAAATTCATTATAAAATTGAATTACATTGTATCCGTTATTTTCAAAGATTTTTGTTACTGCATTATTTTGAACCATTTTTGTAAGTTTGTTTTCTTTTTCTTTTACACTAAGTTCTGAATCAAATTCGATATAATTCATATTTAGTGTTGCTGGGATTGAATGTCTTGTATCAATGTAATTACTAAATGATTTTTCAGGAATAAAAAATCCCATACTTTCAAGTGATTTATCAAAGTCTGAATTATCATAATTCATGTACTTTTCTAATGCTTCCGTACTTGAATGTTCATCCAATATTATATAGTACACATCTCTAAATTCACTTAATTCCTTTGAAAATTTTTTAATTAATTGTTCATCTATGTTTGAGTCATTAAATGTGGAATAATAAACTATTTCTGTAACGTTAAAAATAATTAATATCAATATTATTCCGTATGATATTGTAAGTATTTTTCTAAAATCTTTTTTTGATTTCATGAATTTGTATATTATAATTATTGAAATTATTCCTATTATTGGAAGTAGAATTATATTCCTACCAATTTCAATATTTGCTATTTGAAATCCATGTAATGCACTCCAGATTGGTTGATAAATAAAAAATAAACCTAATATGAATGACGATAGTAATGTGGATTTAATTTGATTTTTAATTAGTATTTTTAATAATATTGTAAACCCTACTATTATTGGAATAATTATCAGAAAAACATAGAATAAATCACTAAAAATTAATTCGTCTAAATTGTCATTATATCGTAATAATATGAAAAAAATAACTAAAAAAATGGTATGAGTAAATAAAATTATTTTGGAATTCATGTTTAAGTTAAATCTAATACATATCCCTTGTTTCTTTCTTCGAAAGTTTGGTAATTTTAAAGTATTTTTTTATTCTATTTACTAACTTGTTCATTTCACTTATTATTTTATTTTTTATAATTTGTATATTAATTTATTTTTTTAGACTTAAATTTAGATTATACTGTTATATTGTAACATCCATTATTGATTCTAATGCGAATTATTTCTCAAAATGTAATAAATTATAATATGCCCATTCCAGAGGATTGCATACTTAGAATAAATCTAGCATGGGTAAATTCGTTAAAATACTTAAAAGATATGTTAAAAAGCTATTCAAATTGGGATATTTTTTTAGATTTACCCATCGGTAGAACTAAACCTCCTAATAACAAATATTCTTTTGGGGATCTTATTTCGATTCTTAAGGATAGTAAAAATATCAAATATTTTGCTATTTCGAATGTTAATTCTGCAAAAAATATTAAAGAATTTTTCCAAAAAATTCCAAAACATGTTACTCTGGTCCCAAAAATTGAAAGTCCAGAAGGTGTTAAAAATATCTTAGAGATCACCGAGTGTTTGGGTGACAAAAAAATAATTATGCTTGATCACGACGATCTATATTCAAATTTAATAAAAAATCATGAAAGTCCAGAAAAATTCAAAGAATATGTATATATTCTTTCAGAATTTTGTAAAAAAAATAATATAGTTATGTTAAGAACCGTGGGAGTAATTTTCAGTGATGAAGAAACACGTGTTACACAATATTTGAAATAATAAAATAATATGGTTAGAATTTTTATATTTACGTTCTACATATTAATTCAAAAAATTTACAGAGAATTATTTAACGCATAAATATATTCTGCACCAACTTTTGCAGATTTCCCAATATTGTACACCGTTTTTGAACGTGTTTCCTGGATCTGTTTGTTAAAACTTTTAGTTTTATTCAAATTTTTAATTATATTTGGAATATCTTCTAAATTAGTGGGTGAAAAAACATACCCTATTTTGTTTCTAATAGATTTTTCAATTGGTTCTGAGGAAATGTCTTTAACGTTTGGGTTCAAATTTTTTTTTGGAACATCGATAAAAATTATTGGGCGTACAAAAGTAAATGCATATTCTAATGAAATCCCTGACCAATCTGAAATCATGCAAAGTGATCTGTGAAATACATCTGGAGGGATGATCCCATTTTCAAAAATAAAATTTGGATTATCTCCAAATTTTATTTTTATTAAATCTAGTAATTTTTTTGAATTTTTTAATGTTCTAAAATGTGGTCTTAACAATACTTTGAAATGTGATTTTAAAAGATTGTCAATTAATTCAATACCACACATTTCAAGAAGATTTTTATCCCCATATGATGGTGCAATTAAAACTAAATTATTAGAAGTTAAATCATACGTGTGCTGTTTCTTTTCATCAAGTAATGTATCTAATCTCCCAAATCCATATTTTATGAGTTTTTTTGGTTTTAAATTATAAATTCTTTCAGTTTCTTTAATTTCATTTACATGGTGTTCTCCAACACAAAAAATTGTGTCATAGTTGTCAATTGCACCTTTTCGAAGATATGAATGCATACTAAACATAGAATGGAAGATGTAAACATAATGTACAGGATAAATTTTTGAGCGTTTAATATGAAATGAATTTAAATCGGGCATGTCCATTATCAAAATTTTTGTTTTTAATGTCAAAAAGAATTTTGTGCGTGCTGCACCATCTCCTATGTAGAAAGTTTTGATCTTTCTATTTTTGTTTGCAAACATGAGATCATCTTTAACTGATGTAACATAACAAATTGTTAAATTCATTTTTTCAGTCAATTCTGAAATTAATAATTTAAAATGATTCAGCGATGCTTTATTTTCAGCATAAAAAACTATGGTTCGATCATTATTTTTTAATGACTCAAATCGACGTAATTCTTTCCAATCCTGTCCTAAAAAAAATAAAGAAAAACCCATTAACATGACACCTTATTGATTGAAATTAATTTCTTTAGTTTTTATTTCTTGATTTTATTTGATATACTATATTTGATCTTTTCCCAAAATACTTTTAGAGTAATTCCAACTCCTACTAGTACCCCTAATATTGCTTGAATGGCCATACTTCCACTACTAGGATCTAAATATGCATATGCGTCAGAAATAAATAAAGTATCAACACTAATTATTAGTGCACCAATAATTATGAAGATATGATTTTTTAAATTCATATGTGTATCATTTTGTTTTATTATTTATATTTTAAAAATAAGTGCGTTTTTATTTCTAGAACTGTTATTTTATTTCGTGTCTAGATTAAGAGTTAATCAACCTATTTTGACGCATTGATTATTGCTAACGTTCCAAGCAGTGCCTCTTCAAGACGTACTGTTTCAGTTGCTTGGTCTGGAAAAAAATTCAAGGATCTGGCATTTTGCACTTTGTTCATCCTGCCCCCGATAATTTCATGAACTCCTTTTTCAGGAGATCCAAAAACAACCAATAATGATTCGTCTGATTTTGTATATTTTTCTAATTGCTCTTTGTTGCGTATGTATTGCTTGAGATATCCCTTATGACCAATAAATTCATGACCAAATTCTTCACTATATGCTTCAGCAAGTTGAGTAACTGTAAAAGCTCTAAGGGCATGTAGGTTAATCTTGAATCTATTGTTATGAGAATAACGTTGAGTACATCCTAATCTATCTCTAGTTCTTGCAAATAGAGTTTCTTCAGTATTAACAGATTGATTGACGTTAGGGTTTTTGGTAAATACTAACTCATCAGATGATTTAATTCGAGAACATGGTAAAATGGTTAAAAACAGTAGAAGATTATATTTTTCCTAATTATATAATTAAAAACATCTAGTGTTTTGTTTTCATTAATTCTTTTGCAGTACTAAACATCTCTAACATACTATCGATCTGCAACTGCATCTTGTTTATCTGAATGTCTTTATCACTTTCTAAGTTCTCAATTTGTTTTTGTTTATTTTCATTTTCTAACTTTAATCTTGATTCTTTACTAACAAGTAATTCAGGAACTGCTTTTTTGTATTCATTTAACAATTCTAATTTAGTTGGGAAAAAATAACTATTTTCTAATCTATAATTATGATCCATAAATTTTTCTTTAATTGCATAAGGAATATTCTTGTTTCTTGCAAGAATTGTGTTAAACCTATTTCTAAAACCATTACAAACAGGAACATCATATCTTTTTTTATTTTGTTTTACTCTTTCAATTCCTGACGTTTTCATAAGATGCTCAATAACTGAGCCAATACCTACTCCTAACATACGACCTTGTTCATCTCCTATGCAATTTACTTTAGAAAACAGATATGTTTCAGGCGTTAATTCCTCTCCTTTTTGTTTTCTAGTATCTAGATAATCATTAATTGCAGCAGTTGCTTCAAAGTGACAAAAATGCTGAAACTCATGTTTATCTCCTGAATAAAAAATAATACCTGTAAAACCATCTTCCATAAAATCAATATCTTTCATCTTCAAGTCTGCCATGCCCTCAGGTCGACAACCTGTTGCACAAAATAGATGAACTATTGCTTTACTTCTTGGATTAGCAGAAGCTAGTAGTAAAAGACGAGTTTCCTCAGTAGTAATTGCTCTTTGTGATGTCTTTCCTTGCTCAGGTAAGAACATCATCAATTTTTTCTTATTCATCATTTTATCATTGACAACAAGAAATTTTTCTATAGATGCAAATATTCCTCTAATGCTTGAAACTGCATATCGGTCATTACTTGAACAAAACGTTACATAATCTTCTAAAATTATATTTCTATCAGCATCTGACATCATCAAAAATGATTCATGATCTTTTCCAACGTGTTTTAAAAATGCAGTTAAATGATTAGTGTAAGTTTCTCTCGTAGATTTATTTTTACAAGCAAGTAAAAATAATTCTAAACATCTAGGATTTTTCACATTAAAATTTAATTTTTTATCGTTAAGAGAGCTGACAGGTATTCTATTCACATTGTATAATTTGTATAATTAGTTAGTAAACAATATTCATTGTTTAAATTCTGTTAGACCGCATTTTCCACAGGTGTTTCTATCTTTATGTTCTGACATGTATGTGCCTTTACCGCATCGTGAACAATTCTTTTTAACTCTGGTTGCTTTATCTCCGTCAACTTTGAAGTATGAGTAAACTTTTGGACTAGACCCTTTCTTACCCTTTTTCTCTACAGGCATTATTCTGTTTTCTCCTCTTCTTTTGGTGATTCTTCTTCAACCGGTGCTTCTGCAGCTGCTGCTTCTGCAGCTGCTTTTTCAGCTTCTGCTATTTTTGCTTTAGTTTTTTCTAACCTTGAGAATATGGTTGGATTGATGTGTTTTTTTGCCAATCCCTCGTCATCATAAACATAGAAAATTCCTGTTACTTTTGACATGCCTACATGAGTTTTTAATCTCATTGGGATGACAATTTTTCCATCTAATTTGAATTCCTTTGTTACCATGTCTGTTGCTTCCATACTCTTTAGTTTGCCACCTACTCCTGCAAAATCGCAAGTTAGTTCCCTTCTTGATAGGAATGTGTTGTTGACATCTGAAAGTGTCTGAATGATTGACATGTATCAAAAATTCTCTGGATATTTCATATAAACCTAGTTGAATTTACACAAGAAATTTAAGAAAATACTCTGAATTTATCATGTGGAGCGGTATCTAATTCATTTAAAAAATGAACAATATGTCCCTATAAATTCTCGTGAAATACTTTATCAAGCTAGAGATCTTAAATCTGAAATGCCTGCTCATATCAGATTAGCTCGAGTTGCTACACACTTTATTGAATTTGATGTGGCCATTGAAACAAAAGACGTGGACACACTTATTGAAAAATTATCTCCAATAGGGGGCTTAGATAATATACGGCATGTGGTTGAAGAAGAAATTGAAATAGATCAGGGAATTAAAGATGGAATTTTCTATTTTAATAATGAAAGATTTTGGGAGTGTCATGAGGCATTTGAAGGTGTTTGGAAACAATGTTTTGGTCGTGAAAAGGAGTTAGTTCAAGGAATTATTCTTGTGGCTGTTGCATATGCACATGCCCAAGAAAATGAATTACGTATTGGTGTTGCAATGTTGACTAGAGCTTTAGAAAAATTAGGAACATCCCCCTCAATGTATCATTCAATTGATGTTGAAAGGATACGAAAAAAATCTATTGAGATGCAACAGATTAATGATTTGGTTTTATTTGAGATCTGATTAATTCTAAAGATTTTGCAACAACTTCTGCACCTTGAAGTAATCCTATGCTGCCCTTCTTTGCTTGTTGTTCCGTCATTCTTGTTGTTCCGTCATTTTTAATAAAATCTGCTGAAACTACCACTGGTACTGGATCATCACTGTGACCTTTGTTGATACATGGTGTTGAATGATCTGCTGAAATAATTATTGCAACCTTGCTTGAATCAATATTTTCCACAAGTGTTTTGAAAAATCGTTGATCAATCTCTTCTATATTTTTCATTTTGCCTATGGCATCCCCGTCGTGACCAAACTCGTCTGGCCCTTTAAGATGAACGTAGATTGCATTTTGTGTTTCCATTGCTTTAGCTGCAACTTTTGCTTTCTCCTCGTAATCTGTTAAACCCCCCGCTTCAAATGCTTTCATTTTAAGAACTTCCGAAATCCCTAGTTCTACTGGCATATCTACTATGCATGAAAACTTCATACCGTGTTTTTCATTAATTGGTGGCACGTCTGGATATTTGTTCCCTGCATCTCTAAGTAGAATGCAACTAAGTTGTTTTTTATTCTGCACTTGGCGCTTTTTGTTAATTTCACTGTTTCTCATAATTTTTATTGATTGTTCTGAAAATTCGTTAACTAAATTAGATGTAAGTTCTGCACCTTCTACATCTTCTAAGGGTAAACACTTTTCGATTTTTAAAAAGTCCCCGACAGATTTTGCTACCCCCATTCCTCCAATGTTGCTGTATGCTGGATCTGTGTTTGTAATTCTTGATGATAGTTTTTGATTTGGTGTTCTAATTCTAACTGTTACCCTGTGTCCTATTGTGGGGGCAACCACTATTTTTGTACCTGGGATTGAAAATTTTATTTTTTCTTCTAATTCTTTTGCAATTCCGTCTGCATCCTCTTTTTCAATTTGTCTGCCTGCCCTTCTATCTGTGATTATTTCTTCTTCATTTAATGTTGAATAATTCCCTCTTAATGCTAAATCTCCATCTTTAAAATCAACTCCTACGCCTATCGCTTCTATGACTCCTCTGCCTGCATAATCTGCATGTTCAAAACTGTAACCCAGCATGTTGAAAACTGCGATATCTGATTCAGGTGCAATTCCTTTTCCTACTGAAATTACCTCGCCGATTGTTCCATTACTTGCAATTTTATCCAATGTTGGTGTATTTGCAGCTTCTAACGGTGTTTTTCCATCCAAATCTGGATGCGGCAGATCTCCTACTCCGTCTAAAAGAACATAAATCAAATGTACATCGGAATTATCCATCAGCACTCTGTTTATCTAAATTTTTGATCTCTGTTTTAAATCTTGCAATATTTCTTGCGATCATTTTTGTTTTTTACTTTTTGTTTGTTGATAATTTCTTTCAAAATAAAAAATTTATTTTTTAACCTCTTTGTTGAATTGTTTGGTTTGTTTTATTTTCAATTTCAGAAAACATTTAACATACAATTACTTTCAATTACCAGTATGGGGGATATGCGTAAAGATTATGTTTCTGAGCGTTTTATGATTGTCTCTAAAAAAAATGATAAAATAATTAATTCTAAAAAATCCCCTTTTGCTCCTGGTAATGAATCGATGACAAATCCATCTGTTCTATCCCTTGTCGAAAAAGATGGTATGTTACAACGTCTTCAAGATAATGAAGGTGATTATGTTGAAGGTTGGTCTATTCGTGTTTTTGAAAGTAAAAACCCTATTGTTTCAACTGACTCTGAAAATTCTTACAGTGATAAACCATTTTACAGTGAACCTGCATATGGTTATCATTATGTAATTGTTGCATCTCCAAATTCTAAAGATACGTTTGCAACAATTTCCCCTGAACAATGGTCTAATGTTTTAGTTGTTGTACAAGATAGATTACGATGGCTTTATACTCAAAAGGGCGTGACATATGTTTCAATTTATGGTGATTTTGGTGACCTTGCTGGAAATGTTAATCCTCACCCTCACCTGAACATCCTCACTCTATCTACAATTCCACCAATCATTAACGCTGAGGCTGAAGCATCTCATAAAATTTTGAATGAAAAAGGTGTTTG
>Ga0233449_1002724_pt1 | contig 13670 bp, 16 predicted proteins | sample SI_124_October20_FD_183012 | JGI IMG/M metagenome (GOLD analysis project Ga0233449, IMG submission 183012) | Seawater microbial communities from Saanich Inlet, British Columbia, Canada - SI_124_October2016_200_MG | ecosystem: Environmental > Aquatic > Marine > Inlet | place: Canada: British... | reverse complement strand
GCAATTTCAAAGCCACGCCCTTCGCCCAGCAGCATGTTTTCTGCCGGCACGCGAACGTCCTTGAAATCAACTTCCATATGACCGTGCGGTGCATCGTCATAGCCAAACACATTCAGTGCCCGCATGACCTTGATACCAGGTGTGTCCATAGGGACCAGGATCATGGACTGTTGGGAGTGTTTGGCAGCGGTTGGATCGGTCTTGCCCATGAAAATCAGGATCTTGCAGCGAGGGTCGCCGGCGCCGGATGTCCACCACTTGCGACCGTTGATGACATATTCATCACCATCGCGTTTGATTTCGGACTGAATGTTGGTGGCATCTGACGACGCAACCGCTGGTTCTGTCATGGCAAAGCCGGAACGAAATTCACCAGCCAACAAAGGCTTCAGCCATTTGTCCTGGTTTTCCGGCGAGGCATAGCGCGTCAGCACTTCCATGTTGCCGGTATCCGGTGCGGAGCAGTTAAAGACTTCAGCCGCAAAGCCCACACGACCCATAATTTCACACAAAGGTGCGTATTCAAGATTGGTCAGGCCGGCGCCCAGGTCTGATTCAGGCAGAAACAGATTCCAAAGGCCCTCGGCCTTGGCTTTAACCTTCAATTCTTCAACAATTGCCGTTGGCTGCCAGCGGTCACCTTCGTCGACCTGTTGGTCAAAAAGATGTTCGTTCGGATAGACATGTTCGTCCATGAACGACATGACACGTTCGCGCAGTTCCTGAACGCGTGAGGAATATTCGAAATCCATTTTTACCTGCCTGTACTGTTAGTGAGATTTTGGGAGGGGTTATCTGAAATTGTATGCAAGGTACATTCTAAAGTGTTTTGTCGACTTTGGGAATTACCGCTTCGTCTTAAAAAAATCACGCAGCATTGTGGCAGCGCGAATTTCGTCAATCCCGCCATAGATTTCCGGCGCATGATGGCAGGAAGATGAGGTAAATATCCTGGGTCCGTGCTCGACCCCGCCACTTTTTTCATCTGACGCCGCAAAATAGAGCCGCCTGAGACGGGCAAAGCTGATGGCCTGGGCGCACATGGGACAGGGCTCAAGCGTTACATAGAGATCAAATCCGTTCAGCCGTTCCTTGCCTTTGGCACCTGCACCAGCCCGGATGACCAGCATTTCAGCGTGCGCCGTCGGGTCATCGTATTCCCGCGTGCGATTGCCATCTGCCGCGACAACGTCGCCATTTGCCGGATCAACCAGCACAGCACCAACCGGTACTTCACCACGGGCCGCAGCTTGTTCTGCCTGTTCAAGGGCTTGTGCCATATAGGATTTTTCCGCGTTCATCCAGCAAGGGTGGAACGCATCTGCTACAGGGTCAAGTTATCTTGTTGTTTTGACTGCTCCCCACTATGCTCCGGCGCATGAACACACGCCCCCTTATTGGCCTGCCAATGGACGCAGAAGAACCGGGAGAATATTCGAAATTTCCCTGGTATGCCCTGCGCCGGAATTATTGTGGTTCCATCGTCAATGCCGGCGGTGTGCCGTTGGCGCTGGCGAATGAAACGGCGTTGGTCGATGATTATCTGGATACCATTGACGGCCTGATTGTCACGGGCGGTGCCTTTGATGTTGATCCGGCCCTGTTTGGGGCATCAGAAGTCCACGAAAAAGTCGATTTGAAGCCTGATCGCACAGCATTTGAACTGGCGATCACAAAAGGTGCTCTGGCACGGAACATGCCGGTTCTTGGCATCTGTGGCGGCCATCAATTATTGCATGTCATTCTGGGCGGAAAACTTATCCAACACATTCCTGACGTGATCGAAAACGCCTTGCCGCATGAACAACCCAATCCGCGCGATGAAGCCGGACACAGTATCACCGTCAAGGAAGGTACTTTGCTGCACAAAATCGTCGGCGATACAGAAATGCATGTGAACAGCGCCCATCACCAGGCCGCCCTGGACGAACCAGAGGGTATAATCGTTAACGCCCGTGCCGAAGATGGTGTCATTGAAGGGATAGAAGCCCCCGCCTACCGGTTTTGCCTTGGCGTTGAGTGGCATCCCGAGTTTGAAATTGATCAGGGCGACGCCAAAATCCTGAAAGCATTGGTGGACGCAGCCTGTGAGTAATGAAGACATAAAGGGCGAACGCATCGCCAAACGTATGGCCGCCGCTGGCTTGTGTTCCCGTCGCGAAGCTGAACGCTGGATTGCCGCAGGCCGGGTATCCGTTGACGGCGAAATCCTGACGACGCCGGCCTGTCTTGTGACGGATAGCAGCAAGATTCTGGTAGATGGCAACCCTTTGTCTGGTGCCGGGCCGCAGCGACTTTGGCTCTATCACAAACCCACAGGCGTGATCACAACCCACAAGGATCCGCAAGGTCGCCAAACCGTGTTTGACACCCTGCCCAAATCCATGCCGCGTGTGGTCTCCGTTGGTCGTCTTGACATCAATTCCGAAGGCCTGCTGTTGCTGACAACGGATGGCGAGTTGGCCCGCAAGCTGGAGCATCCGTCCAATGGCTGGGCGCGGCGATATCGCATTCGAATTCATGGCCGCCCCCAACCGGATGAGCTGGCGGCGCTGGAACGAGGCATTACCGTTGAGGGCGTCACATACGGCCCCATCAAGGCCGAGCTTGAACGCCAGCAAGGCGCCAACGCCTGGATCAAGGTGATCCTGACCGAAGGTAAAAACCGCGAAATCCGTCGTGTGTTTAATCATCTGGGATATGAAGTAGGGCGGTTGATCCGAACGGGCTACGGTCCGTTTGAACTTGGCAAGCTTGGAGTACGCGAAGTCACCGAGATCGCAGGTGCGGTCTTGCGCGCACAAACCGGCGACAGCAGCAAGCCGGTGCGATCCGACAAATGGGCCAAAGCCAAAAAAGCCCCGGCCAAAAAGCGCCCTGGCAAAACCAAAGATTTCGAAAACAGAAAACCGGGCGGTAAAAGAAGAACAGCAAAAAAGAAACCCGATGTCCAAAAGACGTGAGCCAGGTGCCATTCGGATCATTGGCGGCAAATACAAGGGCCGAAAACTGGATGTGCCGAACGATGGCTCGGTACGCCCGACCTCGGACCGCGCCCGCGAGGCCCTGTTCAATATCCTGAGCCACGGTGACTATCGCACTGACGCAGGCCCCATGCCCATGGGGGCCAAGGTCCTGGATGTCTTTTCAGGATCGGGGGCTTTGGGTATCGAAGCCCTGTCCCGCGGGGCCGAACATGTGGCTTTTCTGGAGCAAAATCCCGCCAACCTGAAAATGATCCGCCGCAACGCGATTACGCTAGGGGAAACCGGGGCCATTTCCATGCTGCAACGCGACGGCGCCCGCCCCGGTCCCACACCTGTCGGTGGCCAGGTTCCGGCCGATCTTGTCTTGCTCGATGCCCCTTATGATAGTGGTCTGGGTAGCATAGCCCTGGATGAACTGGCCAAGGCCGGCTGGCTGTCTGAAGATTGTCTTGCAGTCATTGAAACCGGTGCCCGCGAAAAAGTTGAAGTCCCGGAAGGGTTCGAACAGATCGACCAGCGCAAATACGGCATCTGTGTGATGACCATCGTCAGACGAGGTAAAACCTGACCCACAGCGCCCTGGACACAAAAAGGAGCCGCCAGTTCCTGGCGGCTCAGTGTTCAACAGGGAGGCGCACCTCTCGGTGCGGACTTACATCCTGAAGGCTGTATGGTGAAGGAAGTGTTAACGATTAACAGATATGTATCGTGTCGAAGTTGCATTAGACGTTTAAAAAATTTACTGTTACAAGAAGTTTATTGACTCATCATAGGTCTATTTCATGCCCAACAAAACTCAGCGAATTCGTGACCCGATTCACGGATTGATTAATTTTGAGGGGACAGATGAGGTAGACATGACTGCGTGGAAGCTCATTCGGACCCCTGAGTTCCAAAGGTTGCGTAGAATTAAACAACTCGGAGTATCTGAGTTCGTTTTTCCGGGAGCTACCCATACACGATTTGCGCATTCAATAGGCGTATACCACAATGCTCGAAAATTGATGAGAATCATCAATCTGAGTATGAAAGATGCGTTTGATCAAGAAAGATCGAAAACTGTCCTGCTTGCCGCGCTGCTTCATGATGTAGGTCATGGGCCTTTCAGTCATGCTTTTGAAGGAGCGAGGTACGAAATCGGCAGAGAACGAGGAGAAGTTGTCAAAAATCATGAAAAATTCAGCGCCCTTCTTATCACTGCCGAAGATGGGAGTATTTGCAAAATATTGGGAACATATGCCGCGAAGCAGATTGCACAACTGTTGGAAGCCGACGAACCTACAGATTTTTATCATGCCGTTGTTTCCAGTTCATTTGACGCTGATCGCTTGGATTATTTAGTCCGAGATAGGTACATGACCGGAACGCAATCGGGAACAATAGATGAAGAATGGCTGTTAGATAATCTAATCACCGAAAATGTCACGTCCTGGCAGGACGGAGATGATGTAGATTCTGTGCAAATTCCTACTTTTGTCTTCAAGAATAAGGCGAGGTACGCAGTTGAAGACTTTTTGTTGGCTCGATTTCGTCTTTACCATCAGGTCTATATGCATAAAACAACTCGAGGATTTGAACGGCTTCTTTCTGCCCTTTTGAAGCACATAGGAAATCGAGCGGACAGCCCCGCGATTCTTGGATTATCACCGGACCTTCCACTACTGAAGTTCCTTTCACCAAAAGGTGAAACTTTAACCAACTACCGTCGACTGGACGACACATCAATTTGGACAGTTATTGAACAATTGACCCATAGTTCTGACTATTTTGCAAAAAAGCTTGCTTGCCGCATTTGGAACAGAGAACCCTTAAAGATAATTGATGTATCCGCGAAATATCAAAACGATCCAGTTGAATTTGGAAACGCACTAAAGCATTTGCAAAATTTCAAAACTGAAAACAGAGATATTGTAATGTTTGAAGACCAGGCATCTTTCGATCTATATTCTGAAAGCAATGAAGAAAACGGAAAAGTTCACAAGATGGTGCGGGTTAAGGACCCTGATGGTCACCAGAAAGAGATATTTGAGTTTGGTGACACAATAATATCAAAACGGTTACAAAAAAAGATTATGTTGACGAGATACTATTTTCTGGAGTCAGATGATAGAACGAGCGCAGAAAAAGCAATGATTGGGGGATAACGCTATGAGCACTAATCTAAACGCAATAGAAGCGGTCCTGCTTGCAGCAGACGGAGAAATAGTCGGAAAAATCCGAACGCAGAAAATATTCTATCTTCTCGAACAGCTTGGTATGAACAATCAATATTCATACGCTTACCATCATTTTGGCCCGTATTCTCATGATCTTGCACAAGCGATAGACGCAAATGTTGCTTTCAAAATAATTGATGAAAAGCCTGTCTCTGGTCAATTTGGAAATACGTACAGTGTGTTTTCATTCAAGGAATCTCCAGGCCCTGTTGAGACAGTTGGCGACCTCAAATTTGATTTTGCAAGAGAAAAAATAGAAATGATGAAAGGAGTTTCGTCTGTTGTCTTGGAGCTGGCTGCGACAATCCATTGGCTAATTTACAAAGAAAAAATTGCAAACTGGTCTGAAGAAATCGTGATTAGAAAACCGCAAAAAGCAACTGAAGAGCGCGTCCGTAAAGCAGAGACTTTGCTCACCAATTTAGGCCTCGCATAAATAGTCGTCGCGCGAACAAATTAACATCCGTCACTCAGCCGCTTCAGGTCTTGGTCTTGAGCGTTTGTCTTCCGGGATGGCGGCATATTCGTCTGTAAACCTCAAGCGTCCTTCGGCGATGCCGGTATCGCGCATCAGATAGCCATTGCCAGGATAGGCGCGCATGTCTTCTTCAAGGGTCGGGTTGGTGACGTCCGGCCAGTGGCCTGGTTGCGGGGCGGCTCCTTCGGCGGCGATCTCCAGAGGCTGGCTGTCATGGATGGCGGGGGCGTTCACAACTTCACATGTAGCCCAGCTGATCTCCAGCGGGATGTTGTTGGGATCGAAGAAATAGATCGACCAGAGCGTGCCATGATCGACGACGCCATCAACCTCGATACCCGCAGCCTCAAGCTTGTCCTTGACGGCAAAAAGGTCCGCGCGACTTTCCACATGAACGGACAAATGATCAAAGCCCAGTGGTTCGGTTGAGGGCGAGCCATGAAACTTGCGTTTCATGTCGCTGGCACCTTCATATTCGAAAAAGGCGATCAGGGTATTTCCGGCCCGGAAGAAATAGTGGCGGTAGCCGTCATGACCAATCCCGGCGTTCAGTTCCATGCCCAGAAGGTCCCGATAAAACCGGACCGTTTTTACCATGTCATTGGTGATAAAGGCGAGATGGTCAATACCGGTGATCTTGTCGGTTAATTCAGTCATGGATCGTCCCCCAGGCAAATATGTGGAATACTTCTAATCTGGTCCCAACCATACTTGAATTCAAGCCTGAACAGCAACTGACACAGTTGTGAACCAGCCCCCCGGATGCCCATACATTATTGCAAATACTCGCCAAATCGTTAGGATTCGGGGCAGGTCAAAGGGGGAGTTTGAGACTATACCATGCAGACATCTGCATTCGAACGGGTCCTGAACGGTCTCGACAGAACCATATCGTTTATCGCGATTTCTGTCGGCTGGATTGCCCTGTTGGTCCTGGGGGGCCTGCGGGTCTACGAAGTTATCGCCAGGCAATATACCAACGTCCCCTCCGGCTTGTTGCGATTCTATGAATTTACAGCTTTCGCCCTGCTGGTCATTCTTGCATTTGGCTACACCTATTTGCGCAATGGTCATGTGCGTGTCGACGTCTTTCGCGCCAGACAATCACCTCGCACCCAGGCCTGGTTTGAAATTGGCGGCGGTTTGCTGGCTCTGCTGCCGTTCACCCTTGGCATGGTCGGTCTGTACGTTCCTTATATTCAGGAAAGCATGGTCTCTGATTCCCGCCCGTTCAGCTGGATATTGAAATCCATTGTCCCCTTTGGTCTCGGGATACTTGCGCTCGCCGGGCTGATTACCATGGCAAGAAATATTCTGTTTCTGAGCGGTAAACGCACGACCCCGGCACCGGAGGACCGCGTCTAGTATGGAATTCCTGTCCGAGTGGTTACCGTTCCTGATGTTGCCGGTTATGGCGATCGTTTTGTTCTCTGGCTATCCCGTTGCCTTGATTCTGGCTGGTGTCGGTTTGCTGTTTACGGCTTTGGGCTGGCTAACTGGCGATATACCCGGTGTTGCGTTTCTGAATTTACCCTTGCGGATCGGGGCGACTTTCAGGGGCAATTTGATTTATCCCGCTGTCCCCATGTTGCTCTTCATGGGCCTCGCGATTGAAAAGTCGGGAGTCGCACGTGAAATGCTGCTGTGCATGCGGGTTCTTTTGCGTCGCGTCCCGGCCAGTATGACCATCGCAGTTATTATCCTCGGAATCCTGCTGGCCCCAGCTGCCGGGCTGATCGGTGCGTCTGTGGCAACACTGGCGATCGTTGCCCTGCCGACCATGCTGGAACAAGGTTACAAACCATCCATTGCGACAGGATCAGTTGCCGCCGCCGGAACTCTTGGCATTATCTTGCCGCCCGGGATCATGCTGTTTTTTCTGGCCCAGCATCTGAATATCTCCATGGGCTCGCTTTTTCTGGCGACAATAGTGCCGGGGCTCGGTCTGGCTGTTCTGTTCATGATCTATTATGTCGGGCGCGCGGCCTGGGACGGCACCGGTGCCCCGCCAATTGAAAACGAATTCAAGGGACAAGCCGGCAAGTTGCTGTTGTATGTCTTTCGCTCGCTCGCATTACCCATCGCGCTGATTGCACTGGTGCTGGGATCAATCATCGCAGGCTGGGCGACACCAACCGAAGCCGCCGCAGTGGGCGCGGCAGGCGGCGTGTTGCTGATGGCTCTGACCCGCACCCTGACACCCCGCCTGGTCAATGAAGTCGTCAAGGGAACGGTCATCACCACTTCCATGGTGTTTTTCATCGTTGTCGCGGCAACGGTCTTCTCCTACCCCTTTCGCTACCTTGGCGGCGACGATGTGATTATTGAGCTGATGGGAGCAACGGGCCTCGGCGATTTTGGCTTGTTGGCGGTTATTTTGCTGACAATCTTCGTACTGGGCTTTTTTATCGACTGGATCGAAATTGTCGTCATCACCCTGCCAATATTCTATCCCATCATCTCGGAGCTGGATTTTGCAAGCTATGTCGGCTCGGAGGAAATGGCCAGGGTCTGGGTCGCTGTCCTGATCGGGCTCGTGCTGCAATCCTCGTTCCTTACCCCGCCCTTTGGTTTTGCTCTGTTTTTCGTCAAGGGGGCCGCCCCGCCTGAGGTCCGCATTGCCGATATTTATTGGGGAGCAATGCCAATAGTTGCCATCCAGGTCGTCGGGGTTTGTCTGGTCTGGTTGCTGCCCGCCATCGCCATTGGCCTGCCGATGATGGCGATGGAATAGCGAGACAACCCGGCAGGCCGAAAAATGCTTTATTTAGAAGCATTAAAAGCAACATCAACCCGGCATTGAACAACCCTGTTTGTCTGGTATAGTGTCGCCCGAAAATCAAATTTTTTAGCAAGAGGCTTGTACTGCCATGAGCGAAGGTCAAATGGACGATTCCCAGAACAAACAAATGTGGACTGATTTCACCAAACTGATCACCTGGGGCACGATAGGTTGCCTGGTGATTGTGGCTTTGATGGCGGCATTTCTGACGCCCTGATCGCGTGCGCGTAGAAGCGCAATAATCAAACGCAAAACCTGTAAGGAAGCTTTTGTTCTCTCGGGGACATGCTGCTTCCGAAAATGCCGGACCCCCGCGACCCTTGAAATACCGGCATGACAACGCGTCTTTTCAGACGTGATGGATATCAGCCCGGACAATTCCGGCTGAACGGGAACGCCGAAACAAGGCAGGAAAATACATGAAAATTGCAATTCCCAAGGAACGGCGGGAGCACGAAAAACGTGTTGCTGCAACACCTGACACCGTCAAGAAGCTGGTTGCTCTGGGTGCCAGTGTCGTCGTTGAAAGCGGCGCGGGCATGGCCTCGGCCCTGTCTGACGATGCCTACAAGGAAGTTGGTGCCGAAATCGCCACCGACGCCGCCTCGGCCCTGAAAGACGCAGATGTTGTCTTCAAGGTCCAGGGACCCATGGATGACGAAGTCGCCCTGATCAAGGAAGGTGCCACGCTCATTTCAACCTTGGCACCAACGCAAAGCCGCGACATGATCAAGGCCCTGGCAGATCGGAAAATTCTGGCCTGCGCCATGGAGTTGATGCCACGCATCACCCGGGCCCAGAGCATGGATGTTTTGTCATCACAATCGAACCTTGCCGGTTATAAATGCGTGCTGGATGCTACCGATGAATTTGGTCGGGCCATGCCGATGATGATGACCGCGGCCGGTACTGTCGCCCCCGCCCGTGTGTTTGTCCTCGGCGCTGGTGTTGCCGGACTTCAGGCTATCGCAACGGCAAGGCGTCTCGGGGCCATCGTTTCGGCCACTGACGTGCGCGCCGTTGCCAAGGAACAGGTCGAAAGCCTGGGTGCTTCCTTTGTCATGGTCGAAACCGACGACGCCGAAGACGGTGAAACCGCCGCTGGTTACGCCAAGGAAATGTCGGACGACTACAAGGAAAAGCAGGCCCAGCTGGTGCGTGAGCATCTGGCCAAACAGGATATCGCCATATGTACGGCTTTGATCCCGGGTCGCGCTGCCCCGACATTGATCGACGACGACATGGTTAAGTCCATGAAGCAGGGTTCGGTCATCGTTGACCTGGCCGTCGAATCCGGTGGCAACTGCACCATGAGCAAGGTTGGCGAAGTGGTTGAAGTCGATGGTGTTAAAATCGTCGGTCACCACAACTGGCCAAGCCGCATCGCGGTTGATGCCTCGGCACTTTATGCCAGAAACCTGTTGAACTTCATCACACCGTTGATTGATGCGGAAAGTGGTGAACTGAATATTGATTGGGAAGACGAAATCATCCAGGGCGTGGCTTTGACCCGCGATGGCGAAATCGTTCACCCGCTTCTCACAGAAGGGTAAGACCAGATCATGGAACTCGCAGACCCCTTTATCTTCCAGTTTTCAGTATTCGTGATGGCCATATTTGTTGGTTATTACGTTGTCTGGAGCGTCACCCCCGCCCTGCACACACCGCTGATGTCGGTGACCAACGCCATTTCATCGGTGATTATTGTTGGTGCCCTGCTGGCAACCGGCCCCGTTGACATGAGCATCGCCAAAATCTTTGGCTTCATCGCCATGGTGCTGGCGGCGATTAACATATTTGGCGGCTTTGTCGTCACCCAGCGCATGCTGGCCATGTTTAAAAAGAAGTAGGTCAGTATCATGTCAGCAAATTTAACGGCTATTGCCTACCTCATTTCCTCGGTACTGTTCATCATGGCGCTGCGGGGTCTGTCTTCACCTGAAAGTTCCCGTCGCGGCAACTTGTTCGGCATGATCGGTATGGCCATCGCCGTATTGACCACGATCATGAGTCCGGGCGTATTATCCTACGAATGGGTCATTGGTGCGTTGGTCATTGGTGGTACCATCGGTACCGTGGTTGCCCGCAAGATCGAAATGACAGCCATGCCGCAACTGGTGGCATTTTTCCACAGTCTGGTCGGTCTGGCAGCGGTTATGGTGGCTGGTGCTGCCCTGATGAACCCGGGCGCCTTCGGCATTGCCGATGCAGCGGGTAACATCTTTGTGGCCTCGCGCATTGAAATGGCGCTGGGTGTGGCCATTGGCGCCATCACATTTACCGGCTCCATTGTCGCCTTCACCAAACTGCAAGGTCTGGTTTCCGGCAACCCGGTCACTTTCCCCGGCCAGCACATGCTGAACCTCGCAGGTGGCATCGCCATCGTCGCAGGCATTGCCATGTTTGCCATGAACGGCTCGCAGGAAACTTTCTGGCTGGTGACAGCCCTGTGTATCGTTATGGGTGTGCTGATCATCATCCCCATCGGTGGCGCCGACATGCCCGTTGTGGTGTCGATGCTGAATTCCTATTCAGGCTGGGCCGCTGCCGGTATCGGTTTTACCCTGCAAAACTCCGCCCTGATCGTCACTGGCGCATTGGTGGGCTCCTCCGGTGCGATCCTGAGTTACATCATGTGTAAGGCCATGAACCGGTCGTTCTTCAGCGTTATCCTGGGCGGCTTTGGTGGTGACACTGCCGCCGCTTCTGTGGACAAGGGTGAGCGCCCGCACAAGGCTGGATCAGCTGATGACGCAGCCTTCATCATGAAAAACGCCGGCTCGGTGATTATTGTGCCAGGCTATGGCCTTGCCGTCGCCCAGGCCCAGCATGCTGTGCGTGAAATGGCTGATGCCCTGAAAGAAGCAGGTGTCAGGGTTCGTTATGCGGTGCATCCTGTGGCCGGTCGTATGCCCGGTCACATGAATGTGCTGTTGGCTGAAGCCAATGTCTCCTATGACGATGTGTTCGAGCTGGAGGAAATCAATTCCGAATTTGCCTCCAGTGATGTGGCCTTTGTCATCGGTGCCAACGACGTCACCAACCCGGCCGCCAAAACGGATCCACAAAGCCCGATTTTTGGCATGCCGATCCTCGACGTTGACCGGGCACAAACTGTGTTGTTCGTGAAACGATCCCTGTCCGCCGGTTATGCCGGTATCGACAATGATCTGTTTTACGCCGACAACACCATGATGCTGTTTGCCGACGCCAAGAAAATGGTCGACGACATCGTCAAGGCGCTGTAACGGGCTGCAATATTTTCGATCAAAGGGCCGGGCAGAAATGTGCGGCCCTTTTTTTATCCCCATCCCTTTCAGGAGAACCTGCGTGCACCGGGACACCGCTGAATTTGCGTGCCGTTAATCTCAATCGTGGCAGGGCACCGGATAGGTAAATATGAAATCATCATTGCCTTTTTGATTTAAACTCTTGTCAAAACACACGATTTTTCCTTCGCCGCCCAGCCAATAGCTATGCGGATTGGTGTGCCTTCTGAAAAGCAGCACCATGAAATGAAGGTGGTCCAGCCCCGTGGTGCCCACATCGCCAATCTGGTCTCCGCGCTTGACCATCTGTCCGATATCTACATTCGTCTTGGCCATGTGTGAATAGGATGTGCCCAATCCGTTTTCGTGCTGGATAACAACGAAAAACCCTTCCCTGCCAATTCTGGATTCATATTTTGACTCGATAACCTCTCCATCGGCAGCTGCCAGGACCGGATAACCAACAGGTGCAAGAATATCTATACCGACATGCGGGCCACTGCGTTTCCGGCCCAGATATTCGCTGCTCGCCGAATAGTCTGACCCGATAGACGGCGCCCTGGCCGGAATTTCAACGGAAATTTTATGCGTTTCTCCACGATCATAAATTTTCCCCGTATTACCGGTATTCCCGGTATTACTGGTTTGACATGAAGACAACAGCAATACGAAAACGATAGCCAACGCGCCTTGTCTCATGATTTATCCCCTAGTCCGGTTTCCCTGCATACGACCATGGCGAGATAATAGCAGGGGGTTTTTTGTCGTTTCAATCAAATGGCGCCAGTTCGGCTTGTGCTTTTTTTGTCAGGCCCTTTCGTACAATGCGATAAGAAGCTTCAAGCCTGTATCTGAGTTCGTCTTTCTCCGTCGTCCACGGCAAAAGCAACCACGACCTGTGAAAATAGGGCGCTTTCGTGCCGACGCCTGTGTCGATAAGCATCTCAGCCGTTTCAATACTATCGGTTTTAACCGAAACGCCGGGCGTCATCGTACCAATGCACGCGAACATCTTGCCGCCGACCTTCCAGGCATCATGCCCCCCACCCCACGGGTCAGAGATTTCCGCACCCGGCAATTTTTTGCAGATCGAGTTGATCAGCTTTCTGCTCATGGAATCGATACCTCAATCAGTTGGCAATACAGTATCACAGGTTTGAAAGGCTGAATTCAAGCAATTCTGCCCGCGTCGGCTACACTGCATACGCCTCTGGACCCAATACCATTTCCTCGCCATATTACGCTTATGAGTATTCTGAAAATTGCCCGAATGGGGCACCCGGTGTTGCGGGACGTCGCTGACGAGGTCGCTGACCCCAATGATCCGGAAATACAGCGCCTGATCGATAACATGATCGAAACCATGTACGATGCGCAAGGTCAGGGCCTTGCGGCGCCGCAGGTTTACGAATCTGTCCGTCTGGTGGTCTACTTGCCACCATCCGAAGACGCTGATGAGCGTGATCCCCGCATCCTGATCAATCCTGTAATCACCGCCATCGGAGATGAAGTTGTACCGGGCTGGGAGGGCTGTTTGTCGGTCCCAGGCCTGCGCGGGATGGTGCCCCGGCACAATAACATTCACCTGACGGCACTGGACGACAACGGCGATGCCATCGATGAAGACATCAGTGGCCACCATGCCCGCGTGGTACAACATGAATGCGATCATCTGGACGGTGTGCTGTACACCCAGCGCATGAACAACATGGCCAGCTTGATATTTGAAAGCGAAATGCCACACATCATCGCGGCGCATCAGGCCGAAGAAGAGGCAAGCGACACGGCACACGAAGAAGAGGAGGCTGACGCATGAGCACGACAAATGACGACGCCAAAACCCGATCTGAATTGCTGCAAGCTGCCCTCGATCACGTGCCTTTTGATGGCTGGAGCAAGCTGTCGATGGACCGGGCCAATGACGACCTGAAATTGCCC
>Ga0233449_1002723_pt1 | contig 13674 bp, 8 predicted proteins | sample SI_124_October20_FD_183012 | JGI IMG/M metagenome (GOLD analysis project Ga0233449, IMG submission 183012) | Seawater microbial communities from Saanich Inlet, British Columbia, Canada - SI_124_October2016_200_MG | ecosystem: Environmental > Aquatic > Marine > Inlet | place: Canada: British... | reverse complement strand
GTAGGAGGTGTTTGGACATTAATTTCAATGCGCGCCACAATAAAAACTGGTTTTAAAAAGGCTCTCTCTGTTGCAGATGAAGGCGGCAGGGCTCCTTTGAGAACCGAAATGGACCTGCCTATGGATAAGGTACTGTTAACTTGCGGAATTATCACTGTCCTGACTTTTTGCTTTTATTGGTGGGCAACTGGATCATTGTGGCTGGCACTTGTCGGAGCATTATTCTTGGCAGTTGCTGCCTTTTTCTTTTCTACGGTAGCCGGATATATTGCTGGTGTTCTAGGTTCTTCTAATTCCCCCGTTTCAGGAATGACTATTGCTACACTAATGTTTACTGCAGGCCTTGTATGGGTTGTTGGAGATTTACTTCTTGGTATGTCCACTGCTTCTTTGATGACTGCAACGCTAATCATTGCCGCAGTAGTTGCCGTCAACGCGGCTATTGCTGGAGATGTAATGCAGGACCTAAAAACAGGTCATATGCTTGGTGCAACTCCTTGGAAGCAGCAAATTGCTGAAATCGTAGGAGTACTCGTTGGCGCCATTACTATAGGTCCAATATTGATGCTTTTACATAAAGCATTTCAAATCACTCAAACCGCCTGTGTGGCAACAAATCAACGCCTAGAGACTGCATGGACCTCAGGCGGAAACTTAGGTGCTACTCCTGATTATTATAATTGCGAAGAGGCATTATTGGCACCTCAAGCAGAATTAATTGGGGCAATAATTAACGGTTTCTTCGGCGGCAGTTTTAATCTCCCAATGGTACTAATTGGAGCAGCGATCGCCTGTATTATTATTTGGAAAAAAATGCCTGTTATGGCAGTTGCGATTGGCATTTACTTACCAATATTCCTTTCTGTGCCTATTGTAATCGGCGGACTTCTTCACTTCTTCGTTACACGTATCACTCACCAAAGAATAGATGGCGACCTTAGCGGAGAACCTTCAACAGAAGCTAAAGCAGAAGCAAAATCAGTTACCGACAAAGGCATATTAATTGGAGCAGGTTTTATCGCCGGAGAATCTCTGATGGGAGTTGCAATTGCATTCTTCATTGTCACATGGAAGCACCCCGAGGAATGGTTTGAGGTAATTGGTACTCTTGGGCAAGGCCTGTCTATCTTATTCTATTCAGCATTCGTTGCCGTATTCGCCTTCTTGGCTACAAGATCTCTGCCTAATTCAGACCGAACCATTGTTGCCGATATCTTGTCAGTATTGGTTGATGTCGGACGAAGATTTACCAATGCATTAATGCCGCCTAAATAGGTTTTTGCAATGTACTAGTTGGTTCATAACCTCAATCATATGGTAAAATATGGCAACCATACCTTCGGAAAATATAGCACAACCATCAAAGACCCATCTCTCCGCAAGGAGTGTGAGGCAAGGGTATGGCTGAGGACAGTAGCATCTCTGAATTAGAAGCAATAGCAAGTCGTTGCAGAGGAGAAATTCTCCGCATGACTCACCGGGCGAGTGCAGGGCACCCTGGCGGCTCCCTCTCTGAAACTGATATTTTAGTCGCCCTCTATACTACAAAAATACGAGTTGATCCAGCAAACCCAAAGTGGCCTGACCGCGATAGATTTATCCTGTCTAAGGGTCATGCAAGCCCTGGGATGTACGCCATTTTGGAGGAACAGGGTTTCATTTCAAAAGAGGATTTGGAATCATATCGAGTAATGGGGGGCACTTGCCAAGGACATGTTGACATGAAGTGGACACCAGGGGTTGATTTCAGTGCAGGTAGCCTAGGCATGGGCTTATCCTACGGAATTGGTTGTGCATTAGCTGCACGCTTTGACGGTAGCGAAAGAAATGCCTATGTGATGCTTGGTGATGGTGAAATTCAAGAAGGAAGTGTTTGGGAAGCGGCAATGGCTGCCGCTCATCACGAATTGGGTAATCTCAAAGTATTCGTTGACTGCAACCGTATTCAAAATGATGACTTCGTTGAAAAGCAAATGAGAATGTTTGATATTGCTGCCAAGTGGAAATCATTTGGTTGGGCAGTTCGCGAAATTGATGGCCATAACATGCAGGAAATACTCGATGCTCTTGATTGGTTTGACGGTGTAGGAAATATGCCAGCAGTTATTGTTGCAAATACTGTAAAGGGCAAGGGAGTTTCATTCATGGAAAATAATCCTGCCTTCCATGGTGCAGCACCAAATGACGAACAGTTAGGGCAAGGTCTTGCAGAACTGGGGTTGATTCAATGAGTGATATGGCTGCAACAAGAGATGGCTACGGTCAAGCATTACTTGAAATGGCTGGCGATGAAAAGGTAGTAGTTCTTGAAGCCGACCTCGGTAAATCAACAAAATCTGTTCTATTCCGCAAGGAGCATCCAGAGCGAACTATTTCATGTGGAATCGGTGAGCAGAACATGATGCTGATTGGAGCTGGCTTGGCTTCTTCAGGATACAAACCGTTTGCAAGTACATTTGCAATATTTACAGAGCGAGCGTTTGAGCAGGTGCGAAACGGAATAGCCCGACCAAATCTTGCAGTGCATATTTGCGGAAGCCACGGTGGAACTCATACTGGAACTGATGGAAGTAGTGCTCAGTCAATTGAAGATTTGGCAATTTATCGCACTCTTCCTAATATGACAGTTATGCACCCTAGTGACTATCTAAGTGCATTGTCTTTGACCAAGCAATGCCTCGGACTTTCTGGGCCCTCATATATGAGAACAGCACGAAACAAAACCATCAAGTTGTATTCCGATGAGACTGAAATTACCATAGGCAAGGCAAATATTCTTCGTCAAGGAGGTGCAGTGGCAATAATCGCTTGTGGTGTTTTAGTCGGCGAGTCATTGGACGCAGCTGAGGCATTAGCAGCAGAAGGAATTGAAGCAATGGTGGTAGATATGCATACTTTGAAGCCTTTGGATAATGATGCAATAAATCAAGCAGTTGGATCTTGTGGCTGCTTAGTTACTGCTGAAGACCACTCTGTAATTGGAGGACTTGGAGGCGCGGTTGCAGAATATATTTGCGCTAATCAACCGGTCCCACTTGAAATGGTTGGAGTAAAAGACCGCTTTGGCGAATCTGCTCAATCCGATGAAATGTTGGAAATGATGGGATTAACAAGCAAGCATATTGTAGCGGCAGCCCGCCGTGCTATTCTGCGAAAGGGAAATAATTAGGTGAGAAAATGGAGTTTTTTTTAGATACAGCAATAATTGAGGAAGTTAAAGAAATTGCCGATTGGGGAATTTTAGATGGAGTAACAACCAATCCTTCTTTGATAAAGAAATCAGGTCGGGATTTCAAGCAGGTTGTCTCCGAGATCGCTGCACTTTGTTCAGGACCGATATCAGCCGAAGTCACCGCATTAGATGCTGCTGGAATGGTTGAAGAAGGTTTGCAATTGAAGGCTGAGTTGCCTGAGAATGTAATAATAAAAATACCTTGTACTCCGGAGGGTTTGAAGGCTACAAAAGTACTTTCAGGCCAAGGCATTGGTGTCAATGTCACACTAATTTTCAGTGCATCTCAAGCACTAATGTCGGCCAAGGCCGGTGCTATGTATGTCTCACCATTCATCGGAAGAATTGATGATACTGGAGCAGATGGCATGGACTTGATTGCAGAAATCATGAATACCTGGGATAATTATCCAGATATTGAAACGAAGGTATTGGCTGCTTCAATTCGACATCCAATGCACATGCTGCAGTGTATGCAAATGGGTGTGCATACTGCAACAATGCCAACAAAGATATTCAAGATGTTAATCAAGCATCCACTTACTGACAAGGGAATTGATGGATTTATGGCAGATTGGGCCGAAGTAGAGAAGGCTGGAAATGCCTGATTTCAATGTTCCATTTTCACATTTACCACTATATATCAAACCTGCCCACCCCGAACCGCGTTAACCCTTTGGGGATGTTAGTTTCACCGTTTTCTCCCTCTAACTTTGCACCTCCGTTTCCGAAAGGCTTGAAGAAGGAGCGAACTCTCGCATACATTGAGGGATGGGTATGGAAGACCTAGATGACTTACGTCGACTCCTTGATGGAGATGTTGATGCAGAGGAGTTGGCAAACAATCCTACACTCGCAAGTATTGCAGAGCGGGTTTATGGGATTAACATCGAACCGATGAAAATATCCAAGCCTTCTCAAATGAGTGGAGTGGCTTCTGTCTCATCCACTGTTAGCACTCCTGTTGGCGAGTTATCAACTGATCCTCTTGACCTAATGGTCGAAGTTGTCGAGGGTGATTTCCCGCTAGCTGGCGTGGGATCTCCTAGCATGGACTTACCTGGCCTGCTCCCTCCTGTTCCCGGGATAAAGCCAGTTGGAGTAGAAGATAGTAATTCTGGTTTTGGCAAAATTCGCATGGGAGTCCTCTCCATACTTTTTCTTGAAATATTAAATCTGTTTGGGGTTTTTGGCACCCTCTTTGGAACCGTCTGTTCAAGCGGAATTTGTCCTACTGTGGGCAGAACAAGAATCAACCTCTTGTCAATAGGTGACATCGGTTCAGGCTACGGTTGGTCGGAACCTTTACAGGCGGGCTCAATTGGAATTCCTGATATTGTAGCAATAATTGGATTGCTTGCAATCTTTGTTGTCATGACGAAGCGCAAGTGAGGTAAGGAGTCACTAACATGTCACAAAAGCATGGCAAAGCAAAGCGGGGGATTCCGGCTAAAGAGGACTTTAATGAATGGTATCCGTTCATTGTTGAAGCAGCAGAATTAGTTGACAAAAGATATCCAATAAAGGGTATGGATGTTTGGCGTCCATATGGTTGGAAAACTATGCGAATGATAGATAATCTAACGCATGCTGAAATGGAACGTACCGAACACGAAGAAGTAAATTTCCCATTACTTATCCCAGAGAGTTTGTTAGAAAAGGAGAACCGCTTGGTTGCCCTGTTGAAGAAGGCAAGGGAGGAAGGAGTTGATCCAAGTGAGTTGAGACTGGACGAGGATGAAGCCGGTTTCAAAAAAGAGGTTTACTGGGTAAAGCATGCAGGAGAAAACGAGTTGGATATTCCTATGTTCTTGCGCCCCACAAGTGAGACTGCAATGTACACCATGTTCCCGTTGTGGATACGTTCACACGCAGATTTACCACTCAAAACATACCAAGTTGTGAATACTTTTAGGTATGAAACTAAGCAGACTCGGTCATTTATCCGAGTTAGAGAAATTCATTTCTTTGAAGCACATACCGCCCATGCTGATGAGGATTGTGCGACTAAGCAGATTGAGGAAGATCTTGAAATTGTGAGGAATATTATGCACCAGTTATGTTTGCCAGTAATGATTTCCAAGCGGCCAGTTTGGGATACTTTCCCTGGTGCATGGTACACTATTGCGATTGATGTTTGTATGCCTAATGGCAGAACCCTGCAAGTTGCTTCTGTACACCATTATCGTGACCAATGGGCAAAGGCATTTGACATCAAATATGAAGATGAAAATGCAGAACAGCAATTTTGCCATCAAACAACTTATGGCATGTCTGAGAGACTTCTTGGGGCTCTAGTTGGTATGCATGGTGATGATCAGGGATTAATTATGCCCCCTGCTGTTGCACCTATTCAGGTCGTAATAATTCCAGTTCTGCATACTGAAGGCAAAGAGGAAGTGCTTGCTCATGTTTCTGAAGTTGCGGCTACCTTGAGAACTGCTGGCCTGCGAGTTAAGGTTGATAATCGAGATATTAGAGCAGCAAAGAAGTACTTTGATTGGGAAATTAAGGGTGTTCCTTTACGCCTTGAGATTGGACGGCGAGATATTGAAAATGGCACTGTGTTTGCTGCAAGAAGAACTGGCGGCAAGGAGCCCTTGCCAGTTGCTGATGTTGTTAATCAGGTTAGAACACAGTTGGAAAATATTGCCAATGTACTACGCGAAAAGGCTGCCGGCCATGTTGATAACCGAATAAAGAAATTCCCTAAAATCGGTTGGAAAGCCGATGGTTCAATGGTGTTTAATGAACTGAAAGAGGGCACCATCTATGAGATGCCATTTGATGGGTCCGATGCACAAGCCGAGGAAATTGAGAAGTTTTCGGGCTTCAACATTTTGGGTGATTCGGTTGATGATTTTGAGGTAGAGATGCCTTGTGTAGTTACGGGAAAGCCTACGAACAGAAGAGTATTTGTTGGTCGAACATACTAATTGATTCATAGTGTTCATTTTAGCGTCTAGTACTTTGTAATTTCATATTATTATTCTCAAATTTTTAGGGTTTTCGTAGGTCTAAGCCTTATATAATCACACAATAAGCCATTATTATGTCCGTTAATATGCGAATGGCAATCATCCTAGTTCTGCTGTTACTTCTTTCAACATTTACCTTTAACCCTATTGACGAATTTGATTTGGATAATCTATCCGATGGCCAATACACTAGTTCGCAAGGCAAGAGGAGTAAATCTCCTCTGTCAATCGTTGGTGAATCTATTAATTTATCACTTAATGAGACTAATGAATGGGTGTGGGTAGAAATAAATGCTGCCACTAACAAAACATGGGTCAATATTACTACCGATTACTTTGACTATTCATACTATGGTTCGACATTAAAAATTCGCGCTTACACCCACTCCTCAAAATGTATAGATGATTATTTTTATATTTATGCAGCGACCATTTATTCATCTCTATGTGAAAATAATGCTGCCGATAGTACTATTTTAGTAGTAGTTGATATTACTGACAATGGAGTTACTAGTGAACAAGGTTACATGAATGCAACCCTAAATGCTGAAGAATTTCATCCCACCCCCAACCCCAATTATACCTACGAATTCCCCGATGGTGATTTGAATGCAGACTCTACATCCTCTAACCCAATTAATGCCACCTCCAGTGCATCAGGTTTTTTTGAATTCAATTACGATGTCGATTATTTTGAGGTTGATGTTGCGCTTGCAGGGACATATAGAATCAATGTGACGCTTGACCAAAATTTATCAATTTATTCCAGTTCATATAATCCTTATTGCACATCTGGCACAATTACAAATACCTCAAATAATTATTATGAATGTCTATCACATTCTAGATATACCAATTTTTATATTCATAATAATTCGTGGAACGCTCCTATCAATGAACATTGGCAAGTACAAATTCAAACATCTCAAGTACACAGTATTGAGGATCCCCTCTTTGGTGATGCGCCAAGTAGTTTTTATTACGCACCAACATTGCACAGTGGGAATTGGAATGTAGATGGTAATTTTCTGTCCGGCAATGATGCTGACTGGTATTCTACTAAAATTACTCACGGGCACGACCAAGAGATTACAATTGTAAGTGAGAATCATGCCTTGATTATTTTTGATGAATCCTATGTGGCGAGTTTACATTGCAAAGATCCAATTAGTAATGTAATGATAGGTGCACCTCAAACCATTATACCGAGTCAAGAAATCACCATAATTTGCGCCTCAAACCATTTTAGCGATGAAATTGCATTTAAAATCTACCCCCACAATAACTTGTATGATAGCGGCCTTGGTTATAATTATACAATTGGCGTAGAATCTATCGCTAATAATTCTGATATTGATATAGTCGATTACGGTTCAACATTTGACGCACCACCGCGTAGTAGCTCCAATGTATTGGATGTTGGTATTTATTCAGGTGGCTTCAAATATTCATCAGATAGAACAGATGAATACACAATAAGCGTACCCCCTAACTCTCGGATGAATGTGAGGCTTGAAAGCAATTGTGCTTATTTATCATATAAATCTGAAAGCATTATCGGCTCAAGGTATTTTGTCAACAATGGTGAGGATATTGAGTTAAGACAATATCTTGTTCAGCGTGATGAAATCCCTGCGTCGAGTTTGCCCGTATCAGTTTCTCCTCCGTGTGAATATCTGTTTAATGTCTCGAGTGCACCCTTTGTTAACTCATGGTCACCTACAATAAATGGTAGACTTTCAATAACCACTTCATTGCAAATGGAAAATTCAACCGATGAAATAGAAATGATCAACAACATCAACGGTTTTGTTGCTACATCAGCAACAATTCCATTTGATATGCCGCCAAATGAAATTGCAACTATTTCGGCATCTCAGTCCTCAGGAGAGCCCTTGACCCTTACTCTATATGGCACATATTCTACATCTGGTATTAATCAAGTACAAATTGGTGGAATGATTGAAGTAGGGATGCACGAAGTAAGTTGGAGTCATTTATCATTAATAGGGATTGATGGGAGCCAATTATCAATTAGCATGGACCTAAGTACTACCCAATTATTAACAGACGAAGTCAATGAGATAAAGAGCCTTGGATTTGGAGCACTTGGAGTTTCAAATGATGAGGGATTCGATAAGAGCGATCACTGGACAATAAATAACACTGATGATGCTAAAATGGTTAGTATTAGACTAATGTCAATTGATGAAAAATTAAATATTTCTTTTGAACCTATTATTCAGTGCACTATTTATGGATACAATCCGGCAACTGGAATATATGAAGATTATTTTCCTTCTTTTGCAGTTGATCTGAATAATGGTTCAGGACAATATTCTCTTCGTGTAGATAAGTTATACGAGGATTGCCCGTTAACTACCGTTGATGCACCTAATATCGTCTCTGCAGGTTCAACCATCAAAGTAAACAGTTCAATCTTCAACACAGTTTCATTAACTAAATCAATTACTTATGAGTTAGTTGATGATAACTTACAAACGATTTCCTCTTCCCAAACAGTTTCAGATGAAGAATGGACTCTTTTATCAATACCATCAGACGCAGAAGGAGAATATAGGCTTCTAGTTATTCATGAATCAGGATTTGTTCTTGATTCTCAACCTATAATTATTACAAATAACTCACAAATGTACTATTCTGAAGTAAACTCTGTACTTGATCTTGGTGAAAAACCCAAAGCCATATTTGATGCATATTTACCGTATCAGAATATTCCTTCATTGTGGGCGTTGCAAAATATCACATTTTATGAAAATACCATTAATGGCACCCAATTCCTACAAAATCACACGTCTATTACAGGTGTTGGGTTGGAGGTGGTTGAATTCGATTTAACACAAAATGTTAAACCTGGGGTAAAAATAACCATGCAAGCAGAATTGGTATCTAGAGAGGCCACAATTCAAATAAATCTTGAATGGATAGCCGGTGTTCTCAATTTAAGAACCGAATGTCAATCTTCAATCCAGCCAGTTATTGGTGAACCTGAAAGCGATTTGATATGCAATATCACCGGCACATATTCAGACCTATTATCATCATCACAATATGATACTAGGGCCGCAGTTAGTGGGAAATTGTTAATATATTCTACTGAAGGACAAGAAAAAGAAAATCATAGTTTTGTTCTTGTAAATGGTGAAGCAAATATTAGGATTCCCACTTGGCATTATAGTGAAAATGATTATTATGCTGTTTCTCTAAGTGATAGTTATTCAAATTCCACCTCTTTGATGAGCAGGGTCGACAACTTTTTCGTTGATGAAACTTTGTCAGAGGGTTCGGAATTAAACCTCTTGGGAAGTTTTGATTTCTCAGCATTCACAATAAAAAACTCTGCATTACCGGGTGATGAAGTTACAATTCAATGGAATTCGCAAGGAGAAGCAATATCGGCAATAAAGTGGTTTTTGGCTAGTGGGGAAATTCAGTCCGGTGGCTCATTTGCCATAGGGAGTGATTCCACTGAGGGCTCATTTAAAATAGTCCTGCCAAGTAACTTAGATCCAGATAGCGTACATCAAATTTCAATCATGGGCTACAGTATTTATGGACAGGTTGATTATTCATCAGTTTCAATTTATGGCGCAGACTATGGCGCTCAAGTTTATGTTGACATTAACCCTCAACGGCCTTCAAGTGGAGAGCAGTTCACTATTTCCATCACCGCACCGAGTGCTAATGAATGGTTAAGTTATGAGTGGAGTTTGGAGCATGAGAATTCAATTTTGAGTTCGGGTGAAGGATGGGTTGATGCCAATAGGGTTTCGTTTAAGGCAAGTTTACCAGCAATGCAATTTTCCTCAATAGTTCAGCTAAGAGTTACTACAGAAGACCATTCTGGGCAAACATTTTTCAATTCTGTTTTGATTGAACCAATGCCGATGCGAGAGATTCATGTAAATACGGATGATCATGGAGTAGCGGGCAAAGAATTCGAATTCTCCTTTTCAATTGAAGGAGAGCAATTAAACTCAATTGACCAAGTAAAAACCGCTACGGTAACAATATTTTCGATGAGCGATGTCATTTTACAGCAAGAAATATACATAATAAATGATAACAATGGCGACTATTCAACTCTTATTCCAGATGGCTCCGCCCCTGGAACATACTTACTTTCAATTGAATTCGAGTTATTGGATGGTGAATTATTTGAGCATCGTGAATTATTGACAATTCTTGCTGAAGAAGAAGGTATTTCTGTTTTTGGATTGATGACAATACCTTCTCTGCCACATGGTTTTGATACAGTAATTGTTGCAATATTGGCAATATTTTTATTGGTAAAGGGCAAGAAAAGGTACGATGAACTTAATCGCAACAAGGGTGATACAGAATATTTTGCTAGAGATAACGAAGAAGATAGTGGCATAGGTGGACCTAATGCATATCGAGACTTCATAAAGAGCATTGAACCAGTTTCAATTAACTCACATGATGTGAATGTGCAAGAGGAGCAAGTACATGAAGAATCCCTCTCAATGAGTGATACTATTGTAAAGCAGGTGCCACAACCAGAATCACTAGAAAATTTGGCAAACCCTGAATATGAACGTCAGCAATATCCGGCAGATTCCGGTGATTGGTGGGAAAGGGATTCTCCAAATGATGAATGGAGAAAGTTGAACTGATAATCATCTCGAAGAGATTGAATATAGACAATAGCCAAAGTGGCATCATCTATGAAGAGTACTGATATTTCATAGGTGCCGTTGAATTAATACTTCAATTGCCTCAACCACTGCCCTCTCATCCTTTAGTGCCCAATGCTCAGAGTTAGCATCAACGAGATGTGCCCTGTGTAGGTCTGATGGAATGTCCGCAGAAGATATGGCCTTTAATTTCTTCAAATCCTCAAGTCTGTTTGCAATAACCGCAGTCATTCCTGCATTTTTTATTTGAGCAACTGCTCGGTGAACTAGGTCTTGAATCTTTACCCCGGACTCTAATTTAAAACCGATTCGGCATGCACCAGTGGTCTTTTCACGCAGTTCCGAAATATGCTTTTTTCCTTCTATTAATTCGACTTCTAAACTACCCTGTAGGCTTGCAACTTTGCCTTCTATAGGATTTTTAACAATATAATCCAATACCGCGGCAGAATGAACCCAAGCATCGATATCATCATTAGCAAGGGCTAGTAATTCGGCAAGCATTTCATCTGGCGATTCGGAATTAATGACCAGTGGCAACTTTATTTCAGGCTGAGAACTTGTCGCACCGGAGACAACGGTTACATCGTGCCCCATACGGTGGAGGTGTGTGGCGACAGCCCAGCCGGTTTGTCCAGAAGAGGTATTCTGTACAAACCTAACATCGTCTATCGCAGAGCGAGTTGCTCCTAATGTGACCACTACGCTCTTGCGCAGTGGTTTTTTTGCGTTAATAAGGTGGGCCATTTCAGAAACGATATCTACATGGCTTGGGGTCTTCATTCGACCTTCCTCCTCATCTCCCCAGACAACATTAGCACCTTGGCTTCTCACTAGTTCAACCAACTCATCAGTCACTGGGTCCTCTGAAAGGGATGAATGCATTGAAGGAATAAATAGGGTAGGGATGCCCTTTCCTCTTGCTGCAGTTAATGCCATGAGCAGAGGTGATGAGAGGATGCCATGTGCGTGTGATGCTAATAGATTACGGGTTGCAGGAGCGACTAATACTGCATCGAATTCCTCAAGTTGAGTCATATCTCCCTCCCAGTCAACAATCGGCTCAATTCCTGTTGCCCATTTCAGTGGTAATGAATTGATGATGCGCAGTGCTGAATGAGTCATACAAACTGCCACGTCAGCACCGTGCCTGCGTAATTCTCGCGCAATGCGAACACTATCAACTGCAGCTATACCTCCGGAAATTCCGAAAAGAACCCGTTGCCCAACTAGGCTTGTACCAGCCAGTTCAACTCCGGTGTCACTAGTACTCGCCACAACTCTCCCAAAGGTCATTCAAACATGACCTCTTCGGTAATAATAATTAGTATACAATTGAGAATAGCGTTTAGAAAATGAATATTGTGTCGGAGGAATGGTATTCCTTTGATTTATGGAGGTGTTAGTTTTTCAACCAATACCTCCGGCATCAAACATGGGCGACAAAGGAGGCATGGTGCTCGCTGGCTCAGTCCCAGGGCGTTCAAACCACCCATTAGAGAATGCACATCGCCAAACTATTGTGGTTTTAGCTGGCGCATTGGTAATGCTATTGTTCCTCGCATGGAGTGTATTGAGTTTCATCAACCCAGTTGCTAGTTATTTTACAATACTCCCCTCTGCTATTGCTGCTTTTTTATGGGGTTCATTTCGTAGAAAGCGGCCATTTGCACTACCCTTTGTAATTGCAACATTCACCATTTCCAGTTTGCTTTTCTTGCTCTTCTCAGTTCTAACAATTACATCAGGAGGTACAGGTTTAATACTTGGAGTACTCATGCTATTTATGGCTTGGTCGAGTTTCAAGCGCTTATTATTGCTCAAGCATCCACTTTTTCGTGCTTGGTATTCTGGGCAGGGTATGAATTTACCAAATCAATCTCAGTTAAAGGAAGGGGAAATGATTGCCTCTTGTCCCCACTGCGAATCTACTCTTGCGATAATTCCCATGTTACTTACTCCAGAAGATAATTGCCCCCACTGCATGCGCCCTTTGGTTCTCTCTGAAACCGCAGAGAGAATAGCCGGGCTCAATGGCGACCTCACTACGACACTTGCAAGTGAAATATCTGAGGAAGAATAGAACCTCCATAATTTTGCGAATGTAATATCCTCTCCAATAGTAATATTTTCATTCTAAAGGGAAGCATTTTTCCAATTAAGGAATATTTGAAGCGGGAGAGTTTTGAAATCACTCTTCTTCACTTGCCGCTGCAGCGGCTAATGCTTCTTCAGCAGCCTTTGCTGCATCTGCCTTCGCTTTTGCTGCATCCTTTGCCTCTTGAACTTCCCACTCGCAGACCATCTCTTCAATAATTGGATCATCAGAAGGAACTACAAATAGGTATTTTGGAGGAATATCCTCGGTTAGATATACAGTAGTGCCGGCCTTGTAAATAGTATGCCCATCTACTATTGCAGCAGTAGTATCAACTTCAAGGATAGTAGGGCGTGGCATATGAACGTGCCCTGCTTCTAGAGCATTTACAATTGTCTTTGAAAGATGAACATGAATGCGGTCTCCGGCTTTAATACCCAATTCTAAATGGTTTTCCAATTCCTCTGGCTTGCAAGGCCAATACAATGCTTCAGGGATATCGTCAGTAGGTAAGTCAATTTCGATCTCAACGCTATGACCATATGTAGCGCGCATCATATTGCCCTCAACTTGGTATCTGCCCTTGCCATCGGATTCTGCGATGGCTTTGAAATGCCATGGGCGAAGCCAATGATAATAGCGGCGATGTGCCTTGAAACGGTCTGTCATGTCCCTTGTACTAACCCA
>Ga0233449_1002721_pt1 | contig 13680 bp, 15 predicted proteins | sample SI_124_October20_FD_183012 | JGI IMG/M metagenome (GOLD analysis project Ga0233449, IMG submission 183012) | Seawater microbial communities from Saanich Inlet, British Columbia, Canada - SI_124_October2016_200_MG | ecosystem: Environmental > Aquatic > Marine > Inlet | place: Canada: British... | reverse complement strand
TATTTGAAGAAAGAGGCGATGATACTTATTTATTTAAAGCTGATGAAACTGGTTATTTTAAATTTACTTTTTTTTGTAGAGAAATTCATAATATATTAAGAATTTACCCGAATATGATAAAAAATGATAAGATAGTGATGAATAATAATAAAATAATACCACTACACTGGCATAAAATTATTTTTGGTAAGGGGGAAACGGATTATCATAAAAAAATTATTGTTAATCATGTAAAGAATGAATTAAAAAATTTAAATAAATATTCAAATAATAAAAATGCTTCAAAAATAATTGATTTGGTTTTGAAAGAAAAAGATATATTGGTTTTTATTGATAATATACCATTTATCTCTGGAATAAAACACAATGACAAAATCTTAAATGGCGCTTTAAATGGTGAATTATTATCTACTCTATCGTATTACTTCTATTTGTGTAGTTTATGTAAATATATAGATACTATTGACAATGAAAATAGCACAATTTTTGAAGACGATGAATACGATGAAGAAACAAATAGACAATATTTATTAAGTGAAAAAGAAAAAAATAAAGAAATCATAGCAAATATATTATATGATTTTCTAAAAATAACAAATACACACAAAAAAGATATGGATTATTCCAACGCCACCATAAAATCTAATATGGAGAAAATAAAAGAAAAAGAAAAGGAAGAGATTAAAATGAACTTAAGAAAAATGGACGAAGAAAGTCTAAGAGTTCAGGATTTAATGAAAAAACATAAATTGGGAGATTGGAGTGTGGGTCAAACAGAGGCAATATATAAATATGATTCTGATTATTTTGGAAGTGAATATGAAAGGTTACGGGAAACTTTATTGAAAGAAAGAGAAACGGGAACAATTGATGAAGTTAGTAGAATGCAGGCTGAGATATTTGGTATTGATTTACACCAGGTTGAAGCAGAAGAAATAAATGATATGTCGCATGTTGCTGATTATGATGATGATGACGCAGAACTACGCCAGTTTAATTTTTGAGTAAATTGATATGATATTAATTATATAATTAATATTATAAAATGAGTCGTTCGGCAATGAAAGATAACACAAATAAGATATTAAGTGATTTAAATATGACCTTAGCTGCCTTAGAGGTTAGAGACTATAAAGTTAAAAAATGGCAATTACAATTTAAATTATACGATAATGAAATTTATCTAAGAGTAAATAATAAAAATATACCTACTGAATTAGTTAGTAATTATTTACATTTATATTTTCCAAAACATTTATTTAAATGTATAAACGGAATAATATCATTGGGTATTTAGTCCATAATAATATTTTAAAAACTAATATATATATACTATTATGAATCAGAAAAATATAATTAAAAAAAACATCACATCAGTGTCCATTATTTTATTTGTAACTATTTTTTCACTTATTCAATATTTCCAACCATCTATTATTTACAATAAAGATGGTTCATTGCGACAATTTGGAATTGGAACTAGAAAAAAAACGGTTTTACCAATATGGTTAATGTCATTAATTTTAGCTATATTTAGTTATTTATTTGTTTTGTATTATTTATCCTTTCCTAAAATAATGTATTAATCAAATACTTTATATGTTTGTTTTGGTTTTTTCTTTCTCAACATTTCTTTTTGTTTAGTATTAAAGTCAGCTACTGATTTTTCTAGTTGGTCTTCACTCTTTTTACATTCTATACTTATAATTGAATTAAATGATGTTTGTATTGATAAAAATCCTGCTAATATAAACCACATAAATTCTGATACATAATCTTTTACTACAACAAAATCATACAATTCAGGTATATATTCTTTATATTTACTATTAAATATTCCACCTCCCGCATTAATATTAGGGACTGTTTGTGGTTGTATCAAAGCACCACCAGTTTGTTGTGGTTTTGTATCTCCTCCGGCTAATTGTGTAATAACTTTATCAAATGTGCCATTTGGACCGGGTGTCATTAAATTAATAAGTATTGATTTATCTTGATAAACTTTTTGTAATAATTTGTTATTTCCTGCTTTAGTTTTTAACATATTATTAAATGCTGTATCAACTCCCATTATTTTTACTAATAAATATCCTAATGTATTTGAAAATGGAGCCTTCCATCCGGGAAATAGGGTCATAGCAACTACCAAAGTTCCAATTATTAATACAAATGGTAGTGTTGTATACCAAGTCGCTGAACCAAATTGAACATTACCACATAATACTCTTGTATTTTTAATATTTGTAGTTAATTGAAATAAATATACAATTGCAAATGCTAGTATTGTTAGGGGAATACCCATTACTGAATTATTTTTCACAGCATAATTATCTGCTAAAAAAAATCTTAACACATAGTATGTTGCAAATATAAACATAAAAACAGTTAAAACTGTTGTGGATGATGTCATTTCTTCTTTTTTTTCTGCCATATATAATTAATGTGTATAAATTATTTTGATTTTTTTAGCTTTATATTTTATGTTTAGATCTGAAATACCATCATTAACAGAACCGGGTGTTAAATACTTTTTAAATAGCACTCTTAAAAATGTTCATACGCAACGAATAGCCTTTAACAATAATGTTTATAATTTAACATTATTCGCTGGTTTTGTCACAATCTTTATAATTATTTTAAGTTATAAATATTATTCTAAACCTACCGAAGAACAATTAAAAGAAAAAGAAGCATTGAAAAAAAATTATATACTCAACAAAATAAAAACATTAGATAAAAAGGAACAAAAAATTAATGCAACAATGATAACCGATTTACCTAAATTTGAGAGTGAGTATGATATATTACATAAAAATTTTTATAAAGTTTAATTATAATGAGTAAAATTAAAATTAAACAAAATATATTTAATGGATTAAATTATAATGAAAGTATTGATTTATACTTTGAGAAAAAAGGTCAATATTTAGAAAACAGAAAAAATACGATAGACGGTATTATGAAACAACATATTGATAAATCTGTTAAAAAACAAAAAATTGATAATTTAAAATTTACTTGTTCTAATTGTGATAGAACAGTAAATATGACATTTGAACAAACTAAGGACAAATATATTGTAAAATGTGGTGATACTACAAATCCCTGTAACATTAATAAATCTTTTTCAAAAAAACATGAAATTCCCTTAAATGATTTAGCAGAAATTTATAAAGATAATATGGAAGATATTAAAAAAGATATCATATTAACAAAATTAGATTTATTATTTGATTATGAAAGTGAAAAGTTATCTAGTGAAAATTTTAAAACTTTAATAGCAGAATTAAAAGGTGTTCAAGAAAAACATGCCGAGTTATTCAAAAATTTTGCTAAAAAAAATCTTATGGTTGAAAAAAAAAACAGTGACGGTATTAAATTATTAATGACTAGAGAAAAGGCTATTGAAGAATATAACGAAGAATTAAAAAAAAATATTAATTTATTCAAAAATACATTAAACCAATATTACAATCCTAAAATTATAAACGATAAGAGTTTAAATTCTATTATGCAATTTTACCAAACCGATATTATGCCTATTTTACAAAATTTAAGGAAATGTATATATCAAGATACTGATATTATAACATTAAACAATAACATAGGTAAAACCAAATTACCCCCTACTTATTATATAAAAAATTATAAAATTACCCCATCTAATATGAATGTTCGTATTTAAAATATGTTAAATATATATATATGTTTCTAGGTCTCATTAATATTCCAGTATTTATAGTTAGTTTAGCTGTAGGTGTATTTGTTGTTTATATTACACACAACCAACAAGCTATATATATATATCCAAATCCTGATAATTTAAATAAATTTCAATATAAAGATCAAAGTGATAATTGCTTTAAATTTAAAGCTAAAGAAGTTAAATGTCCTAAAAATGAAAAATTGATACGTTCTTACGAAGTTCAATAAGTATATAATATTATGACTATATATATATGATAAATGTAAGAAAACTTATACATAGTAAAGTAGGACAATATATTATATCAATTCTTTTAGGTTTAGGATTAGCCACATTATTTAGAAAAGTTTGTAAAAAAAGAAGTTGTTTAGTTTTTAAAGGAGCGCCTTTAAAAAAAATAAAAAATCAAATATTCAAATATAAAAATAAATGTTATAAATTTACTCCAGAAATTACAAAATGTTCAGGAAAATATAAAACTGTTTATTTTGCGTAATATATTCATTTTACCAATGTATATATTATTTATATGACTACCTCTATTGCTGCTCTTCCCAATGAAGTTTCTCAAGAAAATATTGTTATGGATGTTAAAGAAAAAAAACAACCAACTGTTAGTCAATTTGTAGAAAAACCTCAAACTACTCCTCAACCTTTACAAAATGGACCTGCCGTAAGCTTTGGACAACCACCCCCTGCTGAATTATCAAAAGAAAGTATAAATCAAATTGTGCAATCTTTAAATGATGCTAGGGGTGACACTACACTACACGCTAGAGATATTCAACCAAATATGGACCAATTCTCACACGACCAACAAGTTAGACCTAATTATGTTCCAGAAAGCCATGTTCAAGATTATATTCATGAAGAAGAAAGTGTTGCCGACTTAATTCGCAGACAACAACAAGATTCTAAACAAAAATCTAGATTAGAACTTCTTTACGAAGAATCACAAACTCCAATATTGATAATGTTACTATATTTTCTCTTCCAATTACCTTTTTTTAAAAATATTCTTAAAAATAAAATGCCAGGGTTGTTCTTAAAAGATGGCAATTATACATTTGGCGGTTATCTATTACATACCGTCATTTTTGGTTTTACTTATTACGGACTGACTAAATCTTTTGATTATTTAACCGAAATATATTAATGTATTTTAAACATCCTAAATGGTTTAGAATGTTGTCTTTTTGGTTTAACCTTTTCTTCTTTCTTTCTCTTTTCAAACCAATTCTTTCCATAATTTACAAATAATTCCTCTCCGGCTTTTATATCTTTTTTTGCTCTATATTCGCACGCTAAATTATCTTCATCTATCTTTATTATTAAATTACTTTCTTCCTTATGATTACAATAAGAACCTAATCCATTTATTAAATATACTACATTTTTCTTTTTTTTTGATCCCCATACATAATTTCTTATTTTAGATTTAGTTCCCAAAGAATTAGATTCTAATTCTATCATTGGTTCTATGCTTATTAATTCGTTTTCTTTTATTTCTTCCAATGTCTGGCACCCAATTCCATGGACCCGTGATTTGAAAAATTTATATTTCATATAAAATATAATTCTAAAAATATAATTATATTTTACCGTTTCCTTGATTTTCTTCTTCTTCTTCTTCTTTTCCTTGTCTTCACTTTTTTATTTCTTCTTCTTCTTGTTTCTTTCTTCTTCCTTCGTCTTTTTAATGTCCTCCCTCCCCCTTTTCTAGAAGTTATTTTTTGTAATAATTCTCTCTGTTTAATCCAATTTGGTGTTTTATGTTCTATTGCTTCTTGTGAATTAAATAACGAATGTTTATCTTCAACCAATACCTTCTTCTCCTCTATCAAATTATCCTTATGTATTATAGGTAAATTTATATCTTTACCCCGATACTTATATTCATTAAAAGGCAACCATGGTTTTTTGTAGTCATGAATATATCCTCCTGCCTTTTTTTGCCCCTTTAATAATCCCATTATTGACGCTATCATATGACCATCTTTCCAAAACCCTATGTCACACATTGCTTTTCTTTCTGTATTAAATTCTTTCTCATAATACACCTCATTGCTATATGGTAATTTTTCTATAAATTTATATTTTCTATTAATATCTACTGCTATTTTTATTACATATAGCCCAGTTGCACGGTCTTTATCCTTTATTAATTCTTGTTTTTTCGCATCAATTTCTAACATTGTTTTTTGATATAAATCATTTAATTCTTGTTCAGCTTGGGGGTCCCTTTTTGGTGGAACATAACCTCTAGTATCTCCATTTAATTCTACATATAATAATTTTGATTTCTTTTGCAAACTTGCCAATTCACCCTCTAAAGAATACATATATGAAATCATAACTTCTTTCAGAAATGGGTTTTCATCTCCATTTAACTCTCTCATTTTAGAATTAATTTTTTTCATTATTTCATCCGCTTTTTGACCACGTTGCGGATTTTGTATTGCTATAGGTTTCGCCTCTAAATATTCATACATTTTTTCTCTTGCTATTTCTACTATCTTTTTATCTGGCTTTTTCACTGGATAAATTTTTATATCTATATCATCTGTTGGATATGGACCACCTTCAACATCTCTTGTTAATAAATGTGCGGCAAATCCTCCTCCCAAAATCCCCATCACAGGCTCCTCCAAATTTTGAAATACTTCATACTCTAAATCTATTAATACAGATAAAATACTATCCCATATAATTATTTTCTCCATTGATCCTCCATCTTTATCCCTTATTGAACTTATGAATTCATCTAATGAATTTTTTTTCATATCTAAAAATTCTTGCATTATTATTGTTTCTAAAAATCCACCCGGTGATTGCACTCTTTCTCTACCTTTTTCCTCCTGCACCTTTTTTGCTAATTGTTCTGCGTCCCATTCTTCTTTCATCTTCTTCTTTCTTCTTTCTTCTTCTTCCTTTTTTCTCAATTGTTCAACTGTTAAAAATCCCGTCGTCGCTGACATCACTTCTTCTTCATCGCTAGATGATGCTTTTCCTTTCTTCTTCTTCTTCTTCTTCTTCTTCTTCTTCTTCTTCCTTATCTTATTACCTTCCCCCGTCGGCGATACTTTTCCTAATTCTTCTATTAGTTTTTTATCGGCCGCTTCTTGTTTTTTTTGCATTCTTTCTTCTACTTCTTGTTTTAGTTCGGTATATAAATCTACTTTATCTTTATCCCCCCTTATATCATTTATCTCAATTAACATAATGTACACCTGTAACTCAACTGCATTATTCACTAGGTTATCTTCTTCTTTTCTTACTTTTTCATGCGTTTTTTTAAAATAACTTTCCGCTATCCCAACCTCACCCATATTAAGATATAAACCGCCGATCCTATTATACATAGAAAGATCACAAATATTATGTTTTTCACATATTTCCTCAATTTTATGAAATACTATAATAGCATTTTGGTAATCTTTATCTTTTTCATGCGTCTTCGCTTCCTCATATAAACTTTTAATTCGTCGGTCTATATCCACCATGTCGCCTTCAACAATACCCGCTTTTAGCTTAGCACCAATTTCTCTCTCTCTTTCTTGTATCATTGATACCTCGTCGTGTGATGTCATCTTTAATGCGTCTAAACGCCTTTCTAACCCTTCTTCATCAACTTCTTCATCACTAGGGCCTTCCAATGCTCTCATATCCAACTCTGTCTGATTTGCCGCTTCTTCATATTCTGGATGTTGAATTGCAAATAATTCCTCAAAAGCCGCCATCTCATCATTTATATTCTTCGTTCTGGCTACATATTCACTTGAGAGCCGGTTTTTATCTATTTTATTTTCTATTCTCATCTTTATTAATATACCTACTCCTTTTTCATATTTTGGTATATTTTCTTTAATTTTAAATACCCGAGTTGCCAAATCTTGCTCCTCTGGAGTAAAAATAAAATATCCTTGCTTCATACTCCAACATTCATGAAAATGATCAATTTTATTCTGAATTTCTTCTACTTGGAGTTCAAACAATTCTTCAACGGAATCTGGTATCAATTCACTTATTTCTTTTGAATGTTCTACGCTAGCCTTCAAACTTTTCATTCCTACTGGTTCGTCTTCAACAGGGTCATCTAAATTCAATGTTGGTTTACCCAACATAAAATTGTTCCTTCTATTTTCTAGAACTGTTCCAAAGCTCTTCTTTTTTTCTGTAATCCAACCGTTATAATAGATTTTATAAAGAACTGGTATTCCGTTTTCAAAGTCTTTAAGTGTTGTCTTCGCTCCTTCCTTAGGAACAATTTTATTATCTATTAATTCATAAAATTTATTTATGTCACTTTCAAATTTTTTTGAATATGTCTCATACCATTTTTCATTTACTTTTAATGTATTTAATTGTTCCTTAGTAATTATTCCATCTACATATTCTAATTTAAAATTTATATATTTATTTGTATTTTCATTACTTTTTAATTTTTTTTCAGAATTTAGTTTTAAAAGTAAATTTTTTTTATATATTTCCTGTGCTAGAGTATTAACATTTGGTCTACTATTTACACCACCAGCCACTAATAAATTTATTCCTTCATCAAAATCTTTTAAAACAACTCTCATAAAACCATCATCTTCTAGTAGTTTCAGTTGCTGTTCCATTGATAAAAATTCTCTAATTCTAATTGGAACCATCCTTTCACTTGCTTCTCCTCCTATCTCAAGCGACGCTTCTTGTTGTGTCATTTTAGAACTGGGTTTTGATATATCTTTTAGTTTTTTAACTTTCTTAATTATGTCAAATAATTTTACTGTATAATCTTTCATTTTTTTTTCTGTATAAACTCCAGGAGTAATCTCATGTTTTGCATTTATCGCTCTTAAATATATAGCTAACTTGTTGAGTAGGTTATAATTTTCTTCTTTTTTAACTTCAATTAATTGTTCAGGAGTTAGCCAATATAACATTTTAATTAACTCTTCTTTCCAATTATTTACCATTCTATGAAAATGTTGTTCTATATATATCTCTCCATATTTGCCTGGGTTTCTATTAAGAAGAATTAAAAATTGCCAAAACTTTTGAAGCAACTCTGGATTATGTTTTATTAATTCCTTCTCGCTTGTAGATAAGAATGTAAACTCATTAAAATTAATTACCGCTTGTCTAAATTTGTCTGGTTCAACATTTTGTGATTGGTACATTTATATTAATAAAAGATTAATTAATATAAATCTATCGTATAATTTTTGCGTAAATATTTCTTTTTTCATGAAATACATTAAAAACACAATTATTTAAATGTAAATTGTGTATTCTTTTATACCATCTAATTGCCCATGTATCTTTATTTTTTTGTAAATATTTTATAAATTTTCCTTTAAAACCTACTTGGTCATTGATATTATATAACAACTCATTTGTTAAATCATTGTTTGTTATATTTTTCCAATATTTTGATTTTTCTGGAAAAACCATTAAATGAATGCCTTCGTTTGTACCAAACCAGCAATAATCAAAATCTCTATCGTGTAATAATCCTCTTGTAATTTGACTTCCATTAATAAATCCATTTCTTAATTGAAAATTATTCAAATTTATTGATTTATTTAATACAACATCCATTCTTAAAAATATGTAAAAATCATATTTTTTTTTCTCTTTTTCTAATATTTGTTTAATTCTTAATTCAAATATTCCAGTACCTCCTATTGTATTACTATTATTATTATAGTAAATTATATCTTTTAATTGTTTTTTTCTGTTGTAATATCTATTAAGATCTTTATCTAATAAATTATTATCATCATACTGATAATGTTCTGATGATTTCCATCCTCCTCCTCTTTTTATAACTCTATCATTATTTTGTTTATCAGTATTGATAATTATAGTAAAATCATAATCATGTGAATTGGGGGTTATAAGATTAGCAAATAAATTTTCAGATGTAATCTTGAAGGTTCTATAAAGTCCCACAAACCCGAGTAACACTGTTTTTTTCCCCATAATAATACTAATTCATATTAATATTATTAAAAATTTATTAGCTTTAAGCTCTACTATTTTTAATTGCTTGTGCTTTTAATCTAGCAATTCTACCCATAGATCCTAAATTTCCTTCAACATTTAATTGGGATGATGATCTGGCTCCATTATTTTTTTGATGTCTTGTTAAATTTGTTAAATTTTGTTTAGTTACATTTGGCATCACTGATGCTTGTAATTTTCTATTTCCATCTGAATTTCCCATTCCAGTTGAACTATCAAATTTACTATTTACTGTACTATTTTGTTTGGCACCAAATGTTCCTAATGTTCCTACATATTTTGCTTCAGCAATTCTAGCAGATGGTCCTTTTGGTTGTCCGATAGCAATATTTTTCCCCAAACTAGGCATATACTATAACGCTATATAAAACTTCTCTCCCGCGAACTAATATATTCTGTAAATTTTAATTATATTTATTTTTATATGGTAAATAAAATATTTTTAATAGGCTTTAACAAAACAGCGACTTGTTCATTTTATAAATTTTTTAGTAAAAATAATATAAAATCCTGTCACTTTTATAGTCATCGTTACTATGATAAAAATGACTTAATACCTAGAAAAAATCAGAAACCATATTGCTGTAGAGATAAATGGTATAGAACTTTGGTAAATCATTTTCGTATGAATGAAAAAAAACATAAAAAACTTTTAGATGGGATTGAAAATGATGTAATTTTTTTTTCTGATATAACAGATGATTGTACTTCTACTGATGCGAAAGATTTTTATAAAAAATTACATATACAAAACCCGGGTTCTAAATTTATATTAAATATAAGAAATGTTGATAAATGGATATTATCAAGAAAAAAACATTGGAGATCTGGATTACTAGAAAAACATTGTAAATATTTTAATTGTAATAAAACTGAAATTGATAATATATGGAAAAATATATTTTTTGACCATGTAAACGATGTTATCAAATATTTCAAAAATGAAAATACCAAATTATTAATATATGATATTGAAAAAGATCAACCAAAAAAAATAGTTGATTTTTTTAAAAATGATTTTAAATTAGATGAAAAACATTGGGGGGTTCATAATAAAGCTCATTAATTACCTCCCTGTAAAACACATCTACCTTGTTCTTCATCCTGTTGTCTTCTTCCCCTATGTTCTCTCAATTGTCTCCTAATTCTTTCTGGAAGTCGCGTTGCTCCATTTCTAATATTATCTCTAACTCTTCTTAACCTTTCACGAAATCCGGGTGGTTCTGGAACTTGAGCTGGTGCTGGTGCTGGTGCTGGTGCTGGTGCTACCCGTGAGCTTCTTCTATTATTTCTACTAACTGGAACTCGCTTACCAAACCACGGCATCTTACATATAGGACATAAAGGATTGTCTTGATTATTCAACCACTGTAATATACACATATCATGAAATGGATGTCCATTTGGACCACATATCATAACTTTATTCCACCCCTCTTCATCAAAATTTTCCATACATATCATACAAGTTGGAAAATTTTCTATTGCTTTTTGTACATTTTCTGGACATTTCTTTAATTGTTCATCTAATATTTTTTTCACTTCTATATTTATTTCTTCCATTTTATCAGCATTATTAGAAGCACCAATAAGTTTTGACATATTAATTTCTAATTTCTTCTTCCTCTTTCTCATTATTTCCAAATCAGCCGATATCAGAGCATTTCTTGGTGCGGATTTCTTTTTTTCTTTTAATTTTCCTATCTCTACACCAATTTCTATTAATTCCTTTTTTATTTTATCTAATTCTTTTTGTCTATTAATCATAATATTTTCCAGCTCTCTAAGACCATACTCAGTCTGTGCGCCATTAAATCCGCGAGAAGACCTTAAAGACTTGTATCTAATATAATATAATCGGGCGCCATGATGTGACGCATGGGGTACTTCATTTCGTATAAAATTATCATAATCCGTAGAACCCTCCAACCCCCCACCAAAACCATATTCTTCTCTTATACTTTTTAATAATTCATTAAAAACAGAGGTGTTCATCTCTGTTAATTTTTCATGATTATTCCCATCATAATCACCATCCATCATACGCATAATATTATACCAACCTACACCGGCGTGGTGTAATGCTATCATTCTGTGAATAATCAATATATCATTATTATCAAATCCACCCCCTCCTTCTTGAGGCATTTCTTCATCGCCAGATGTTTTAGTTTCTTCTTCAACATCTTCTTTTTCTTCATTTTGTTGTTGTCGTCCCGTTCTTCTTCTTCCTTGTCTTCTCCTTCTTTGTCGTGTCCTTCTTCTTCTTCTCTCTCTTCCTGCTAATCTTGCACGTCTGTCTTCTGCTCTTTCCTCTGGTGTTAATTGTCGTCCCGTAAAAAGAGGTTCATTTAATAATTGTTGTTGTTGCTGTTGTTGCTGTAGTAACTGGTTTCGGGTAGTTTCTGCTACATCTGATTCCGTTTCTCCAATTTTTAGAGGTTCTTTCACTGGAATTTTACCTCCTTTCTTTCTTGTCTTTCTTTTTTTCTTTTTTTTTGTTTTTCTTCTCCTTCCCATTAATAATATAATATACTTAGAATAAATTATATTATTTTCTTCTATTACAGCCTATTTGTCTTTTTGTATAATTTCTTTTTCTCTTTTTTCTTTTCGTTTGTCAAAATTCTTGAAAAGTTTGTCAAAACTATTTTACACCTTTTAATATCAACTATAATTTTAATTTTTTTTTTGTTTTGGGTCTACTAATATTACATTTTTTACATAATAATCTTAATACAGCATGTTCTTTATGATATTCAATCCATGCGTTCTTAAAAATATTATCTTTTTCTAAAAAACATCTTCTATGTGTATTATCTTTTGTTTCTCCAAATTTATCAGGTATTTTAATATTCTTTATTTTAATAATATTTATAAAGTTTAAACATAATTCATCAAATGCTGAATTTACTTCATCATTATGGTCAACCTGTATATTTTTAGTAGCATTGCATAACACACATCTCAATTTTTTATTTTTTTTAAAACTATGTATTTGTTCGTCTATACTACTTCTCATGGCAGATGTTAACTCTTTTTTGGCTGACTTATGATTTCCTGTTATAGCGCATCGCCAAGATATATCAATCTCTTGTCCATCTTTATTAATTATAAATATTGCTAATGCTTTTCTATTTAATAGATTTTTACGAATTTGTAGTGTATAAATATTTTTTGTTTTATCATCATATTCTGGATGTCGTTCTAATATTTTAAGTAATATATTATATTGTAATGGATGCGCTACTCGTATATCTTTACAACAACCAACCACATCATATATTATTTTTTTAACATATTTTTCAAAATCTTTTTGTGTTTTATATGTTTTACCAAAAAGTGTGATTTTTTTTCTCGGCATGATTAATTAATTATTAATTAATATTTTTAAGTATATTTAAAATATTAATTAATAATTTAAGTTGATATTTTACATGATAAGAGGTGTAAAAGTTTACCAAAAAATTTAAAAATTATTTTTTTTTATCTGTTATTTTTTTGTTGTTGTTCTTTTTTCTAAGTTTTTCCAACCAGTCCGGTGTAACAACATCATTCCATATCCATATACCATTTGAAACTCTTGTCATATTTGAATATATGGGATTTGCTTTACACCCTTGAAGATTTAAAACATCTATTGCTATTTAACATTATTAATATACCCCACGCCATCACAAATAGAGGCTGTCCTGGACCATCAACAATATTATGGGTTCGCTGATACGGCAATATTTTCATCATGCTTAATAATACCAAAAAACTTGCAAATAATCCCAAATATTTTTGATTACCAGATAAATGATTTCCAGCATTTAAACCAAGAATTATCCACGATAGAGCAAATATTGCTGGGAAAACCATAGGCGGAGTTTGTTTTTTAACCATATATTGTTTCATCATCATTACTGCAATCACTATTCCCATGGAAGGAAGGATAAACGCGAGTTTATTTGGTTTAT
>Ga0233449_1002718_pt1 | contig 13688 bp, 10 predicted proteins | sample SI_124_October20_FD_183012 | JGI IMG/M metagenome (GOLD analysis project Ga0233449, IMG submission 183012) | Seawater microbial communities from Saanich Inlet, British Columbia, Canada - SI_124_October2016_200_MG | ecosystem: Environmental > Aquatic > Marine > Inlet | place: Canada: British... | reverse complement strand
GATAGGCGAAATTGAGGATCAGGTGTTTTATGATCTTAACAAGAAAGGAAAACGCCTAGAGCAGGGATATCAGTTTAGAAACGACTCTACATTTTGGAACCAGTTCAAAAACATTTCAATTAAAAAAATATCTCGCCCGCTGGGAGGGTTTGAGCCAGTAGTGTGGGGAGTGTATTGGACACTGTCCATACTGGTTACAATAGTCTGTGTAGTTTCACAAAGTGCCATTGAGGATCAAATATTTTGGATTGTGGCATCTGCAATTCACCTGGGAATTACCATAAAGTTTCGATACAATACAGTTGTGGTATACTGGATGGCTGCAGTATCCATAATTGCTTTGATTTACTTGTGGTCCTCGGGTGGAAAAAAGAAATTTTAATTTTTTTTGAGACTATCAACTTGGAAGATAAACATAAGTAAAAAAAGAATGTTCTAATCAGTATGAAAGGATTATGCAAAACAGATTGTGGAATGGAGATAGAATATGTGCCCCATGAATTCTCAGATGGTTTTGTATATTACTTGCCTAGAAATTTAGATGGAACAATTCACAACTGCATTTTTTCAGAAGAAGAACCTGATTTTTTTGATATTGAAGCAGATGGATGGGATGACTTTTGTGAAAAACACAAAGAAAGACTGAAGATTGATCCAGTTGACTTACAAGGAATTGTAGATTCTATGTTGGGCGGATGGTTTGAACCTATGGATTTAGATTTCATGGAGTTCATAAAAGATGGCAATATGTTTGGATTAAAAAAATATGTTGAAGAAGAATTGATTAGGAGTCCTATGCCAACTTTTGCACATAGATCAGATTATCGTTGGGGAGAACAAGATGATGATATAGGATTGCCTACCACCCAGGGTTATCAATTAGAATATCTTGGCAAAATTTATGAATTAATGATTAGATTAGAGGATGCAAAGAAATGTTTTGAATTGCAGCATGAGTGTACAGGGGAACCCGAATTAAAGAAACATGTAGAAGAATTAGATAAAAAAATCCAAGAAAGAAGAAATACAGAAAAAGTTACAGAAGATATTCCAGACAACTTAACATCAGAAGATATGCGAACAAAAATTGAATTAACAGAGTTAAACATAAGAAAGTATGTAGTAGAATTATTTTCTAATAATTTTACAGAACTGTTCAAGAAAAATCCAACATTAAAAGAGCAATGTCAAAAAAGGAGAAAAAAAGATGAAGATACAATGTTAAATTTCAACGAAAACAGTCCGATTGACACTGTTAGTCTGGGGAGTCTAGCACACATCTTAAAAATATCTAGAGGAATAAAACGAAGCAAGTTTAGGGACACATGCAAAATATGCAAAAGAAGTTGGGAAAGAAATGAAGATATTTTTTCTGAAAATATTCCTAAAAAAATTAGTTGTGTCGATAAAACATGTTTTGCAAAGCAAGGTGGATTCGTTAAAAATACTCCAATAGACTTTGTACATAGAATTGACAATATATCCAAAACACGCAATATTCTTTCTCATCCTAGAGATTATGATCAAGAGATGTTTAAAATAATTCTGAGAGAGACATATGAAACATGTAACATAATTAATTATTGGATGGAAGAATTTTTTAAAAATAAACAGTCTATTTGAGTTAAAATCACATAGATTCTTCACAAATATCAGAATATTGACACCACTTGCAGGTAAACATCCCAGGAGTTGCATCAAATTCCTTTTCCTGAATTGCCTTAACATATCCCTCTAAGATGCCTTTTACCTCCTCGACTTTCTCTGCCTCCACTTCGTATTCAAATAATTGCTCGCCTTCAGGCTTTTCTACGTAGAAAAATACTGCTTTTGCAGGTAATTTTCCATAATCAGGATTTTCTTTGAGTGCTAGAGCATACAGGTTCAGTTGAGGACTGTTTCGGGCATCAACTTTTTTGTTCTTTCCACCTGTTTTGTAGTCAATTACCACATACTCACCCTCAGGTGTTTTTTCTAATCTATCAATTACGCCATTGACTTTGAATCCACCAATGTATGTTGTAAAGGGCAATTCCAATGCAACTATCTCATTTGGATTAGAACTGGACCACTTTTGATAGGATTCCAATGCAGGAGTTAGTGATTTTCTGTCTTGTTGTTCTTTTTGAACAGAGCTTGTAAGATATTTTTTAGGATCCCATTTGGTTTGCAGTTCAGAAAATAGTTTTGCAGTGTCATCTGTGTTTCCTTCCTTTTGTCTTTTAGCTGATTCCTCTACAATCTCGTGAAACGTACTTCCCTTGTACAATGCAGATTGTTCTTGGTTTGCAGGCAATGCATTAAGGACATACTGATACCAAAATTGTTTTGGACATTGCTCGTACGTGCTAAATTTTGAAAACGACAAGTTCTTTTTTGTAAAACCCAACCTTTCAGGTTTGGTTCCATTCAAACGGGATTCCAAATCATCACTTGATGTCTGTTGTAGTAATGACTCATCAGAGAATCCCTTTGTAGTCTTGTTTTTTTGAAAGAATCCAATTTTTCCCAAATCCAAAATCTTTTGAATCGCACTTTCGTATTGTTCGCTGTAGAGGTTTTTAATTACTTCAGCTAGCTGTTCGTTTTTGATAATTTCAACTGCGTTAAAGGTCGTAGAAATGTTCGAACTTGAATTTGAATCATATTGTATGAAATCAATAAACTCATTTTCTTTAGGCTTTAGTGGTTGGATGAATTTTGATGCCTTGTTGGCTCTTTTTCTACTCTCATATTGAGTAGGATACATCACAAAGAGATTATCTATGGTTCTAGTCATGCCTACATACAGCACTCTACGCTCCTCTCTGAGAAATTCCTCCTTTGGTTCTGAGGCTGGAAATACTCCCTTTGAGAGTTCACGTGGCACGTAAAATGGCTTTTCTGTGTAACGTAGTGGGATTTTGGATGTTGCAACATCAATGATGAAAACTGTTTTGAATTCCAGTCCCTTGCTTTTGTGAATTGTAGAAACAGAAATAGAATCAGAATCGGCATTTTCTCGTTTTGTCTCAATGTCAAACTTTTTTAACTCGTCAACGAATTCTAAAAATTCCTTTATTCCCATGTTTGAGTTTATTTTTTCATAGTCAATTGCAGTGTCAACAATATCATTTAGGATTGAGCGTTCTATGAAGTTCTCAATTGAATCATCGTTGGATATTTTTTTGTAAATTCCAGTCTTTGTTCTAATTAATTGGTAAATTAATTGTGACGGGGAACTGTCCCTTGCCAAATCCATGAAACTTTGAATCATCAAATGAATTTCACGCAACTCTGTTGTTTGAGTTAAACCGTCTACATTTAGATCAGATAGTACATCATATGTATAATCACCATCAGTCTTTGTTTTGGCTCGAATCATTGCCTCATAGTTTATTTTAGAAATATTTTGTTCTGTAATTCCGTACTCTTGCAGTATTCGAATTATGCTTGTCATTGATGTCATTGGATTTGCAATCACCCTAAGAAATGAAAACAAAACTTTGGCATTTGGAGAGTTTTGAATCTCTGACTTTCCAATGTACTTTACAGGTATTCCATCTGATGCTAAAATTTGTGCAACATTGAATCCGTCTAGCTGTTTTCTTGAGAGTATGGCAAAGTCACTGAATTTACAACTGGGCTCTTTTTTTAGTTCATGAATTTTGTTTTTGATAAATTCTGCTTGTGCAAATTCAGAGGAACATTCTATGACGTTTACCTTCTGAGAATCGTCTTTTGTAGGCACGATTTTCTTTGCTTCTCTGAATGGATCCTGCTCCAGGAGTTGATTTGATACTGCAATGACATTTTTTGGGTTTCTCCAGTTTTTGGCCAGAACTATTTCGGTATGATCAGGGTACTCTTTTTTAAAGTCTTGAAAAATTTCAGTGTATGCACCTTGGAATCGGTAAATGTTTTGGTCTGCATCACCGACTGCTGTGACATTTCCATTACTAACTAGTTTTTTTACAATTGCAAATTGTGCATAGTTGTTGTCTTGGAATTCATCAATTAAGATGTGCTTGTATTTTTTTTGTGCAACTTTTAGTGCATGTGGCTTTTCTTTGTTTGCCAATAGTTTGTTTGACTCTACGATAAGATCATCAAAGTCCATTACGTCTTTTTCTTTTTTGAATTTCACATATTCCTTGTAAATTTTTGTTAGGTTATCTAGCAGGTGCATGTACTCTACTTCTTCTACATCTTTCATAAGAGATGGGTCTTGCAATCTTTTTTGAACAAATTCTTCTAGTTCTTCAGGTGGAATTAATGCATCATTGAAAACACTAATGCCGTCAATCATCTTTTCAATAATTTCAGAGGCGTTGTTTCCAATTTCAATGTGTTCATCGAATTGAAATTTATCTATATTTTGAACTCCCCATACCAAAAACATTGGTCTGTCAATTACTCCTCCCTTCATTCCAAGCCCGGTATGTGTGGTGTTATCCAAAAGCAAGTGTCTGCAAAAAGAGTGGTATGTACTGATTTCCATCTCAGAGATGTCAATTTTTTCTTTGACATCATCGTCTTCTTGTATTCTTTCTTTGAGTTCGTTTGCTGCTTTTTCTGAGAATGTCAGACAAAGAATTTCTGATGGCTTTAGCCCAGTTTTTAGCAAAAACTTGATTCGTTCTGTAATTACGCGTGTTTTTCCACTGCCAGGTCCGGCTGTAACTAGTAAAGGTGAGCCTGTATGCTCAATTGCAGTTTGTTGTTCAGGATTTGCTTTCAAGTAATCTTTACTTCATCTTCAGGTAATTAATCATTTATGAGGATAAAAAATAATTTATTTTTTTAATCCTCACTTTTCAATTTGTAGTTTAGAAAAATAATCTAGACACTTATTTAAGGAAATAAATTCTCCATGCTTCTCTTCTTCTTGTTTTTTCAAAATTGGGAATTGATTCATGATATATTCAAAATCTTTTTTGTTCAAACCATAAACATGTGCAATTATTGCATTAACAAAACATATCTGATCAAATCTGTGTGATTCGTCCCATTTTATGGGTTTTGAAATTTTCAAAATTTTAAATAAATCTTTAAAATTATTGGATACTGGAAATATTTGTGATGCCTTTTCTAACAACCAATTCTCTACAGTTTTAATATCATCACCATATCTCAAATTCATTTCTTTAAATTTACTCGGTGTGGGTGCTGCTATTTGAGCTAAAATATATTTACTCAAATGTGCTCCAGATATTTTTTGTCTAACAACATAATCAAAAACAAAACTAGAAAATAAATGAGAAAACATTATCATTTCTTTTTTCCTACTATCCTCATCATTATTTCTAAAAATTAAAACAGGTGCAGTATTTCCAACTCCTGAAAATGGAATCAATGTACCTTTGGCTGTTCTCATATCTGTAAATCCCCTACAGACATCTCTAAAAGCAAAACATGTTCCAGTCGAGATATTTTGTAATTTGTATTTATTTTTAACATCTTTTTCAGACACCCAATATCTTGGTTCAATTTCATAGTCTGGGTTATTCTTTTCATCAATTGTAGGTGAGTTTGTTTTTGCTTTTACTCCGAATCTTTTTTCTATGGTTACTCCTTCAAATGTTCCATGCCTATGATCATTATTTGAAAGAAGTTTTGACTCATATAGTGGAATGTATTTTAAATCATTTTTAATAAACCATGAATTTTCTTTCATGGTAAATCCTTTTTTGATCAATGACTCTTTTTGTTCAAAAAGTCCTGAATCTGTTGACATGTCAAACATTCTCCAGTATACCAGATTCCAGGGATTACCATTATTTTCTGTGTTCATTAAGATGGAATTATTTTGATAAATTTTTTTACATAATATGTAATCTTGGTTATTTACAAAAAGTGGACATGTTTTTGTATTTGGATTAAATAAAATTAAATCTTTTTTACTGAATTTAGAAGTTCTTTTTTCGATGTCTTCAATTTTTTCATTTAATACAGACAATGAAAATTTTTCATTATCTGAACCTTCTGATGTAAGAAACAACAAGCAGAAACGCATATTTTCTTCAACGTCTTTGAAAATCCTTAGTTTGTTTGTAAAATCATGACATGCAATTATTGATGATGTAAATACCAAATTCTCAAAGAATTTCTGATAAGATGAATCGGTTAAAATCCCTGTTTGTACGATCATTCCTAATATTCCATCTTTTTTCAAAAGATTGTGAGACAATTCTAAAAATAAGGAATATAGATTTAATTCGCCAACTGCACTAAATGGGAATCTTTTTGATTTCCTTAAATATTCAGCAATAATTTCTGCTTGTTCTTTTGCATCAACATATTCTTGATATAATTCTAAATCATTTTCTTCTAAATCTTGAATCATTTTTTTTCTTATTGATGCAGTTGATGCTTTTGCAATTTCTGGAGAAGCGATGGCAAAAAATTCTTTCTCCAGTACTTTTAATTTTTCCCAAGGGGGATTCCCTACAATTATGTCGAACCCTCGTTGTTCTTTTGGTTTTAAATTACCATTTTTATCATAAAATGCATTCCAATACTGTAATCCCCAGAATGTAGGTTTTAATTTTTTAGTTAATTTACCATAAAGAGATTCTCCAATTATTTCTTTGAATTTGGGTAAAACAAAAACATCAATTAATGAATCTCGCATGATTGATGCATCGTGAGCATTACTGGTCATGTCAAAATAATCTAGATACTTTTGTCTTAGTTTGAAAATACTAGATATTGTACCTCGAATTTCATCATCAAACGAAGCATCCATCACTTCAATATCGATATCAATTAATGAATCCCCATCATTTAGATTTAATTCTAAATTTGGAAGAACGTGTCGTTTACCTTCTAACACATCCATTTTGTAAGAATTAGGATCTAATCTGAGACATTCCAACCATATGTTTAATTTGGTTGTAGAAACTGCTCTCTCGTCTTTGTCATTTCCATGAATATGTCTAAGAATTATTGTTCCCATTCTGAGTTGTTTGTCATCTCTTTTTAATACAATTTCTTGGAAATAACGTAACACTCCAACTTGACTTGTAAAATAAGCATCTAGTTTGCTTTTTCCTTTTGCAAATTTTTCATCTTGTTCTTCTATGATTTGCTCTAACTTTAGATATTTTTTCCATACGAGTCTCATGGCTTGAATTAAAAATGAACCTGAACCACAACTAGGATCACAAATTTTAATATCCATCAGATTATCTCCAATTAAATTTATTTTTTCTATATTCCATTTTTCATGTGTAAATTCTTCCTGGAGTTCTGAAAACTGTTTATCAAAAATTTGATTAATTGAATTCAAAGAAACGTATTCCGTTAACTGATCAGGAGTATAATAAATTCCAAGTTTTTTTCTTTGAAGAGCAAGATATGTTTCATATGCTTTACCTAAAATGTCTCCCGTAATTTTTTCAAATTTCCACCAATAGAGACTTCTTAAGTAAAATATTTGCCCGTTAACCACCACTCTTTCTTTCCCAGTATCTTTTAGATTACTTCCATCTGTCCTTTTCAATATGGATGAAAAAAAACTAGAAGGTATTACTTCATAAATTAAATTTTTCTTTCTTTCCGGATTTTCTACAGGTAGTCCTTCTTTTAGAATTCGTTCTCCATGCCTATCTTCCAAATATTGGGGAGTGAATAATTCTGTGTTAAATTTTTCACTAAAACCATCATCAAGTTGGTTAACAAAATTTGAAATTGTTGTATTTACTTCTTTACCTGCATCCCAAAGTTTCCCAACAAAATCAGATGAAATAATTCCTACTCCCTCCATAGTTCTAAGAAAAATCAACTTATTCAGTAAAGCAGTAGCGGATATTTTTTTGGTTTTTTCATCAGTATTTTTTAGTGCAACATCCAAATAATCAATCCAATTTTTTAAATCTTCAAAGAAATCCCGTGCTAAAGGATTTCTGATAGATTTGTGTTCCATTGATCTTAATGTATCTAGAATGTTAGAACGTGGAAGAATATTTAGAATGTAGTCTGGAGAGTTTTCATCAAATATTTCTTTGTATGTGAGTTTTTTGAAATAAGGATTTATTTCACTACCCTTAGTTATTTTATCTTTATTGTGTTTCCAAGTACGGTATGATGCTTGTGAATAAAAAAACCAGTAAAATCCATTTGTAAAAATTATATAATCATGATCTTCCAGATATCTGCCTAGTTGGTTTTCTAGTTCATCAATATCATTTCCATCTAACTGGTGAATCTCTTCTCTTTCTTTCTGAATTTTGTAAGGTCTTTTACATTCTATAGCTATTTTCTTTTCTTCAAACTCTAGAGACCATTCTACCCTACCTGAAATTCCGGCAGGTGCTTCAAACTTTCTCTCTTTTTCAGAATACCCCATTTCTTCCCAAAATGAGTCATTTAGTATTTTTTGCACAAAGGTTTCTTCGGGACGTTTTAAATTTCCAGCAAGTAAATCTGCAACGTAAGTTGTAGATTCTATTGTTTCAGAATGTAATAAAAAATTCTCTAATTTTTGTAATCTTGGACCTCTTTCAATATCCATTACCATATACGTAAAATGTTAGTAATTGAAGGTTATCCCATAATCTAGCGAGAAAGATTAGGATTTACCACAAGGTAATGAAATAAATTAAAAAAATAGTACTAAATTAGTCAAAAAATTATCTAAAAATAATGCCAAAGGGGGTGACAGAAGGAAAAACAAAAGAGCCACATAAGATATTTTCAGAAATTCAGGACTCGTTTTCACTTCATTATCTGCATTCATCCCTTGAGACGTTTGCAAGCATTGCAGTAAATCTTACAGAGCCTGAACATCACAACAACAAGCGAAAGTGTGATGCATGTAATTTGAAAAGCGTTTGTGGATTTAGAATTTAATATTTTAAAAGGATTTAATTATTTTAATTTACAAAAATTTTGAAATATGTCTAAATATTTTTTCAGATAATAATGGAGGCACAGCATTGCCAATTTGAGTATACTGGGGACATGAAAATTTTCGTTGTTTGCCACCAGTAGTTCTGGGACCTTTGAATACAAAAGTGTCAGGAAAAGATTGTATTCGAGCTAACTCTCTAACTGTAGGTATTCTATTTTTTTTATAATGAATTAAATCTTCAGGTAAAGTTGTTACAGTTCTACTTGTCTTATCTGGATGAAATCTATAGAAATCACGTTTACTAGTATCAGAATTCTTTAAAGCAGTTCTTCCATCCATACCTGGTGGAACAAGTGCAAATCTATCTTGAATTTTTTGTGAATGATTTGCAGATTCATGATTATGTAAATTCTTTGAACCCACTCTCATTTTCTTTTGATATTTTGACTGAGGTGGAATAGAATAAGTGTTTGAGGAATCACCTAATTTTATAAAATCTAAATCAGATATTGCCTCTTTTACAGAAATAGGTTGAGAAGATTTTGGAGAAGGGTAAATTTTTTCATGATCAAGAGGAATAGATGTGCCTACAATGAATACACGATTACGCATTTGAGGAACTCCGAAATCAGATGCAGATAGTATTTTATGAGTAACATGATAACCCGATTTACTAAATTCATTCACTATATTTTTCATAGTATTGCCCTTATCCATGCTTAACAAACCACTAACATTCTCCATAACAAAAATTCTTGGCTTGAACGTTTTTAGAAATTTAATTATTTGAATAAACAATTTACTTCTAGGATCTTTAGGATCCCTTTTTCCTGATGTTGAAAATCCTTGACACGGAGCACCAGCAACAATTACATCAACATGATTTTGATTTATTTTACTAGCAACTTCATTAGGATCTATTTTTGTTATGTCTCCCTGTTCAACTAATACATGAGGAAAATTATGTTTGTATGTTTTTAGTGCATCATTGTTTAGATCATTTGCATAAAGAATATCATAGCCCGCTTTTTCTAAACCTAAACTCATACCACCGCATCCAGAAAATAAATCAATTACAGTTAATTTTTTCATGATTGTCCTTCATTTCAATTCATTAATTTAATTAAAAAGCTTCTCAAAAAATAAACTGTGATTACTACCAAATAATTAGTCTTTTTTAAAATAATATTTTGGATGCCCCTGAGTAGTGTTTCTGTGCTTAATCCATGCTTCACTATGCCAAATAGTATGACGTTTCATTCGTTGATTTGCATGTTCGTCATTAGGTAAGACCATACTACACAAATTACAATGAATCTGAATTAAATATTTCATGCATTTTATTTCCAATAATTATAATTGAATTTAATAATGAATCATACAAATTAATTTTGTATTATTCAAATTAATTCTCTAGAGAGAGTATTTCATAAAACAACCATGAAATCTCAAATTTCTAAACTAATCCCAAAAGGCAGGGGCTACAATATTGCCAATTATTACAAAAATAGTGAAAAGACCAAAGGACTTTTTGCAAGATATGCCAAACAGGCAATGAAGGAGGGAGTCAAGGCAACTATGGTTCAGTGCAAATGTTGTACTAGACTAGTTCCTGGAGTAATTGTAGAAACTGGAGGCATAAAAGATCCAATACCACTCCACATGCCGTGTAAAATATGTGATAAATGGCTAGGTCACCTGGAGGTAGATAATCTAAAAGAATTGAGAGGCATGTGTCTAGAATGCTTTGAAGAGGAAACAACACAATGAATCAAAGACAGAACATGAGCGGATATACTTCTGAAGATATTGAAAACGCCATACTTTCAGGAATTGTGAAAACATTACAAATAATGAAAGATGTTAGAGAGGAGGGAGATGATCTTAACTCAATAGATTTTGATGAGGTTATTGAAATGCGAATAAGAGACATGACAGATAGAAGTATTTATGATGCAATGCAACATATGGAAAATAGTGATGAACAATAAAAAATTATTTTGCAATGCTAAAGGAGGCATTCAATGACTGTTTTTATTGCACCAATTGGTCTAACAACAGGACATGTCAAATCATGGCTAAAAGAGGAATCAAGAGATTTGCACATACTATGGTTAATTCATAGTCCAAAGGATGAAATAGATTTTCCAAAAATTGCCAAAGATTTACAAAAAGTAATAAAAAAGTCATACCCAGAAATTAAAATTAAATTAAAAAAAATTGCCAGTCCATTTGAAATTGATCCAACAATGGATGCAATATCAGAAATAATCAATGAAGAAACGGAAAATGATTCTTCATTAATCAATAAAGATTTTTCATTAAACATAACAGGTGGAACTAACGCAGTTGCAGCAGCAACTATGATTTCTGCAACATGGCATGGAACACGTGCATATTATATTTTAAAACCACAAGAAGGGGATTCAAAAAATAAAAAATACACAATAGAAGTACCAGTAAAGCCAATGGGTACTGCCAGAATGAATGAAAATCAACTTAAAGTTCTTAAAACAATTGCAGATTCAAAATATCATATTGAAAACAGCCCAAAAGGAATGGAATTAAAAATTTCAGAAGGAATGATTACCAGACAAAAACTTTTAGGAAAATTAAAATGGAATACAACAGAACAAGATTCAGTTAATGGCAGTACCAGATTATTAGGAATTACTAAAAAATTAGAAAAATCCGGATATATTGAAAAAATTGGGTATACGGAACATTATGTATATGACAGCGGTAAAAAATTAGAACCAGACCAAGAACTTGAAAAATCAGGTAAAAATTTCAGAATAAAAATTATTGAAAATGGAACAGCAAAATATGAGAAATGGCCTCTAAAAATACAAAAAAATGATAGAGAATCAAGATATCAAGTGACAGCCCTAGGAAAACGGATATCGCGGGATGCCTATATTTTTAAATGAATTTTAAAAATTAAAAAATATAATATTATAACAGATTGCAGATAAGAAAAATAATCTTGTCTGAAACCAACAAATGGAGAAAAATCATTGCAAGATATCCTGGTGAATGTGTAATTTGTCAAGAAGAAATTATGGTAGGAGAACACATAGAAAATAATTCAGATCAAAGAATAAATCGTCATCAGAAATGTGCAAAAGAGTTACATGAACTAGTTAATTTAAAAGAAAAAATAATTGAATTGTTCATTCTTGGGGACAATCAAGAAGCAACATCATTGTATGGAAAAATGGCAGAAATAGAAGCTGATAAAATAATAAAAAATTATGAATCACAGAACAAAGAAATCACCATAGAAAGAAATCATGAAAAAAATAAAGAATTTGAAAACAAGTTAAAAAATGATGCAGAATTAAAAAATGCTGCAAATAATTTATCATATGTAGAATTTGTAGAAATATTTAGAAAAAAATATCTTAATTATGCAAAAGCAATTTTAGGAGATAATTTTCATGCACTAATGGTTTCAAAAAATAAGGGAATAGAACTTCGTAAAGAATTCGATGATAAAATTACACATAAATTTTATTCAGATTGGACTGAGAAAAAACTTCAACAAAAATCTATCAATAAAGATACACCATCAGAAAATATGAGAAATCTAACAAATACAATTAATGAATGCAATAATTATATTTACTGGATTGATAGATATCATGATAAAAAATCAATGGAAATATTATTTTCAAATTTTAATCAATCTAAAATTAAAGACATTAAAATAATTTCATCAGGATTTGTGGGTAACACTATTGACCATGATTTGCATGATTACATTGTAAATATATCAAAGGAATTTTTGGAAAAAAATATTTCCATATGTTTTAAAATCATAACAGACTTGGACATACATAACGATACACATAATCGATATATTTTATCATCAAATTTAGGATATGATGTACCATCATTTGATGCCATACAAAAGGGACAAAATTCAACAATTAATCCATTAGAATCTAAAATATTGGCGCATAAAACGAGTCAATTTTTAGATTATTGGGGGAAACAACAAGTAGTAGATTTAGTTAAAGATTGGAAAAAAATTAATGAATTTCTTGAAAAAACGGGTAAAGCAAAAAGTTATCGAAGAAATTGTAAAAAATGTGGTTCAGTCACGACTGTAAAACCAAAATTTAGAAATGACAATGGATTATGTGGTAATTGTTACAGAAGCACTCAACGTTAAAACTTAAAATTCATTAAAAAAGACGAAATTATGGAAAAAATTGCACTTGTTACAGGATGTTCTAGTGGAATTGGTAGAGCAACATCGTTAAAACTTGCAAGAGAAGGATTTTACACTTTTGCAACCATGAGAGACCTTTCTAAAGGTGAATCGCTAAAACAAGTAGCTAGTAATGAAAACTTGCCACTAGAATTAATGGAATTGGATGTGTCAAAATCAGAGAGCATTAACATCGCATTTGAAAAAATAATATCCGCAAAAAAAAGATTAGATGTGCTAGTAAATAACGCAGGTTTTATGATCATGGGATCATTTGAAGATATACCTATTGAAAAATTTGAAGCGCAATTAGAAACAGACTTTTTTGGTCCTGTCAGATTAATGAAAAAAGCAATTCCAATTATGCGAAAACAAGAAGAAAATGATAGTGGATTAAAAGGGAACATTATCAACATAAGTTCAATTGCAGGAAAAATCCCATTTGCATATGCTTCGGCATATATTTCATCAAAGTTTGCAATAGAGGGGATATCAGAATGTATTCAAGATGAAGTTGAAGATAAAGGAATTAAAATAAACATAATAGAACCAGGGGTAGTGAAAACAAATTTTTTTAAAAATACAGATTCAATTAGTCCAGATGATTCACCATACCAAGACATAGTGAATCTATGGACA
>Ga0233449_1002713_pt1 | contig 13704 bp, 19 predicted proteins | sample SI_124_October20_FD_183012 | JGI IMG/M metagenome (GOLD analysis project Ga0233449, IMG submission 183012) | Seawater microbial communities from Saanich Inlet, British Columbia, Canada - SI_124_October2016_200_MG | ecosystem: Environmental > Aquatic > Marine > Inlet | place: Canada: British... | reverse complement strand
TCAATTGTGGTAGATACAATCTTGTCACCGTATCCACGTGCTGTATCGAGTGTTCCAAAGTATATGCCAATGCCTTCTTGATTATTACCGTAGTTCATTAACTTTGGGTCCATTGCAGTAGTACCGTGGTTGTCGCCGTGGTATACAGTAATTGAGTGTGCTTGAATTTCGTTTATTCTCATGCACTTACTTATGCAAAAATACATCATATAACTTCTTCAAATTTATCCAAATAGTGTCTGAGTTGCGGAACTGTGTTAATTCCTTTCTCTTGCCAGTATTTAACATCTTCTGATAACTTCGCTACGAAACGGTTGTCGGGGTCTTCCTGCACCCACATCTTACTCCCTTCATTGATGTTTTCAACGAAGTGTTCCAACTTCATGTACGTATTTTCGTAGTAGATAACTATTTCTTCAAGTACATGAAACTTATCGGCGTGCGATGCAGTAATACATTCGCCGTTATGATACCCATGCAATGTTCCATGTTTAAGTGAATCCTGTTTAATGAAGAATTCCTCTTCAAATAGTGTTACTTTCTCGTCCGGTACAATAATCATACAACCTCCTACTTAAAAATCGATTCCAATAATGCTGTGATTAAAATAGCGATTGGAACTGCAAATAACATAATTGTTCCTAATTCGCCCAACATCATTTATCCTCTTGTAATACGTTCAACATTTTTTCCAATGCAGTATCGCGATTCACTTGTTGTTTCCTAAAATCAAATACAGTTTTAATTACTTTTGATTTGAAACGAGTGGTGTTCTTAGTATCACTTACATGCTGTTCAATAATTTCTTCCATCTTTCCCATCCATTCTTTAGGTACGTCCGATGTTGGAATACTTTGAATGTACTCGATGTCTAATTCATACTGTTTATCTCTACCCTCGGTGTCATTTTTAAACTTGCCTTGTGATTCAGCATATTGTTTCTGCTGGACATTGTACGATGGAGTTTTCTTACTTAAATCCCTCCGTGCCAATCGTATCTGCTTTGCTGTTCTGTGCGTTTCCATAATACTAACGAAACATAGCACTAGCGCCTGCATCAGACAACTCGTCGCGCAGTTGGTTGCAACTAAACTTAGACGATGCAATGAAGCCTTGCTTAAATGCGCGTGTGTTCATTAATTCAGTTGCTTCTAACATGTACAAATCCGTCTTGTACAATGCATTCTTGGTTAATTTCTTTCCGTACGGCGTTAATCCCGCACAATTGCTTTGGTAATAATCAACCACCCCAAACGCAGTTAATACGGTATTAAGTTCAGATAATGATACGTTATGTGGTTCTAACTTATCAATAAAGGACATATCATCGGATGTGTTTGCCTGTGTTGTTAATGTTGTTAATACTACTGCTGTTGCTAATGCCAATTGTTTCATTTCTTACTCCTTTATTAAATTATTTGATTTTTTAAGTTGTTTCTTTTCTTTGCGCTCTTTTCCCTACCCCCAACAACGTGTGTCTTTATTATCGCCTACAAACAGACTCTTGTTTTTGTTTCCCATGCGTAACTCCTTTAAAATTTTACTGTGGTTTCATAATCCAATGATACTGGTTTCCATGCCACTGTTTTCTTTGTACTCGGTAGCCCATGTTGATAAACGTCACGTTCGTTAATATTAACAGATACAGAACCTGTATATGTATCGATTGTATAATGTTCGATGCGTGAGTACAATCCCGATACACTTGCTTTGTTCACAATAAACACAATAGTATCATCATCGAATGTTCTAAAACTACTTGCGTTTGATAATGATACTTGTTTAATAACAGGCGACTCTACAATATACCCATCTAATTGTTCCATATGCGGATTTGGAACAATTGGTGTAAATAACTTACAAGTAAAATCGCTACAGTCTTGCGAAAAGATGTGCTTGGTACTCTTTGTGATTTCGACACTGTAGTCGTTAATTGAAACTGTTACGTTGTTAACGTTCTTAACAACTGCGTTGTCTGTATTTGCTATTGTTGTAGTTGCTACAATAGCGAAAAGCAATGCTAGTTTTTTCATATCCCTATCCTCTTATTATAATTTATATATGGTGTACGCTACTAGTATCAACACCGCACTTACTATTAGTTCTTCTACCACGGTAATTCAGATGCTCCTCTTAGTTTATCAAATACTTCTACTTTTTTAATTTCGTTTGCATCAGTTACTTCTTCGATAGTAACTTTATACATTTTTGAATTTTTTAATTCGGTTGTAGCGGTGTGTGGAATTTCAAGTGTAAGGTATCCTATATCGTCACTTCTTGAATACAATAAGCACTCGTACCCATTATCAAATGCCGAAGTTTCTGCGTATGTATAGAATGTTGTTCCTTGACTTTTCATATAATCCCTAAATTATAATAACTGACTTAATTTTTTTATTAAGTATGGGTGTATTATAACCTAAATGAATGTTCAGGTCAAGACAATTCTATGTTAAATTGATTTTATAAAGATTGTACTAGTTCTAGTACGTTTGTGAGTGAATCTCGCGAAAGGTTTTCCAATGAATCAAAGTCTTTACTAAGTTTTCCTTTGTAATTTACCAAGACAAATTGCTTATCTTCATTTTCAGTAATGATGGTTTTTATATTATGTAGGTACGCAAGTTGCTTGTGCTTATCCATCTGTTCAGCCTTTGCCTTTGGCTTAGTAAACTTAAAGCCCAATAACAAAACGATATCATACGTGCATGTAACCACATTCATAGTAACGATGTCGTCTTTGAAGTTTATAGTTTCGTCAGCGAATGAACCTTGAAATGTTTTAATATTTGGGGGGTTTCCCAATGTACTAAAATTATCCTGTGGTATATAGAAATTAACACCATTCTGAATGTTGTGTTGTATAAGGCGTTCTGCTTGTTTAATGTCGTTACATATAATATTATCAACTTGGTAATCACTGTATATCGAACAACTACCCCAAGTAGGTGCGACATCTTTCAACGCATCAATATCAGTGACTTTTTTACCTATCTGTTCGCTTAGTGCCCATCCTATCTTCACACAACCGCCCTAAGAGGTAACCACTTATGACCACCCAAACATACCCAAGCAAATACTAGGTTTTCCTTAGATACATTGGTATTGAACGTAATGTCACCTTTAACTCCTTGGTAACCGGGAAGGTCAGTTTCATATTTAATTCTATTTTGCCCAATGCGCAACATACCAATCGACACCAATCCATCAGTATGAACTGTTATATCGGAACGTTTATTAATACCGATACTTAGTGTTTGTGAACTTGATGTGCCGATGAATGCATTTTGTTCTTTTAACTTACCTGCAACAATACTAACCTCTTCATCCCATATAGATAATGCCATACTAGGTTCTGCAGTATTGATACCAATGCGCTTATTAACAACGAATAGTGTATTGTTTACTTCCGCTTCGCCCTTGACATTCAAGTTGTTCAATTGCCCAAGTGACTGTAAATTAGAGTTTACAATTGCCTTTTCCAATCCACTTTCATTAATCAGTTTTTTACCATTGATGGTAACTGAATTAAAATCTATACCATCTGTCTTTGCATACGAAAGAACTGCATCGCCTAGTTTGTGTATTGCTTGATTTTCAAACTTACTAAGGACATTATTTTCAATTCTCGTTGTTAGTGTGTTCCAACCTTTGCCATCTATATTGATATTCCCTTCGATAACCACATTGCCCTTAACGTGCAAATCACTATCTGTTGTAATACCACCCGGTGAATTAATTCGGTTAACTAACAATTCATTCTCAACTACGACAATATCATCCATAACGGATAATTCAGTTTGTTTAGCAGTATTTGAAATACCTTTTGTAGATTTTATATGTGCATCGAATAATATACCCACCTTATCTTTAACCATGGTATCAACATCAATGTTGTCAAACTTTGCACTAAGGCGATTGGCAAACATATGAACTACCTGTGCTTCAATAATCTTGCTAATATTGATGCTGTTTTCTAGTAACTCATTAACTTCCGATTCAATTGGTGCCTTTACGTGTTCGTATATCATGTCGCGAATCATATTGGAATCGATTCGTTTTTCAAGTATTTTATCCGAATGAATTGCCACACGAGTTTCGATATCATCGATATTATTACATTGTGATGCTAATTGTTTAACCAATAATGCAGTTGCGTCACGCCGTATTACATCCAACAACTCAGTGGGGTTTTTTAGTAATTGGTTAACTTCAGATACAATTGTTTCAGCGACTTTATCCTTAACTAATGCTTCTATGGCACTTGTATCAATTAAACTATCAGTATTAATCATTATCTCTTTCCAAGTCTAAAGTTACACAATGGAACCCACCGCCTAGTGTTCTACTGTGTCTTAATGGCACAGGTACAACCGTGAAGTTCTTCTTTTCTAAAATATCAATAATCTTAGTCTGACATTCATCGACAATGACGGTTTTTTGATTAATTGCTAACATATTAATACCAATCCACGAACTAGCGTATGGATACACATGGAAGTCACGTGGGATAATATCTTCTTCTTTAATATAAATCTTATCCCAATCATCAAACACACTAGGTACGTTATCTTCATTGACACGATTGGCATTTAACAACACAGTGCCTTCTGCAATCGGAACAATAGTGCTATCAATATGACTACTGTTGTACATGTCGCATATATGTACTTTATATTCACTGCCAATTACATTTTGCAACCACTGTGCGCCGATTCTATTACCACTTGAACTAACTAAGTACAATAAGTCTTTACCCAATCTACATACATTAGCCGCATCAAATGCAGGTTCAGTTTCAGTTAAGTTAAACTCGCCGTCTACTAAGTTCTCGCTGTCTAGTAAGCGTGGTCTAGGAGCACTTATCCATCTAGCACCGTCTTGTATCGCTTGTCTACGAATAGTGTCTAATAGCACAGCCTCATGCTGTCTAGCACGTGTGGTCATCGGAGTTTCAATAACCATATCACCCATAACTAAATGTGTGTCACGCGGGCAATACGCATACTGTCCGTCAGTTTTCCAATCATTAGTAGATACAAGTTCATTGAAGTTCAATGTATTTGGCCTGTACACACTAACTGCAAATCTATCTAATGTATGTATTAGTAGGTCTAGGTCTTCTTCAGTTTCCTCGATGATTTGCTGTGGTACTAATCCACTAGGCGGCGGGGTTTCCTTCCATGCCCCTGCAGACATTGAAGTTGTGTACAAATTATCGTACAACGGAAAGTTAGCACCTACAGCAGTACCTACAACAACACTGCGTAACTTACCCCACTCATTGTTGCTATTAACCTTCAATGTTTCTTGTATCTCCGTAATAAATTACAGTGTACTTGTCTGAATTGATATCCATTTTTCTCCACGGGTCAACAATAATACTTCCTTCTGGAATATCGGTATAGAAATTATCTGCTAAATCACTGTCGCTATGTTCAGTAACGTAGCCGTATGTAATCTTTCTGTTATGTGCAAGTAACACTACTGTAGGTTCGCCTAATGTTTCAACAACATCTGTTTTGTCGTCTGCAAGTGGGTCTATGTACTTAACAACAGCACCTGCTTCGGTAACGTAATGGCCAATTAGTGTACTGTAACTACCAATACAATATTCAATATCCGGCTTGTACGCTTTACCGTGGATAACGACGGGCAAGTTACGTGGCTTTGCTTGGTCTACCAAGAAGTTTGCCATGTTCTTTGCTTGGTCTTCTCTAGCACCCATAATAGTGCTAAACATATCATACCCAAGGTCGTATTCCTCTGCCAACCAACGCAATGCAATGTTATCGCGTGGATGGCAAGCACCCGAATCTCCCATACCTGCAGTCATGTACTTAGTACTCTGCAATCTAATATCACTGTGTGCCATTGCATCAGTAACTACGTCTACATTCATATGTCCTATCTTCATAGCAAAGTCTTGAATCATATTAACAATACCAACCTTTGCTGAAATGTACGTGTTGTAGAAAATCTTAATTGATTCTGCTTCTTCCCACGTTCCACATTCGTAACGTGGGTTGTTTACCATGATGCCTTCGTAAATAGTGATTAACTCAGCAACACGAGGGTCGTCTGCATTCTTGCTGCCGATAATTAACATCTCAGGATTTACCATATCCCACTTCACTGTTCCCATTGCAATTAAGTAAGGGTTGTAAATTAGCGTGTGATTGTCTAGTAAGTTATCAAACTCTCTACGTGTAGTTCCAGGTAGTACTGTACTAATTAGTACAATATTCTTATCGGCAGTTGCGTACTTATTAATTTGTGTAAGCACAGACTTAACAACATCGTAGTTAAAATCTTTTGGTTTTAGGTGAGCACTTGGCACACTACCATCGTACTCTTTGCTATGTGGGGTTTCAACTGCGATAAAAATCCAATCACTTTTGTTTACACAATCTTCCACAGTTTCACAAACATTTACTGTGTCCGACTTCCTTGGGTAAATATCATAACCGTAAACTGTGTTCTTTGTGGCAAATACTTCTGCTGCGTCCATACCTAGTTTACCTAAGCCAATCATACCAATGTTCATTATATGTTTTCTCCTAATCAATTATACGACTATTTACGCTACCACTACAGTACCGATAAAAAAAATAGCATTATCAGAAATTTTAAAATCAATGGTATAAAGGATTTGATGTACTTGATTCCGATGAATAATATATACACGGATTCATTATTACACAAAAAACACACTACACATGGTTACACTGAGATGCTAGACCAAGAACCAATCGACATAGATGCATTTGCTATTACATCTCGTACCTCGTTGGAATTAACCGAACCTAATTCATTTAGATTATCATTCAACAATGCTGATTTAGTTTTCTCAAAATCCATGGGAATACACAATCCAGTAATACTACATAGCGAACGCAATAGTGATGCAGTAGTCGATTACACCGATAATTTTTTTATCGAAGGGCACTTTTGGTCAAATGCATTCACAAGTAGGTATTGGTTCTCACACTACGAATTGTTGTCTAAGAAAATGGGTGAGCGCAATAAACGATTCGGAGTATATATACGAGATACAAATGGAACTAGAACATACAGGAAAGACTTAATTAACGTATTGGATAACAATGGTATCAAAGAACATACATACTACCCGAACAAAGAAACAAACACCATAGCCAGTTATGCGAGTGCATCAGTGGAGTGGACTGACCATACACAATTTGATATACATATTGTCCCTGAAACTATATTCGATACAGAAAAAATACATCTAACAGAAAAAATATTCAAACCCATCATAATGTACCAATCATTTATATTGCTTGCTGGTCCAAATAGTTTGGATTATATAAAAAGTTATGGATTCAAAACGTTCGGTGATGTATGGGATGAATCATATGATTCAGAACAGGATACAGATACAAGATTTAAAAAAGTTACCGATTTGATAACTACATTATCAGCGATGTCTGTATCTGAGTTTAGAAAATTAATAATCAAGACACAAGAGATTGTGGATTTTAATAGAACGCATTTTTATAGTGAAAAATTTAAAAATATATTGTTGAATGAATTACATCAAGTGATGGATGATACATACCGACAACAAGAGGAATCATTTTATACAATGCCTGGTGGTACGTTATTTTATTACTATGATTTGTATTTCAAAAAGAATTCGACGTTACTCAATAATGCACCATTAATCGAATCATTGCAGTATGTTTATAAAAAATCAGAAAAAATAGGAAATGCAATCGTACAGAGGTACAATCACTTACTTTAGATTATTATGGATTCTCTTCTAACTTAATTTGCAATGGGTAACCATTGCTTCTAGCATCAACTGTTACTTCAATACCTTTTTGCTCGGCAATCTCATATGGGAGCACCGCGACAATGGCTGAACCATCAACATGAATATCTTCAGTTATACCTTCTGCTTGAATCGGTGAATATCCAAAGTAATCCACTAAACTATCAATAACAAATTGCATACTCGTTTGACTATCATTGATGTAGATAATCTTGTACATCGATGGTTCAGATAATTCAAATTCCGGCTTGATGTCTGTTTTTGGTACCACTTCAGTCGTAGTGTCTGACATATATTGTATCCTTTATGTAATTGATGTATTTATGGGTATTATATAGTAGTTACATATTTGAAAATATATAACTACCTGATTTCGGTCGAATTAGTTAAGCACTATTATGCTTCAAAATCATTAATATATTTTAATTCAATTTCATTAAACACCATAGCGACTGTATCGTCCGTATCGTCCACCCCCTCCGCAACAACAGCATCCAATAGTACCTTGTCGTAGTCGTGCTCGTTAATCTTTTCAATTAAGTGCTTGATGTACTTTCTACTGTACGCACTTTCTTTAAGTAATCCCTTATTTAATTCCACCCAACTCTCACCATTATATCTAAACAGTTTTACAGGTAGGAAATCAGTTCTTAAGAACAACGTTGCATTAGGAATGTTCTCTGGAAAATTAATACCAAACTCAACAGTACTATTAACATCCGTAACAAATTCAGGGTGCATTATTGCAAATGCTTGTTTGCGATGCATTTTATTGTCATACGAAATATAACTATCGTCACTCACCTTTTCAATCATATCCGTAATTATATCAACATCCTTCTCGGATACTTTGTACTTGGTTGATGTTGGATTCATAATCCCACGTTTGACTTTGATTGGTGCTTTCTTAGTAACCTTCTTACTAGTTGTAACTTTCTTTTTCTTTTTAACTGCTTTGGGTTTAACAGGTATTTTAGTGTCTGCAACATCTTCTTCATGTTGTGCTCCTTTAAAAATATCTTTAATTAGTGCTAATTTTTCTTGTACTGCTTTCTCCAATTCATTATTATCATTGTAATTGGGTGCATCTGCCTCATTGTACTTACCTTTAAACGTTTTACCAACTAACTCTACATAATCGTGTTCACGTTTCCTTGGTTTGGTGGGAGATGGCGTTGAGGGGGGTTTTGGTTTATTACGTTTGTGTTCTTCAAATGAATACTGACTAGCAATTAGTAACAGTACAGCAAGTGGGTCAAATACAAAGATAATCACGATTATTAACCATCTTACTGCTTCTTCGAGCATTCCTTTTGATGCGTCTTTGTATACCAATTCTGCTATAGATTTAATAGGACCTAATTCCGCCTCAAGTTGCCTAAACTTACCTTCAAGTACAGTTTTATCATCGCGATTGATGGATAACGCATCCTGTGATGATTTAATGTTAATTTCCAATTGGGTTATTCGGTTATCGATGTCTTGTGTCTTTGAACTCGATTGTGTTTTTAACTTATCAATACGTTTGTTTATAGGAGTAAGTTGCGAATCATAACGTTCCACAACAGCATTAACATCAATTGTTAATTGTGCTTTGATAGCAGTGACACGATTATCTGCTTTCGTTTCCTGACTTGCTAAATTATCCTTAGTATCTTTAAGTGACTGTTGCTCATCCGAACAAGAGAAACAAGTTTTGAGTTGTTCATTTATAGATGATACTTCAACCTTAGTGGTTTCTCTGTACTGTGTTAACTTTGCATTAATGTTGTTAATGTCAGATGATGCTTGAGTTCTGTATTGATTCTTTTCCTTCTCGATAGTAGCATTAATCTTATTAAGGGCATCTTCTTCACGCTTAATTAAGTTATCTACTCGTGTGTTGCCAATGTCGCCCGATGATAAACGTACAATCTCATCATCCCATCTCTTAATTTTGGAACTTAATCGCACAATAGATTCATCTAATACCTGTATCTTTGCTACTTGGCCATCTGATGTAGCCGATTGTTCGGAGTGAGATTTGCTCAGAAATCCATAAATTCCAAGACTAGTAATAAACATCAATACCACAACTGATATAACTAACTGAATTCTAAGCCATCTATGCGCACTATTCCAATTCTTATGTAACCACAACACTGTAACTATTTTTCCAATTTCTAAAATAGAACCCATAATGATTACAGGCAAAACTGCTCCAGCAAATATCGCCGCTAATCCAGTCACTGAGTAAAATATTGCTACTGCTGATATAACTAACGAGGTTATTAAAGATAGGATAGCAACTAACATATGGCGAATGTGTAATGATATAGAATAAACTGTATTTATGCTACTTGTGTTTACGTTGTTATTCTAAATAGTATCTTGTTTGAATCGGACATTACATTCTCGTCTAAATCGTAATATGTATCATCATTAAACCATCCAACTTGTTCGTTATCTGCATTAAAGATTTTGTGGTTTATACCTTTGTCTCCAATAAAATAAATGGTGTCTTTATTGCCATTCATCACCATTCTAACTAAACACTCAGGGGGCTTATCCCATCTATGTTTTAGTTTTCCTGCTTGTACTTCACTAAGTTCTTTTACCTCACACCGCAATGCGTTAAACAATAACTCTTGCTCTGTTGCTTCAGGGAAACATAATTTTAATATATTAGTTAAATTAGCCAAACTGCAACCTCCAAAATGTACAATGTTCAGGCTTTAAGTACATTGTTACTCTGAAACAGGTTTCGTCTGATTCTAATCTTGATTGCTTACTAAAGTGTGGTTTATCAAATGAGTTATCGCGTGCCCACTGTACTTCTTCTTGTTCCATCATTAAGCGAAATATATCTTTCTCTATTTGCTCTTGGTTATTGTGATACGAAAGGTCACTGACACATTGTGTAGCGACAGTAATACGTTCGAATACTTCATCTACTGTTTTAAGAGGGTGCGATGGGTCAGCATCTCCATCGTACTGAGTAATAACTCTGTACTTAGGTTTCCTTAAATAAGGGTATGCTTGTGTCATGTCCAGCGTAATGTAAACATTGTTTTAAGTTCGGGTGTTATACCTTTGATATGTATCTTACTTGAACCTTCAAATGTTAAGTGTGTTATTAAGCATTGTTCAACAAACCACTCTTTGATTTCTATGTAATTGTTATCAAACCACTCGCGATTTATAATTATTACATAATCATCCTTCCACGTCCAATCAGGCAAATCATTTGGATGCCATGTGTTTTCCCACTTTCCGGCTCTTTGTACTTGTATACTGTACCCATCTTCGGGTGATATTCGCCAATCATTCATATTGAAATTGCAATGGAATAACATCAAATGGGTCATGTGTTTCATGTCCAATCATCATGAGTAATTCTCTCATCGTGGTTAAGTTATCATCCACCAACTTCATAAAATGTGTATGATTGTATCTCACATCATCGGCAATAGACTCCACATCAATTTGCTTTAGAAAATGCATGGTGTTTTCTATTATCGCATCCATTCGCTGCTCATCATCTTCAATCAAATCATACTCTGGGCATTTCATGTACCGCTCAAATGTTCTGAATCCTTTCTTGGACAAGTATTCTAGTGTTCCTATATTACCTGCCATAATAAAAGGTTGGTTATTTAAGATAGTCATCCATGTCTTTTCAGTAACCCATGGACTCATACACAATGGTATTTTAGTCGTGAATGCAGTTTCTGTTATTACACGAAACAGTGTACTAGCAAACAACCCACAATCATATGGATGTCCACCGTAGTGACCATCTACCAATGTGATATTATCAGCATTCCTACTATAGTTCTTAACAAATTCCAACAACTCATCATGTGTTAATTCTGGTAAGTACGCAGAGCAATAAGCAATATTATCATCAGTAACAAACAGTGACCACTCACACTCCGATAATAACCCAACCTGTTGAAACTTATATAGAAGTCTTATTCTATTTTCACGTTCAGGACTTCCCGTTAAGAATAGAAACTTAGTAGAATTGCTATTCCATTTTCGATTATACTCATGCCCATTCACCTTGTACTCATAGTAAGTACGTAGTAGGAAGTAATCAAGAAATACAACATCGAATGGGTACTGTTCCATAGTTGCTTTATAAACGGTGTTTAGTACCAATACAAACTTTCGTGAAGAGTTATTCAATAGTGTATACAGTTGACGAACATATCCCTTCCATTCGTCATTCGGGGATGTTTCCCATACAAGATAACCAATAACGTAGGAGTTTGGTTGTGATGTACTAATACACTCGTTTGCTATGTCTTCTACCACTTCTCGGGAGCCATTCCACCATAACTCTTCTAAGTCACATACAGTGTTATTTCCTATTATATTCATTTATTACGACGGGTCGTACAGTGGGATAACATCGAACGGGTCGTGATGTTCGGAATCAAGTGTTTGTAATAATTTACGTATCACATCTAAATTCACATCTACCAACTTCATAAAGTGTTTGTGGTTATGTTCAACGTCATCCGCAACGGATTCTGCGTCTGCAATATGTAAAAAATGTTCTGTATTTTTAACAATGGTGTTCAACTTACTATCACCATCTTCAATCAAATCATACTCTGGGCATTTCATGTACCGCTCAAATGTTCTGAATCCTTTCTTGGACAAGTAATTCAACGTACCAACGTTACCTGCCATAATAAAAGGTTGGTTATTTAAGATAGTCATCCATGTCTTTTCAGTAACCCATGGACTCAACAGGTTGCTATCACCATATGCTGTTTCGGAAATCAAACGAAATGATGTTTCGGAAAATAATCCAACACTGTATGGGTGACCACCGTAATGATTATCCGTCAAGTGTACGTCTATATCCCTATTGAATTTATCAATGAACGTAGAGAATTCATTGTCTGATAATTCAGGTAATAACTCTCGACAACGCTGTGTATTATCATCAGTAACAAACAATGACCACTTACAATCAGTTAATAAACCTGCTTGTTGAAGTTTATACAATAGACGTATTCTATTTTCCCTATATGGTTTTCCCGTCAAGAATAAGAACTTGTTGCCATTGTTCCACTTTTTATTATAACTGTGGTTGTTTACTTTGTACTCGTAATAGGTACGTAGTAGGAAGTAATCAAGAAATACAACATCGAATGGGTAATGGGATATATTATCAGTCTTGAACACTGTGTTTAATACTAGCACAAATTTACGCGAATGCTTAGATAATATACGATGGAAGTGTTTTATATGTGATTCCCACATACTATAATCAACCGCTTCCCATACAAGATAACCAATAACGTATGAGTTTGGTTGAGTAACGGAAAGACATTTGTTTGTTATCTTTTCTATTACTGTTGTAGGTGTGTTCGAGCACCAAAAGGGGTCAAGACTATGCACAACGTGGTTGTTAATCACGTTCATGTGACTATCATTCATTTCCACCTCAGCGTAAACATTGTTTTAAGTTCGTCTGATGATTCCTTTAATTGCAACTCATCTGTAGACTTCCAATTCCATTTAATATCGTAATCTAGTAGCCAATCAAATATCTCGAACTTATTGTCAACCCACCACTTGTCGTTGTGGATTTTAATAGTATTATGTTCCCATGCCCAATCACAAGAATGCGATAGTTCGTCTACATCGTACGATATATGTGACCAACTATTATTAGTGTAAACATATGCTTTACTGCTGTTGCTATCAATCCAAATATCACCATGTACTGGTTCAGTAGGCAATGTTGTTGAATCGCGTAATTTAGATAGTGCTGTTAGTGTCATTGTCTGTCTTTAGTATTTCGAATGTACGGAGTTTTTCTAATTCTTCTGCATATGTTTGAGATGCTAATGCACTTGTTATTTTTTCAACACATTCGTTGTGTAATGCTTTTAAATGTGGGTACT
>Ga0233449_1002707_pt1 | contig 13716 bp, 13 predicted proteins | sample SI_124_October20_FD_183012 | JGI IMG/M metagenome (GOLD analysis project Ga0233449, IMG submission 183012) | Seawater microbial communities from Saanich Inlet, British Columbia, Canada - SI_124_October2016_200_MG | ecosystem: Environmental > Aquatic > Marine > Inlet | place: Canada: British... | reverse complement strand
ATGAAAGAATTATGTAAAAATACAGACAGTATTGAAAATAATTATTTAACTATGATATTTAGTAGTAAAAATTTTGTTGATGCTTCATCTGCTATTTCAAAAAATGGATACAAATTATATAAAATTGCGAAAAGTTGTGATATGTCTAATGAAGATATGACTGTTCTATTTAGTAAATTGAATGAACCGCAGAAATTTTATATGTTTTCTAGTTTAGTTATTTCAAAAAAGTATTGTCACTTAGTTATTAATAATTATGATGTATTAAAAGAAATGAAAAACACAATTAATTATTTTTCAGATTTATATAGGTATCTTTTTGGATATGCTTGGTTGAGATTTTATATGGAAGAATCAATTAAAAAGACATGGATAAATAAAAATGATGAATTTATATTTAGAATTAATACAGCATCTCTATTACCTGTATTTCCATTTACAATAGATGATCCAAAAAGTAATCCATATATTCCGTTGATGGTTCACGACAATATAATTCAAGGATACGCTAATTTTGGAGGATTTATGTTTTTTAATAGCGTTGACCCCGATTATCAGAACCAAGGTATTACTGATTTGGATGGGTTTAAACATAGAATGAATCTTTTTATTACTGGAAATAGTAAACATGATATTTTTAATAACTTGGATTGGAATAAAGTAGGTATTGGGATATCTGGTAGCATTATGGCCGCTTGTCTACAAAAAAGACATCCTCTTATGAATTTATTCAAAGGTAAAAATAAGTATGATAATGTATCTGATTTTGATCTGGATTATTTAAGATATTTTAATGAATTCTACCCTGAAGCAGATGTTGATGTTATGATTAAAAGTTCATCACCATATGATTTTATTAAAAAGTCTAAATCAGTTTATAATCAAGTAGTTGTAAATATTTGTGGATTTAATCCTGCTAATGCTGAACCTCGTCATGTAAAGATGAGGACAATAAGAACTGTATTTTTATTCATTAATGAAAAATTTGTTAGAGAAAATATAGTTACTGATGAACTGAATTATGAATATATTGTTACAAATTTAAAAGAGGATAAAATTATTCAACAATTTAAACCATATTTTGATAAGAAAATTAAGGATTTCTATGATAATCTATTTGAAGAATATTCTAAAGAAGAATTTGGGAAAATTAAATTAATGCATCCAGAATTGTTTGAAGATAATAATACTATATTACAATTACATATGAGTAAATACAGTAAACATAAGGTAGAAGTCAGACCGCCAATTGAATTAAGTGAAGAAGACTTAGATAAAATCTTAGATGATACTATTGAAGAGTTCTCACCAGAAGAAGATAAATGTACTCAGGAACAAATATATGATGAATTGGGAATTAACATTAGTTTCAAAGTAAAAATATCATCTAATCATATCCAACGAGAGTTAGAATTATTTTCTATCTTTGGAGAAGATTTCTTTGCACTTGTATCCAAGTTTCACATGCCATGTGTTCGAAGTTTTTATGATGGAGAAGATGTTTATTTGACACCATCTTGTATTTCTGCTCACATGACATATATGAATATTGACTATAAGTATTTTGCAGGTTCAAAAGATCCAATTGAAATTATTCTTAAATATAGAATGAGAGGATTTGGAACTTTTTTAAATAGGAAAGAGATTGATACAGTGATTAATTATATCATGCGTGTTCCATTTTGGAATAATCTATATGGTATTAATCCTGAGAATAAAGATTGTATCAAAACAACATTAGGATGGCTTGGTTATAAACATAAACTATTTCATCCTAGATTATTTAATATGGATTTATTTGATCACAATATCCCATATGTAAATATTAACGATGGTTATAATAATGTTGAAGAGATAGAACCTCTTACCGAGAAAAATGTTAGACAATATATGAAAAATAATTTTGGTGTAAACCAAAAAAACTTTAACCATATTTATGATATTAAGACTATTTCGTCAAACGGTGATGTTGAACCAGTACATAAATGGGTTATTGATACAATCTTCAATCTAGATAAGAATGATTATTATAGATTTCTTCAAGAAACATCTGAACAAACTAATGTCCCAAATGGTATTATAGATTCCAATACTAATGTTCCTAGTGGTTGGAGTGATGTTAGTTCACCTAGTGTCCCTCTTAATACTAATGTTCCTAGTGGTTGGAGTGATGTTAGTTCACCTAGTGTCCCTCTTAATACTAATGTTCCTAGCGGTTGGAGTGATGTTATTTCACCAATTGCCCCTCTTAATACTAATGTTCCTATTGGTTGGAGTGATGTTAGTTCACCAATTGCCCCTCTTAATACTAATGTTCCTAATGATTGGGATACCAATAATTATCTAATTGGCCCTATTAATACTATTAGTTGGGATAACAATAGTTCTGCAATTATAAATTCAAATATTAATGATGAACCAACTCCTTAATATTTGAAAGTTTATTTAAGACGCATAAAATAACAAGAAAAATTGATTTAAAATATTATTTAATTCATATATTAATATTATATGGAAGATTCAGATAGAAAATTAATTGTCAAAAGATTACTTAAAATTTTTGATAAAAAGACATCTAATCTAATAGAAAATAGTATATTAAATTTTAGCGAACAATATGCTGAAACTCAAGGAACTCCTTTTCTATTATTACAAATATATCAAGATAAAAGCGACGAATTACTATGTCATTTTGAAAATGATAAACTAGTTCAATCTATAAAAACTAAAAAAATAGACCCAAATACAGTAGCCATGCTTGCACCACAGGAATTAAATCCCGAAAAATATGAAAAAATTCAAAAGAAAAAAGATCTAGAAGAGTATAACAAAAATAATCAGACAACTACTGATATTTTTAAATGTTCTAAATGTGGACATCGAAAATGCAAAGTTACTGAAAAACAAACAAGAGCTGCGGATGAACCTGCAACTACATTTGTTAATTGTCAAGAATGTGGACATGTATGGACATTAGGATAATTAATTAATATATTATTTTATATTTTCTACCTCCACCAGTTTGACATACTAATTTACTATCATCATCTACATTCTCATTTACCTTCTTAGATACCTTAATTTTACCATCTATTTCTGTATAGTATGCTAATTTAAAAGGAACTTCAACAAATTCAAATAATTTACGTTCATATTTTAAATACCCATATTCTTGTATTTGGCTAATAACATTATAAGTTAAATCTCCGGCTAAATTGTGACGTAGACCATTTTTTTTACAAATTAGATCACAACTTGATCCACCAGTTCCAACAATGTGTTGTTCAATTTCCATAGTAGTTGTTGCGTCTATAACAATATTCACGATTCCTTTTTGATAAAAATGTGTATCAGCACAAAGATAAATAATATTATCTGCTCTAATATGTTTATAAATGTTTTTAAAAAAATCTTTCAAGTTATCCAATATGTTAGCTGTTTCTTTTGACTTCTTAATACGACAATTAATAATTGGATGATGTCCTACAAAAATTATTTTTTCAAATGAGAATAGTTTGAATTTCGTTAGTTTGTCTATTACTTGATTTAATTGACGGTTTCTAATAGCATTAATAATTGTTTCTTTACCTCTTGTCTTGATACGTGCTAATCTATCTTCAGGTGTAGTACCGAAGTTTAAACCAAGTATTCCATGATAACACAATAGCTCTTCATCTGAAAGAGTATCATATATTGTGGTATCAATCATTATAAGTAATGTATTATCCTTGTCATCATATTTTAACATTACAGTGTCTTTAAAAATTTCAAAGTTCTTTTTTGTCTCAGAATAATTTAATTGCGACTGAATATTTAAACAATATATTGGGGTTTTATTATAAAAGTGATGGTTAATTGTATCATGTGCATCATATTTATCATTATATTCGTGATTTCCAAAAAGTATATATTTTTTAATTGGAATTTTATCTAAACAATCAAAACCACTAGATAAATCAGTCTCATTAAACATTTTAGTTTTAGTTTTAATTCCATTTATTTTAAGTTTACTAGGATAATAATTATCACCAGATACAACTATAAACTCATATGGAGTAAGGGTATCTATTGAACTAATTACCTGATTATGTATATGTTGCATTACTGCTGAAACTGGATTCTCAACAGAATCTAATTTACATTTACCTTTATTCCAACATCCAAAATTTAAGAATTTCATATATATATATATATATAATATATAAAAAATTGAAATATTTAAATATATTTATATATTTATATTATATATGTTATTTAATAGTATGAATAGTATATGTAATGAACATTTGACTTTAAATCAGTATAATACACATGTTTTAGAACAAAATTTAGAAAACTTGGATATGGATGTTATTCTACGTACTCAAAGATTAGATATTGATTTTATTATAAATTTTATCTTAAATGATAAATATCAAATTTTAGAAAGTGAAAAAAATATTGATATATATGATGTATTATCCTTTCAAATACATATTGATAAAAATGAATTGGTAAATAAGTTATTAGAATAAAGTACATAGTTAAAAAAAGAAGAATTATCTTCTCAACTTTTATTTAATAAAATTTCAATATAGTTACGAAATTGCATTGCATGCATATGAAAAGAAAGACGGTGATTATTATGCAAATTATTTAATAGGATGTGTGAATATTTATAATAATGATAACAAAATTAATATTTCTATGGAATACATGGAAACAAATAATACACTATTTTTAATTGAAAGATAAGAATGGCGAGGTAAATCTATATACTTGTGAAAAAGGTGAAAGTAATCGAACTAAAGTTAAAGAATTACAAATAGACATATGAGATGAACCTACTAATTTTTTTATAAATTGTTTAGATTGTGGTCATGTAGAAAACAATAAAATTTTTTAATTAGTCTCATATATTAATAATTTAATGACTACACTTGAAACTAATAATTTTAATGTAGGCGAAGAATTAAGCTGTCCTCTAGTTATTAATGGTAAACTTGTTAGATGCGACGGATATAATATACCGACAGTTGCTATCATTGAATCAATACATGGAAATTATCTTACTGTTAAAGATAAACATAATGTATTTAATTCAATATATTCTCTTGATTATCAACATATAGACAAAATCTTATTAGACATAAATGAAAAAGAATTCTAATAAATCATTAGATTATACCGTTAATATTTTAACAAACCATACCCATATTAATTTGGCTATTATCTATTTTTACTATTATATAATCTAAACAAATACGATGATACCTCTCACTAATATAATCAAATAAATTTTCATCCGATGTATTCATTATTTCTCTTAAAGAATTATGTGTACCGTCATTATAAATAAGTTGACCATAATATAAAGCTTCTGATGTAATACACTTTTGATATTCCTTTTTCTATTGTTTCTCTTCTTAAATATATTTCAATTTTAATACAATTTTGGTGGTTCAACCATTTCAAATAATGATTCTTTTTTAACTACTTTCATATGTTTAAGAAAAGCGCCAGCTATAACAGCAAATAATAACCCAATAATTACAAGAATTATAATTTCTATACTTTTTTTCATATGTTTCTTTTTATTGTTATTGTTATCACATTTTATTATTTGTTTTTGTAACAAATCGGTAGTAGTATCAAAATCATCCAATTTAATTATCTCATTATTTTTAATTTTTTCGTCTATATCATCATTTTCTTCTACAATCATCTCTTCATCAATATAATATTGAGTATCTAAATATCCCTCTTCGTCTTCTAGATTTTCACTTTCAATATTATATTCTACTTCTTCATTGTTAATTTCAGTAAAATGTTCATAATTTTTATACATATAAAAAGTATAGAAAATATTTATATGTTTATTTTAGTTAAAAATAGTATCTTCCAATTATATTTTGGTAGATAAATAATACTTTGCAAATTTAAAAGATCAATTATATTATATGAGATTTCCATTAATAAATAAATTTACATGTAATGAAAATCAATTAGATTCAATGATAAAAAATTTAAGAAGAAAAAACTTATTGCCAATACTCGATTACACTAATGAAAATTTCAAAAATCATGAAAACAATTTTAATAAAATATCTCAATTAATTAGTAAACATCCTAATAATTTAATCGCAGTTAAGCTAAGTTCATTAGATATAAGAAATAATCGAAAACAGTCAGAAGATTATTTGCATAAATTAACAGAATTAGCAATAAATAATAATGCAAAAATATTACTAGATGCGGAGAATTATATAATACAAGATGATATTAATGATATCAGTATTCAGTTTATGAAAGAATATAATTGTGAAAAAGTAATTATTTATAAAACATATCAAATGTATAGGAAAGATACTTTAGATATATTAAAAAATGACTTGTTACAACCTAGAAATTATTTTATAGGATGTAAGTTAGTAAGAGGAGCTTATTATAATGAGGATTATAAATATAATATTTTATTTGATAATATAGAAGATACACATTATAATTATGATTTAGCAATTAAATTTTTTTCTGAGAATAATAATTTTGAAGATAAGTTAATTTGTGCTACACATAATCAAAATAGTATAAATCTAGCTATTAAAAAAATAAAAAATAATCAATTATATAATATTGAATTTGCTCATTTAATGGGTATGAGTGATAAATTATCAAATAAATTAGGTAAAAATTATGTAACATACAAGTATTTGCCATATGGACATTTCATAGATACATTACCATATTTAATAAGAAGACTTTATGAAAACTATCCAATGGTACTTAATTTATTTAAATAGGGTGCATTAATAACTTCATTTCTTAGGAGTTAATAATATATCTTGGATTTTTTATTTTCTTCTGGTTATTATTCCAAATATTTAAAAATTCTAATTTATATCAAACGTATCATTTAAAATATTCAAGGATGTAAATAGAGTTGTAAAAATAATTTAAACATTTAAAGCTATTTTTATTAATGTCGCAATTAAATAATGAAACTAAAGAAAAATTATATTTACCAGATGCATATTTAGAAACGTTAGATTTATTTCTAAAGAATAAAGATAAATTAATGATTTTTAGTGTTAAAGAACCAAATTTTTTTGAAGTGAATGTTTACTGTAAATATCATTATGTAGTTGAAAATGATTTTGAAAAATTAAAAAATGATGCAATGTTAAAAGTTAAAGATTTAGAATTATTAACAATGATTCAACATTTTGTAAGTAATATTGATTTAGAAAATTCCACCTTCTCAAAGACTAAAAAGGGACTTTTCTTTATTTTAAAAAGTACAGATGAACAGATTATTCCAATTTTTATTGATGATATGCATATGAAATTTAATTTAAGTTTTCATAATACAGATATATCCGTTAATTACAAAGACTTTATTTAATCTAGTGTATAATACTATGAATAAATACAGAATAGATTATCCAATTAAAATATTATCATATAATATTTATTTTAAAGGTATGCTCGGTTTAGATAAAAATTTTTTACCTCAACACTTAGTACAAAAAAATGTTAAGAATATCATTAAAAGTGGTGATTATGATATTATAGGGTTACAGGAAGTAGAATGTATTAATAAAATATTTGATACTTCAGTATTAAACAAATATAATTATGTTTCTGGTAAATCAGGTAAAGAAACAATAACTACTTTTTTTAAAAAACGTTATCAACTTATTAAAGAAAAAATATCTGATTTTAATAAAGGTAGACCAATACAAATATTATTATTAGAAGATAATGGTAATAATATATTGGTAGTAAATCTTCATGCACCACATGATACTAACAATTTTAGAAATTATAATGGTAAAGTAAGTAAATCTAATTATCATTATAGTTTAGAATTAATAAGAATTATAAATGAAGAAATAAATATATTTGTTAATGAAAATATCATATTTACTAATTTTATTATCGATAGGATTATTTTAATTGGTGATTTTAATGAATTTTATGATAATAGTAAAAAATATAGTTTTAAGATAAATGTAAATGGTATTAATTATTTATTAAAAACAGATTCTAATAAACTAAAATCTTGTTGTTATCCTAATGTCCATAAACCAAGTGATTATATTTTTGATTCTAAAATAGAGCCAAAATTAAATATAGTTAGCACGATTAATCCAGCTTCAGACCATTATCCAATTGACACGATTTTAAATTAATCCAAATAACTATGTTCCCTTAATGCTGGTTTGAAGAAAGAATTTTATTTGATTTAATTGATATGTTAATATTTTTTAATTAAATAAAAACAAATTGTTATTTAGTAGATGATTCATTAATAATATTAACAGGTGTTGATACAAGAAGACATACATGAAATAGATAATTTCAAAACTGAAGTTTTATTATAAATAGTATAAAAATTTTATATACTATATATATATAATGTCTTCTAGTAGTCAAAAATATAGTGAATATTTAAAAAAAGTACTTATGATCATTGGCGCATACGGTATAGTACAAGTCTTAGCACAAGATTTAGGTATCAAAACAGGTAAAAAACAAAGAGATTTAATTCAATTAATACCTGTACAAATAATTGTTTTATATGCAGGAGCATTTACTGTCACTGATGATCATTCTAATGCAGCAATTGCAATTGGGTTATATTATTTATTAAAGTATGGGTATAGTTTAGGTAAAACATCCGATGTTTGTTTTGAAAGTGTATAATCCATCAACTCTTTCTAATATCATATTAATGTTTTTTTTATACTTAATCCATCTTTAATCATAGAGGAACCACATATAAAACTATTAGCTCCTGATTCAATAACATCTTTAATATTATTTAGCTTAATACCACCATCCACTTGAATATCAATAGTAGGTCTATTTTTTCTAATAAATTTTATTTTTTCTAAACAATTTGGTATTAAGTGTTGACCACATTTTCCCGGTTCAACAGTCATAATTTGTATTAAATCAACTTTATCTAAATACTTTATTATAGTCTGAATATCTGTTGTAGGTGACAGGGATAACCCACATTTTATTTTATTTTTTTTTATATTATTAATTATATTCAAAATTGTTTGATCTGATAAATTTTCAATATGAAATATTATCTGGTCAACCTGTTTTAAGGAGTCTATATATTTTTCTGGATTATTAACCATTAAATGTACATCAATAAATTTTTTGTTATTTATTTTCCCTATAAAGTTGTTAACATAAGTAGGACCAAAAGTTATATTTGGAACAAAGTTTCCGTCCATTATATCAAAATGAAAAAAATCTACAAAATCTAATTGCTGACAAATAGTTATTGAATCTAACAAATTGCCTGCTATAATTGAATAACCAAGTTTAAATATCATTAGGAATAATAATATTTATTTTTTAAATAATCTTTTTTAAAAAGTTAAAATGAATATATTATACCAAGTTGTCAATTAGTAGCATATGATTCTAACTATTTATCAACTGTTCCAGAAGATAGTGTATTTATAGAACCATTAGGAAATTTAAAATTAAAAATTACCATAATTAATTAATTTATCAAAAATATTTAAACTTGAAAAAACATTAAGATTTTAAATTCTAAACTATTAATATAAAATGGCAAGCGGCGCATTAACACAGTTAGTTGCTGTTGGAGCTCAAGAAACAAATTTCTTGTCCAATGATGCTAAAGATAGTATATTTAATGAACCAGTAAAAAAAATTAATAATTTTGTCAAGTCAACTTCTAGTATGCAACCTTTAGGAAGTTCTAATTGGGGAACAACAACTAAATTTAAGATAGAAAGAAAAGGTGACCTATTAAATAGTATGTACTTTGTGGCTAAATTACCAGAATTAAATAGAAGTTATTTAACTGATACTAGTAATACTAATTTTGTTAGATGGGTTGATTATATTGGTAATGTTTTAATTGAGAATGTAAAGTTATATATTGGAGGTCAATTAATTGACGAACAATCTGGTGATTTTACACAAATCTATTCTGATTTATACGATGATGATTGGAATAAATTATGCATGATTGGATGTGATGAAAGTTTAACTACACCTCGAGAAAAAATATATGCAACATATGTGTATGTTCCTCTTAAATTTTGGTTTTGTAACAGTTTAAATAAATCATTGCCTTTAATTGCTTTACAATATCATGATGTGGAAGTTGAAGTTACTATTAGAGATTGGGATTCTTGTTATCAAGTATTAAGTCAAAAATATGATAAGGATAACAAAAAAGGGTTTGTCCATATACAAAACTCTAATAAAATGAAACAGCAGAGGTTAGAAGGTGTCAGATTAGATTGTAATTATATTTATCTTGATTCTGAAGATCGAAAAAGATTTGCACAACAAGAACATAAAATTTTAATTACTCAAGTTCAACAAATTAAATGTCCAGTATCTCAAGGTAAATCTATTGAATTATCTTCATTTAATCACCCGGTTAAGGAATTATTTTTTTATTTTTCAAATAATAATGTCAGACTATTACCCGAGCCTTATAATTTTTCATTGAAACCAGCGTATGTTTCCAAAGGTGTGTTTGACTACAAGATTAATACTAATAGTAAAACGTCTGAACTTAAAACTTTTGAAGATTATGAGAATGAGAACAAGCACCATATTTTAGGCGAAGCTAGAATAATGATAAATGGATATCCAAGAGTAGAATGGAAAGATTTCAAATATTACTACTATCTTCAAAACTATGAAAATTATAGAAACAAATTAGAACATAATGTTTATTTATATTCATTTAGTGGAAATCCAAAATCTTCTACACCAATGGGTTCTTTAAATTTTTCAAGAATTGATAACGCACAATTACAATTTAGTATTAACGAACAAAGTAGAACTGTCGTAAAGGAAGGGTTACATCCCGAAGAATACATACTCTTAGATGATTCACATAAAACAGTTACAATTTATGCTATTAATTATAATTATCTACTTATTAAATCTGGTATGGCGGGGTTAGCTTATTCAACATAACTGTTTATATGAAATATATATTTTTATTTAAAAAAATATACATTTTACTATTAATGTCTACATATAATATCAATATTGAAAATATTGAAAGTATATACCCCCCTTATTCTATTAAAAATGAAATTCCTGTAAATGATGAACTAACACAAAAAATTATTAATTGGAGACAAATAACATCTGATATATTATCTGGAAAAGATAATAGATTGATGGTAATAGTAGGACCATGTAGTATTCACGATCCTAATGCAGCATTAGAATATGCTAAATATTTGGTTAATATGAAAAAAATATTTCAAGGCGAATTGTTTATATTAATGCGCGTATACTTTGAAAAGCCCAGAACTACTATTGGATGGAAAGGATTAATAAATGATCCTTTGTTAAATAATACTTGTAAAATTAATGATGGATTAAAAATTGCTAGAAAATTACTAGTCGATATCACTAAAATGGATATACCAGTAGCATGTGAGTTTCTTGATGTTTTTACTCCACAATATTATTCTGATTTGGTAACATGGGGTGCTATTGGAGCTAGAACTACTGAATCACAACTTCATAGACAGTTAGCTTCTGGTTTATCTATGCCTATTGGTTTTAAAAATGGCACTGGTGGTAGTTTAGATATTGCAGTAGATGCTGTTGTTAGTTCCCAATACAAACATTCATTCTTAGGAATTAATGAAAATGGTCACGCATCTATTGTTACCACTAAAGGTAATATGGGGACACATGTTATTTTAAGAGGTGGTAATACTGGTTCTAATTTTGATCATGTATCAATAATGCATTTAAAAAATTTAATGAAAGATAAAATTAAAAATAAAGTAGTTATAGATTGTTCACATGGTAACTCTGGTAAAGTGCATAGTAATCAGCCAATTGTTGTAGATGCTATCATGTCTCAATTTGATAATGGAGAACATATAATAGCTGGTGTTATGATTGAATCTAATTTAGTAGAAGGAAGTCAAAAATTAAATCAAGTTTGTGATTTAGTTTATGGACAAAGTATAACTGACAGTTGTGTTAATTTAAATACAACTACTGAAATGTTACAAAGAATGTCAACATCTTGGAACAAAAGGTTTAAAAATAAATGAATAACAGAAGATGTTGTTACTAATATTTTATAAAGTCAAAAAAGTTGATATTTTAGTTATTTCTTACACAAGTTAAATTATTAATGCAAGAAATACAATTTTCCGATAATTATTCTGGTAGTCACCTTACCATATATTCAGACTATAACGATCAAGTTAAATTAACTGGTGTAACTTATAAAAGTGGTACTTTAATCTTTAATTTTTCTAGAGAAAACAAAAGTGTTTGTCAAAAACAAACACGAGATCCGTTAGAAATGTTAGTTCTTTCTGAAATACTTTATGGTTCATCTTTATGGAAATATAAAGCATCTGTTTCTACACTCACAAGTTATAATACTAATAGAGAAGTAGTTGGTATAACAGTTAATGTTGATGACACTTACGTTAATGATTATAAAGATAATTCTGTTGGTTTTAAAGTTTATTTGTCTACTATCTTTAATAATTTAAAATCATATGGAGGTTATGAATCTTATCCAAAAATTTGTGATATTAGTTATTTGCCATATTATGATCCGATTATTCAACCTAAATCTTTTAAAGTTGATCTTTTTGAATATCAAAAAAAATCAGTAGCAAAAATGCTAGCTATTGAAAATAGTACAATTAATTTGGAATGTAATTATAATTATAAAATACCTTTTGGTGAAGTAGATATTAATTATAATCCAAATAAAGGTTGTCATGATGATAACACTGAATGTAAATTGGTAATAAAATCAAAAGGTGGTATTTTAGCAGATGAAATGGGGTTAGGTAAAACAATAACTTCATTAACTATAGTGGCCATGAATCCATCCACCTATACAGATGAATTCAAAAACAATCTAATTTATAGTAATGCTACATTAATTGTATGTCCTTCTCATTTATCCAGACAATGGGAAACAGAAGTTAAAAATATATTTCCAAATGCAAATATTATTAAACTATTAACAAAGAACAATCATGTTAAATTAACTTATCAAGATATTAAGAATGCTGATATTGTTATTGTAACTCAACAATTTTTAATGAATTTTAAATATTATCCATTAGTTAATTATCAATACTGTACTCCATCTAATTTTGTTTTTAATGGAAGAATAAATAGTCTAAAAGTCCTATTACAAGGATGGATAGATAATAATGAAAATATTATGACAAAGGAACAACCTAATTTAGAACATTTTCATTTTCATCGATTAATTGTAGACGAAGGCCATGAAATTTTTGGATTACAATTAACAAATACTAGTATGGCTAAATACATGTCTGAATGGTTATCTCAAGTTAATTCTGATTATAATTGGTTTGTTTCAGGAACTCCGTTTATTAACTATGAGGGTTTGAAAAAATGTTTTAATTTTATAGATTTGAAATTAATTGAAAAAACTAGTAATAAGAGTATGAATTCGGTTGATTTTATTAATAAAACATATATTATAGACCAAATTTTATCTAATATTATGATTCGTCATAGAAAGGTTGATGTTAATAATCAAACCCAAATTCCTGGATATGAAGAAGAAGTAATTTGGGTTAAACTTACTGAATTAGAAAAAAATCTATATAATTCTAAAAAAGGTGGATATGTTTCTGATACAATTTTACAACAACTTTGTTGTCATATTCTAATTTCAGATACTACCAGTAAATA
>Ga0233449_1002705_pt1 | contig 13719 bp, 15 predicted proteins | sample SI_124_October20_FD_183012 | JGI IMG/M metagenome (GOLD analysis project Ga0233449, IMG submission 183012) | Seawater microbial communities from Saanich Inlet, British Columbia, Canada - SI_124_October2016_200_MG | ecosystem: Environmental > Aquatic > Marine > Inlet | place: Canada: British... | reverse complement strand
CACCACAATGATCGCCACCACTTAAGGCGGTTTAAACCCCAACCTCCCTGGCGCTTCGGCGTAGGCCCTCGTATCCCGAAAGGGGGAGGCCTAACAGGGGGGTTAAGGATTAGGAGGCTGTAATGGCCGCGTTAACTGCTACACACTGGACCGAGGTTGTAAACAATCGGTTCATTGAAGGTAAACACAAGCGGAACGATATCACCCTGACACTCGCGACGACAGGTGCCGCTTTTTATCCAACGTCTGGAGTTGGTATCCCTTTGCCCACTACGATGGGTATGGTTCGGAATATCGATTACATCAAGATCTACAGCAATGATCAGGCCAGTGGAATTATATGGAAGTATAATCCTACCGGTCACACTGTTCGTGGATATTGGAACTCTGGACCAACATCTACAGCCAATGCGACGCCAGTTGCACTTGGTGAGCTTCCGACTACATGGACTCCTTCTGACTTCGCAGCTGCGGTTGTGTTGTATATCGAGGCCGTGGGTTGGTAGTAAGGGTGGGGGGCGCTGCACTCGTCCCCCATTTTTCCCCTAATAACAAACGAGGAAAAGATGGACAAAGCAGTTAAGAAAATAATGGACAATGTTCCAAAGAGTGTTGCGATGGTAGCACTGGGACCAAGTTTCTATGACTATTTCCGCGAATGTATAGGCCAAAAAGGCCGAGCCGATAGGTTCAATGAGGTCTGGGTTGTGAACCGGGGCTTCCGAGCATTCAAGCACGACAGAGCGTTTATCATGGACGACCTGAAATGGCTTGAAGGGCATGATGAATTTTATGCTGATGCCATTCGCAAGCACGACAAGCCGGTTATCACCTCAACAAAATATCCAGGTTATAAAAATGCCGTGGAGTATCCGATCAAGGAAATTCTTGATAATGTCGGAGATGATCTTTTCAACAACACCTGCGTTTATATGATCGCGTATGCTATGTATATTGGCGTGGAAGAGATGTCTATATACGGCTTCGATTTTCATTATGACAACCTGCAGAGCGCCGAAGAGGGGGGTCAGGCTGTCGGCTATATGTTGGGGATTGCAAGAGCGCGAGGTCACCGTATTAGTCTGCCGCAAAGCACATCTCTGTTGAGCGCCAATAGTGCTCGTATGTATAGCGATGGAACGGTTCGACGGCCTTTGTATGGATATCACAGAAAACCTGAAGGTCTCGAAGGTCGCCCTGAAGGGCCCCTCCCGGCAATCTTTGGCGAGGGTGAACATGCCGAACCTATCATCGTTGACGATCAAGCTCCTGTTGCCCCCGAGGATATGTTCCCAATTAAGAAATCCGCCAAACTTAAAGCCCACGAAGCAGCAAAAAAGGAAGAAGCAGATGCCACTAATAACAAGAGTTCATAACTACCAGGTCGATAAGATGAATAAAGCCCGGATGCTTTCGGTAACGCCTTATATTCGGATATCTCAGAAGGACCAAGGTATCGCTTATATCCAGCGCGGGAAGGTATGGAGTGAGACCGATGGCCTTATGGACCCTGTACCAGCATGGGCTGTGAAGCAGATTAATAATTTCTCCGTAGCGGCTCGTAAAAAAGTTGGCTTGCCTGAAACCGGAGATATCGAGTTTGTATCTCAAGAACCCGAACCGGCCCCAGAGCCTACCAAAGCGCCAACAGAAAGCGCCCAAAGTTCGGGCGATAGTGGGGACACGCCACACGCCACTCCGGCGGCAATTTCCTTGGCAGATGATCTTGGTTTGGATATCATGCTGATAACTGGAACTGGCGCGAATGGCACCGTTACTACCAACGATGTGAAGCGCGCAGAATCTGCTGACTAGCAAAGGAAACTCCAATGGCTGAAACAGGAACCGCTAGCGTTTCGTATATCGAGAAAGGTGTTGTTAGCGCACAGTGGGACTTCACTGCTTCGGGCACTGGTAACGCTATTGATACGGCAAACTTCAGTGAACGAAATGTTCAGATTACAATCGGTACATCTGGCACATCAACCCTTATTGTCGAGGGTAGTAACAGTCCGACGAGCGGCTATGTTGGATTGAGTGGCCCTACGGGTGCTGCGATGTCTTACACGGCTGCGGCTAACCTCGATAACATCACAGTTGGTCCTCGTTACATTCGGCCTCGTGCTGCAACCGTCACCGCTGGAAACACCGTTGAGGTTGTAATGGTCATGAGGTCTGGACGCCGCTAATGGCTAATTACCAATACACAACTGATATCAAAGCAGATGTCCTGGATCGGGCAAACGAGCCTACAGATGGGACATCTGACTTCGATAGCGTGTGTGAGGATTATATCAATCGCGCTTATCAGTCGATCTGGACCGGAGGCGGTGAACTCGATCCTGAGATTCAAGAGGATTGGTGGTGGCTCCGTTCGACAACTCCTGGCATTTTGACCCTTAATCCAGTTGTGACAACCGGGACGATCTCGGTTACAAATAACAGCACGACGATGACCCTTAGCGCATCCAACGCTACAAGCATGGCTGAACGTCATATCAAGATTGATGGGCATGATGATATCTTTGTTATTTCGGCACATACAGCCGGAACCACTGGGATCACATCTGATAGCGTATACACAGGTGACACAGATACCGCTGCTACATATAAGATAATGCAGCTCGAATACGATCTCGCGAGTGATGTGCTCTCCGTATCGGCACCCATGCGAGTTTATCAAAATACCCGCAGCCGTATCATCGGTATGGAGCTGGATAGCCTCGAACGCTTGTGGCCGTTACGCTCTGTTGACAATGGAGTACCGAGAAACTTTGCAATGATCGAGGAGCAGAAGGTTCGCTTCTCTCATTACGGCGGAACCTCCAGTACCGATCTCATGCGAGTGGATTATGATTATAAGGCAAGGCCAGCGGTTCTGGCTTTTAGCGCATCCGAGGAGCCTCTCGTTCCCTGGCAGTACCGTAAGATCCTTGCTGATTTCGGTCTCATGTTTATGTACCAACGCAAGAGTGATAGCGGATTTGAGAAAGCTGGTTTAATGGCTCGAGAGGGTCTCATGAGCATGGCTAAAGAGAACCGGAAACGCCTGGGTAACTTCGGGCAGAATTTCGGACATATCGCCCCTCGTGGCCGTAACAACAATGCCAGTCGTGGACTTCTTCGGACAAGTAGTGGATTGATCATTGGCTAATGGCATATACAGGACAGATTGCACAACTCAGTATCGGCATTGACGGTCTGACAGGTACGAACAATCCAGCTCAGGTTAACAACAACGAGCTTGTTCAAGCCACAAATATCACCTATGTAAACGGAACGATCCAGAAAGAAAGCGGAGCTACTAAATATAACAGTAGCGCGATTTCCAGTGGAGCGAAGATACTTGGCGGTCATCAGTGGGATCATGATGGTTCTACGCAGAGGGAGATCGTCCTAACAGATGATGGAACCCTCCTAAAAGACACCGAGGACGCTGGAACGTTTGGCGTTACTCTCAAGAGCTCTATAACGATAGGCAATGTTCCCGGTCCAACCTTTGTCGAAGGCGGCAAGGAAAGAGCCGCGCAGGACCGAAAGCTGTTTATCTTTTACGAAGGTATGGTTCCCCAGGTTCTCGATGCTGACGGTGCTACAACTGGCGACATAGCAACACCTCCCGCCGATTGGTCTGGAGCCAACGAACCCACAGGTGGCCTTATTCATTCTGATAGGCTCTGGGGGTTTGGCAATCCTAACGACCCCCATCGTATGTACTACAGCGATATAAACGATCACGAAGTGTTCACCGGATCAAGTGCAGGTTCGATATCTGTGTATCCAGGTGAAGGCCAAAAGATTGTCGGCGCTGTATCGTTCAAAGGCGGCCTTGTCGTATGGAAGTACCCTAAGGGCATCTACATCATAAACACTATCGATGTTTCAGTTGCCACCTGGTCGATCGACCGTATCACAGGCGGTATTGGGATGCTCGGATCTAAAATGTACGAGGTCCTGGAGGATGATGTGATCTTCATGGATCATGGCGGAGACATCCGGCTACTCTCGGGAGTTGTCGAGTACGGAAACGTCGGAACGCTATCCCTGTCAGATGCAAGCGAGATGGGTCCTCTCATCAGGGGAATGGATTTCACTTACAGCTACAAGTGGTCTATGAAATACAATTCCACCCTGCGTGAGCTTCACATAGCTATGACTGGCACAGGTCAGACGGAGAACGGCCAGGACCTTATCATTGATTTCAATAGGCCTGATAAAGCCCGCTTCCGAATTAACAACAGAGATACAATCGTCTCAATGTGGGTTCGCCTCGATGCGAAGGGATTGCCAGAACTCCTAACCGGCGATGATGCAGGGTTTATATATGAAATGAACACTGAGGCTCGTTCGAAGGATGGCGCTGGCTACGAGGGTACATTCCAAACCCCTCACTTCGATTTCAGCCATCTCGATCCAAAGCTCGGCGTCACAGAAAAGAATTTTGAGTTTCTCGAAGTAGTTGCAGAACCTAAGGGTAGTTGGAATCTTTCGATCACAACAATCATAGATGGAGCGCAACATGAAACTCTTCAGTTTAGCATGGGGAATACTGGCGTTGCACTTGGGTCTTTTGTTCTCGGCACCAACATTCTTGCAGGTGATCAATTGACAAACAGGAAGCGTAAGCAGACCGGCTCGGGTACACGTATCAGCTATGTCGCAACAAACAGTGGCGATAGTCAGGACTTCTCGATGGTCCGTTTATATCAATATTTCCAACCAGGTGCAGAAGAAGGAACGGGCTAATGAAAAAAACACATACTCGTGATTACATTCAATGGAGCGACGAAGGTTTCATGGAGAAGGTTCTTTGCAAAGGTTGCGGAACTGTCCTTTCTTCGATGGTCGAGGGTGATGCTATTCGGTCAACAAAGAAGGGTAACACCATAGTAAAGCACGTGCCCTTGACACTCCAACAGACCGCTGCGTATGATGTTGTGACATTGGAGATGGAAGACGGTTCAGCGCACGAGACGCCTATTTGCAAAAGCTGCAAGGTTGAGATCGAAGCTGGCTTATTCGACGAGGATGATCTATTTGCTACCGACGTTCGGAGTTGGAAGTACACAGCCAAACGAACGAAGACATCTTTTCAGCGTAATCAAACAGAGCGCAAAGTGAAAAAGAGAGTTAACTAATGGCAGGTTTATATTCACATACAACTCGGGCTGATGGTATCACGCTAACGGCTGCTATCTATAACGCCGATCATCAGAACCACATCGATAATCATATCCCTTCGCAGATGGATGATCAGTCTAGCAATGCTGCTGCTATGAAGGTTACAGTTGACCCTGGGGAGGTTGGCACTGAGAGCCTGGCCACAACCCTTCAGGGGGAACTCGAGCGGCTGCGGTTTGCTATTGGAGAGATCAAGGGCACCGCTCAGTGGTATGAAACAGTCCTTAAAAACATCGATACAGTTACAACTGGTATAACCGCTGGATCAACACAAACCCAGGCCGGTGCCACAGCCCTGACGAGTGACTTCAACGAGGTTACGGTTTCGGGAACAGATGGCGATGGTGTTGAGCTTCCGAATAATGTTGCGGGGAGTTTTTGTTTTATAAAGAACTCCGACGCAGCACAGACTATTCAGGTTTGGCCTGCTTCTTCTGATACAGTTGATGGCGGTTCTGCAGATGCTGTTGATGCAAATGCTCTTAGTTTTGGTAAATCTCGACTGTACTATGCAACAGATGGAACTGATTGGCAAACTGTATTTGACACATCATCTACAAATGCAACGACGATAACGCTTGCAGATGAGAGCAGTGACACAACATGCTTTCCTATGTTTGGTACGGCGGCAACTGGCGATCTTGGCCCTAAGACCGGATCAAATCTTACCTTTAATTCCAGCACAGGCGCGCTTGGGGCAACTGAGTTTGTCGGCGGCGGCGCTGGTATTACTGGGCTAGCTTCTGGTGCAGTAAACCCCAACCTGATTATCAACGGCGGCTTCGACGTTTGGCAGCGCGGAACGTCGGTGGCTTGGGGATCGGACGCAAACACTTATCACTCTGACCGTTGGATAAGTTGGTACGCCACAACAATGTCACAGCAGACCTTTACTGTTGGCCAGACAGACGTTCCGGGGAATCCTGAGTTTTATCTACGGTCTGCGCCTTCTGCAAAGTTGTTTGATATTGGCCAACGTATAGAGGGATGCGCTTGGGGGGCCGGAGAGGATGTAACTGTTTCATTTTATGCTAAGGCATCTGTCGCTTGTACTTTAGATAGTGCATCAACTGGATTGATTCAGAGTTTTGGAAGCGGTGGGTCCAGTGATGTTAAAACCCTATTCTCGTCTTTCGTCCTGTCTACGTCTTGGCAACTATTTACTGAAACAATCACACTACCCTCAATCAGCGGCAAGACAGTAGGCTCAGGTAATTACCTAATGCTGCTTCTGGAGAGTGACGCAACGCTAACAGGTAATGTAGATATTGCTGATGTGAAGGTGGAAGTTGCCAGCGCAGCCACAGCCTTTGAGCATGAGAGTTATGGGGAAACGCTGGCTAAGTGTCAGAGGTACTATGAGCGAAAGACCAATGCTGCTGATAACTTCCCGGTGGCAGGTAGCAGCGTTCTTATATACACAACCACGCAAGGCTACGTTACTATCCCGTATCTTGTGCCGAAACGAACAACACCTTCGATTGAAACCTTAACCGCAGGAGACTTTTATCTGTGGAACAGTGGCGCGGGAGGGTTAACCTGTACTGCAATAAATCTAACTGCGTCCTTACAGGAATGTCATGGAGGGGCAACGGTGGCTAGTGGCCTTGTTGCTGGTAACTCAAGCCATTTAGCTTTTAAGGGTACAAACAAATACATCGCAATAGACGCGGAGTTATAGAATGATCACGTACACAAAGCATCTTGTCGATGGCGAAGTTGTTAGGCTTTCTGGGCCTAATGCACACTCCATTGCAGAAGGCCACCGCTTCCATGACACCATGATGCAAGAAGTAGCTGACGGTCTGGCAGAGATTGTTGAAGTTGACGACACGCCAGTTGAGACATTTGAAGATCGCATGGCTGCGTCTGACAAGATCATGAGCCGCGATGTGGAGACGCTGATTGACATTGCAATAGCTGACGGTAAATACATCCCGCAGGAAATGCTTAATCGCCACACTGCCAAAAAAGCAATCAGGAACGCTGGCTGATGATCCCATCAGGAACAACATACCGCCTTGCCGAGGGTCCAGATTTCGCTGTCTGTCACAAGCTGTTTAAATCCCAAGGGCACGAACGGGACGCTCGCTATGCGTTCCCGACAGTCGTGGCCGACCGCGATGGAGATATAGTTGGTTTTTATTCTACGAACGACGCCCAGGAATATATAACAGCCGGTCCTCTTGAAGTTGACAAGAGCTTAGATAACCCCTTAATCGTTGCAATCCGTCTTGTGGATGCTTACGATAATGTTATGCGGTCAGTTGGAATTAATAGCTATCTTTTCTCGGTCGACAAAGATAACGAACAGTGGAAAGATATAATGGAACGTGCAACCGGCCTTGAGTCCTATGCAGAGGATGAAACGCGATATTGGTATAGGAAAGAGCTATGAGTTTAGGAGGAGGCGGAGGCGCACCAGCACCACCAGAGCGGAGTGCTGAAGAACTGGACCTCATGCGGCAACAGACAGCTCTGCTTAAACAGCAAGAGACTGCCGTACAGCAACAGCTCCAACAGCAGCAGCTTCTGGCACCATTTCTTTTTGAGAACGCTGGTCTTATTCCGACGATCAGCCAGGGCACACCTGCGAGTGGTGGAACTCCGAACCCTGCTTATACGTCTCTCCAGCAGCAGTTAACAGATGCAAGAGCTGGTGGTGGCGGTCCTCTGGATACGCGGCGTGAGATTGCAACTGGCCCTAACAGCTTTGAGCCTAATCCTAACTTCAACAAACCTCTTGGTGGGGGTGGAGTAGATCCTGAACGAATTAAAACCCTCGAGCAGCAACTTGCTGGAACTCCTCAAACCATTGGTGGTACACCTGCTACAGCAGCCGGAACTATTACGGGTTTCACCAAAGACCCTGCGGCGGTCGAACGGCAGAAACTTGCCGATGAGCAGCTTGCTCAATCTTTACAGCTTTCGATCCAACAAGTCGAGATGGCTCGTGAGCAACTTGAAATTCTTAAAAGCGAGCTTCCGTCACAGCAGGCTCTTAGGGCGGCACAGACAAAGCTGACGCAACTCGGCGTAGATATTTCGACACAGCAGCTTGAAGCCATTCAAAAAGACGAGGAGCAATTTGGTGAACTCCGCCGGGAAATCACTGGAACCTCTCTCGAGCGTGAACTCGCTGCTCTCAAGGGCGAACTTCCGGTTTCTGCAGCCATCCTCGGAGACTTCGATGACGCGAAAACTCAACTTCAAGACGCATTTCGATTGCAACTGGGTTCGGGCTATGAAACCTCAACGCCGTTTATTGAAGCTAATGCTGAATTCGAAGCGAACAAAGCAGAGGTTCTCGATAGCGTTCGTCGTGGAGAGATCACAAACTTCGGCGCTTTAAATGCTGCAAGAGCTGGGCAATCTCAACAGAGCTTCGCTCAAGCTATGGGGATCGGTGAGGCTAGTAATCCATTCTTTGGTGGAGCTACGGTTAACACAGGTATCCCTGGCCAACAGACAGCCAGCGCGGGGAATATCCCTGGGCAGACGTTTGGTGCTGCTGGAAACTTTGGCTCAATCGCACAAGGGTTTAATGCTCCTATCAGCGGTTTCCAGAACCAACGATCTCTGGAGCATCAGAGCAACCTTGCCAGTTTCCAGGCAGATCAAAATGCATCGTCTGGTCTCGGACAGTTATTTGGAACAGTTGCAGGTTCGTTCATAGGTGGTCCAGCATTTGGTGCTGGCGGCGCTGGCTTCGGCGCGCTGTTTAGCTAAGGAGGTTAAGATATGTCTTTCGGAGCATTTTTAGGTGGAGCTGCTAAAGGGTTTACACCTGCATTTCAGGCGGGCCTTAACAGGCGTCGTCAAACAGAACGTGATGTTGAAAGCGACAAGCGTTTCGACAAGCAGTTTGCATTCCAGCAAGATCAAGCTAAACGTGCTCGTTTTGAGCGTGTAGACGTTCGTCGTCAACAAGAGATGCGTGACGAGGCAACTGCTCAACACCGTACCGCTGTTCTTCAATTCCAAAAGAGCAAAGCCGACGCTGAAAAACGTATGAAGTTATCAAAGCAGGTTTTGGAGCTCTGGAAGCCTGGTGACGATAGCGCGATGATTTCCAATAAGTTTGATCTTCTCATGCTGACACTTGGTATTGGCCAGGGGAAACAAGATGCAGGTGTGAAAGCCACGCTGAATACCGCGAAGAAGATTTTTTCGAATATGTCTGATAGTCAGATCGGGAAGGCTAAAAGCGCCCTCACGGCTTTGCTCTCACAGGCGGTTCAATCCAACGCATCTCCGGAGCAAATGGCTGAGGCGATCAAACGGGTTGTGACTGATCCGTCAAAGGTCGCAGAGATTGCCGGTCAACTCGGTGATGTTGTGGGTGCAGATGTTCAATCAGCTGCTGCTACCGAGGGTGGAGGCGGCGCTGTGTCTATTGCAGGTGATTTTCCAGATAGAGCTAAATCCATGCGAGCAGCTACAATCCAGACACAACAGATTGAATCAGGTAAGCGTAAGGTCATTGCAGACCAGCGAAAAACTGCGCTCGATGTACAAACTAAAACGCTTAATGAACAGAAGATCGAACGAGGGAAGCAAGTTAAATTCCTTGGTACAGCTCGTATGCCTGACGGCTCTCTCGGCGTTATCAAACAGACTGATAATGGCTTCGAGGTTGTGGCAATGTCTGGTTCTGATAAGAATATCTCCCGGAAACAGAAACAGGTTGTTCGAAACATTGCCCTAAACGGCAAGCTCCCTTCGAAAGAAGCAGCAAAGCAGTTTATTCCGCAGCCTATCCTCGACGAACCTAATCAGAAGAAGCGTCAAGCCCTAGCTGATAAATGGTTGAAATCTCCGTTCAACTTCTTGCAATCGCTGGGTATTGGCGGCGGAGGTTCAGGCATTATTAGTAACTCACCGAAGCCAAATTTAGCAGATGAATTGAAGAAACTTCTAAAACATAAGGAGTAGCAGATGGCTGACATTCGCGCTCTGGCTGAGGCATTCAATGAAGATCTTGTAGCTACATACGGAGATAATACCGATAAGGTGTTGGGCTTGTATGAGAAAGAATTTCAAGATAAAGGACTTAGCCTAGAAACTCAACTAAAATCTGCATACGGCGTCAAAGCCCCTGTCGAGGGGGAGACTGCACAGGATCGCCTCAATCGAATCATCACAGCTCCGCATGTGGAGAAGCGGACTGACTTCGTTGAGAAGGGCGTCGAGCAGGTCTCTAATACATTCCAGGCTGTAAAGACCGACAGGGTTATCCCTGAGGGTGCAGGTATCGCAACGGTCGCTGGTCGTAAAGCTGCGAGAGCTAACCAGTGGGATGTTCTTCAAAATACAGGGGCTGCCCTGCTAGCCGGTTTAGACGGTATATTCGGTGCAGCGCCTGGAGTGCTTGGAGCTAAGGTATCAGAACAACTCGGCCAAGGCGATGGTATGCAACGGAGAGCATATCGTGACAGTCAGGTACTTGCACTTATCTCAACAATATTTGCAGGAACGGGTATTGGCCAGGGTCTTCGAAATGTTCGCTCTCAAGTTAACAAAACCATGCAGGCTGAGATACTCGCCGGAGAGAAGGCTATAGAGAAAGCTGGTGGTATCAGCAAAGAGGTTAAACAAGCAGCCGTCTCAAAGATCGAGCAACTCAAAAAAGATCATAACATGACTGAGGAGGAATTGGTAGATGCCATTTGGGCAGACTCCAATACCGAGAAGGGTCTTCGTACAATCGTACCAGAAGCTGCTGAGGTTCAGGCTGCTAAAGCTATGTCCCCTCAGACAACGGCCGCGGTAGATGACATTATCAAAACCGCTGGGATTGACGTTGCCGAGGGCCGATTGGTTCATGAGAACCTAATGGACGCTATTGAGCTTCTTGATCCAAAACAACTCCGAGGGCTTCTCGATAAGCACAACATGACGCCAACTGATATCGGTGAGATGCTGGGATTAAAGCCAGCAGAAACAATCGAACGTATATCTCGCGCTCGTAATGTCGGGAAGGCTATGACCGAACTCCGACTGAAAGCGGCTGGAGGTGACGAACGTGCTGCGGCTGTTCTCGATGAAGCTCAACCGATTAAAGAAGGTGGAAAGGTAAACATCCTTCGGTCCGGTCTTTTGAAGGCTGGCAACTTTACTCGATCTGCTTTGACATCCAACATAAAGACTGCCGCCCGGAACCTTCTCTCAGCCGGAGGCGTTACGAACATAAACACCTTGACCGACATCTTCCAGGCTGCTATCGAAACCGCCTACGGGATGAAGCGCGGTGCAGATACAATCCCATGGAGTTCAATTGGCAAGGAGCAGTGGAACTTCCTACGTCCTCTCGCAATGACAATCGCGAAGGGTGATAAAAAGCAACTCGGTATTAACAGAACCCAAACTGCAAAGATTTTAAACAACGCTGCAAAGGGCGTGAAGGGCGATCTTTATAGTCACCTCATGGGGGATATCTCCATGTCTGGGCTTGGTAAGGTTGAGGCGGGTATTCATAACACCCTTCAGGTATTCAACCGTATGCAGGAGAGGTATGTACGAGACGCGACGTTCCTCGCTGTTATTGACCGACAGCTTAAGGGCGTCCACAAACGCTCTCTGCAGGATATATTCAAAACAGATGACGGGCATCTGATCACAGCGAAGATGATCGATAAGGCTATTGATCGTGCGCAAGATGTAACGTTCGCCATGAACCCAAAGAAGGGTAAGAAGGGCATTGAAGGTATTCGAGAGGAATGGTTCTCGAAATGGATAGATATATGGACTGCCCCAGGCGGCGCGTTCATCAATCAGTTCCCTCGCTTCCAAACCAACGCTATGCGCTTTCAGATCGAGAACATGCCGTGGATGTCTATGAAGACGATGAAAAGCCTGGGGAATAAATCCGACAAGCGGGCAGCAGCTCAGGCCCTCACAGGCGGTTCTCTTATTCTCATGGGTGCAGCCATAAGAGCAGAGCAACCCGAGGGTACGGAATGGTATCAGATCGCTAATGATAAGGGCCAGACAACTGACGTTAGGGCGTTTGCTCCCCTGTCGACATATCTTTATCTCGGTGATCTAGCACATAAGGCATGGAAAGGAACCCTTGATACGATTGATCCTAAAGAAGCATTTACAACGTTGACATCTTTGTCCAAACGCATCAAGAGCGATGACCCCCTGACGCAAGAGGCTATAGAAGATTATATCCAGTATTTCAAAAACGAAATCTCTATGGATGCCAAAGGGATAGCGATTGCTGCTTCCCAGCCTCTTGACAGTCTTATTGCGAAATGGGTTACACCTGTCCGACAGTTCGTTGATCTATACGCAGGGACGGTTGATCCTGATAAGGGTATAACAAGAGATCCCAACGGCCAGCTCTTTGGACAGACCCGTAAGGCGTTCGGTGATAAGAGCCTCCCACGATCCATTGATGTTCTCGGTGGGCCGGTACGAAGAAACGAAAATCCTATATCTGCACAAACCTCTGGCCTTGTTGTAAAATCCCAAGCGAGCGCTCTCCGCAGGGCAGCGATTGCATCCGATCTCAAGCCACAGGAGATCTGGCGGTCAACCGGCAATAGGGAGCTGGATCAAAAGATCAAAGCCGGGATGGAAACTGTATCTAATCAATTTGGAGATCAAATTGTTGCTATAATAGACGATGCTATCAAAGGTTTTGCAGAGTTCAACGGTGTTGATGTTAGCCGCGAGATTAAAGCTAAGCTAATACAAGTAGGTATTCTTGATATTAGACGTGCTGCTGTGTCTAATTTAGCATTGACTGATGCCGAAGCAAAAGCTATGATAGAAGTAGAAGCTGTATCTAAGCGAGATCGCGCAATCATAGAGAAGATAATCGGCAAAGATCTCATGTTGTATGTGCAAGAAAACATATTGGGTATTATGTCTGATGCCCAAAATTCGGGCGCTACTGGAGAATGATATGCCAGATTGGATAATGGAACTGCTTTCTGTTCACGGACCACTCGCTCTCGGGTGGGTCGTAGCGGCTATCCTATGGCGGCAGGCAGCAAAGCGCGAGGTCAAACTCACCGATACATTGATAGGAAACACGGAAGCTCTAACGCTTCTGGCAACTCGCTTGGAGAGATAAAAATGTTAAAGTTCCCTACTTGGCATGACTTAACAACAGACAAGGTGGATCATGAGTTGGTTAGACATAAAGAAGCTACGACGAGACTTCGTTCTATTCTTGACCGCCGTCTTGATGATGGTGATGCGCCCTCGCTCAATGGGAAGCGACTTAACCGGAGAAAACGAGATGCCGATACCGAGAGGGATCAGAAACAACAATCCGGGGAATCTTGATTTTGTTCGATCCAGCTATGATAGAGACCCTTGGATTGGTGAGACGGGACTTGAAATTCGCGAAGGAAAAGCTTGCCGCTTTACTACTTTCGATACAGCAGAGCACGGAATCCGTGCCCTCGCCAAAACCCTCCTTACATATTGTCGACTCCGTAGGGCAGCAGATGGAACTCCCATTGACACGGTTCAAGAAATAATCGATAGGTGGGCACCTCCTCACGAGAACGATACCGACGC
>Ga0233449_1002684_pt1 | contig 13801 bp, 21 predicted proteins | sample SI_124_October20_FD_183012 | JGI IMG/M metagenome (GOLD analysis project Ga0233449, IMG submission 183012) | Seawater microbial communities from Saanich Inlet, British Columbia, Canada - SI_124_October2016_200_MG | ecosystem: Environmental > Aquatic > Marine > Inlet | place: Canada: British... | reverse complement strand
CGCAACATTATTAGATCATCACTTGTGAATTCAATTATTGTTTTATTCATTTTACATTACTCCATTAATTATTATATAGGCCAGAATTGACCATATAAAAGCCAGCATCAAGATGTTACTCATGACTCAATCATCTTGCAAAACCCTACTTTATTACCGTTAAGATCATACAGCGGAATATTCAGCGAGTAACCTGCTTCTGCTTTACCTGCAAGATCTTTGAGAATCCGGGCAACCTCCAGCCCTGGATAATCGTCAAAAGCCGCATTATCTGTTTTAATTTCAATTTGATATTTCACTGTTTATCCTCTTTTTTAGTTTTGGTGCTATTTCATTGCGAAAATAGAGATCACTGATATAATTGTGAGTCTCAATCGACCTGGAATTAATGGTATCGATTCCCTTCACAAATCCAAAACGGTCGTTTAAATAACCGAGAATATTTGTGATACTGTTATCGTTATAATGTCCACCGAGCCAGCGATAATAGTCAGTGTTGACAATCGGCGAATGCTTTGGGTTTAATTTGTCAAAGTGTTGTGCGTAGTTCACTGTTTTATTCTCCACTCCACTCAAAATCAAACGACAAACTCGCGCTTTCTGGCACGGAAGCCCAACCAAGCGCCTCGCACGCCGTACTGATATATTTATCCGCGTCGAGATCATCGCCACTATTCCAGTCTGTATTGATGATGTCTAGTAGGTGGGAGTTTATATAGTCCTCTATTTCGTGCTGGTCTGTACCGCCATCTGAGATAGACACGGCATAAACTCCGCTCTCTGCTACGCTATCCAGTGTCCAGCAATCCAGCATTTTTCGAACTATATCCATAGCCGCACTGGTAAAGTCGCTCCATTCTTTAGTAGCGTAGTAGTAACTGACACCCAGGCCATCGACTGGATCTAACACTATTTCAATGTCACTATTGAGGCTCGGTGCAAGATAACCCACAGAATCAAAAGAGAAAGTTTCGTTTTCGTAGTCACCCGTTGTGGTGCGGCGTGTCTCTCCCTCTGAGAATCTTGATGGTGAACCCATCTCGACATACAATTCCTTAATTCTTGTCTGTAGGTCGATGAAATTGACCGACTGTTTTTTGTAGATTTTCATTATTTTATTCTCCTAGCTCCATTAAATCGGTTGACCATGCCGGAAAATTCGGTATAACGAGATGGGTGGTCAATCCATGCCTACTACTATACACCGTTTTGAAACAATGTCAACAATAAAGTAAAAAATAATTAAATAGTCTTTGACTCATATATATATACGAGTACCCAATACAGTAGCGCACCAATTCACATGGTTATTCATTCGCTTATATTACTGAATGTTTACCTGACCATTTTACCCTGTCATTAATTTGACACACTGTTTCAGTTGGTTTTGTGTCGACAATCTGGACCAGTGTGTGAAAAACATTGAGAAAGTGATCAGTATGAAAAAAAGATCAGTTTCAAAAAAAGACCAGTTTCAAAAAAAGATCAGTTTCAAAAAAAGACCAGTTTCAAAAAAAGACCAGTTTCAAAAAAAGATCAGTTTCAAAAAAAGACCATAGAAAAAGCTGTCGGTTTCAAAAGTCAGCAGGTGAAATATCTTTCCAGTTAATTCCCATGCGAATGGCATAAATATTTGAATAGCTAGTAGAAAAGGCTGTGGATAACTCCATATTCCCGTGGTCATATCAGCAACTTAACGGTGCGGAATGCCGAATGGGGCATAGAGAACAAACTTCCCGTGGTCATATCAATGACTTAAAAGCCGCAAATCCTGAACAGCAGTCATACATGCGGCTACAGCGGTTTCATTTGTTCTCCCCCAGGAGCTATCAATAACTTACGGACACTTATTGATCCAAATTCTTCCTAAACCTCTCCCTAGCAATCTCCCGCTTCCTGTTATGCGCATCCAGCTCCTCTGGCGACATAGCAGCGATCCTCTCCTCCTTTAGTCGCTCACGGGTCTTACCCGTCAGTGGACGGTAGGGCCACAAGGCACACGTACCCTCACTGGTACACCCCTCTATCTGCTCCAGTCTACTACCCCCGTTTAACGTATCGTAGATACAATTCTCACACTTTGCCGCAATTACACTCTTCGGTATGCTCATAAATCGATTCCTTGCTTATTTTGTCGATGTCTACAGGGGTTTTCACGGAATAACACATTCCACCCCTACCCTTGCCCTTCCTACGCACCGCTCTCCCGCAGAACACGGGAAAATCCTTTATAAACTATACTCCCCCAATAATCTCTCCAAATACACCCTCTGATGCCTACGATACAGCTCAGAAAACTCCAAATCCCCCTCAGAAGCCCGTAATGGCTCTAACAGGCTCTCAGAATCACCCCTACCCACTTGCCTATGCAATACCTCCAAGAGCCCTCTAGCGGCCTCCAGCGGCGTATTAGGCCTACTTCCAGACATAGGAGCCAGATAACCCAGTACAGGCAAGTATCCCAAAACATCACCAATCAAGAACCTTTCCTCTTCCATGTCCACAGCCACCTCCTCACGGACATCGGCAAACTGAAACACGACCACATCCAAAAGCCCCTCTTCTGCTTTTTCGATTTCATCCCAAGTGTTAAATCTCTTCCCGCTAACTTTTCTCATTTTCGCCAAAGCTGCCTTCTTACTAACCCCTTCCAAAAAGAAACAATCGCACTCCCATCCATCGGCACTTAACCGAACAACATTTCCACGAAACACGCCTTTAACACGGAGCATTTCCCAACTAATCAGCCCATAATTCTTCATAAATTTTACTTATAATCCTCATTACTAGATTTTGTTCTAACTCAGAACGTTTCGGCAAAAAGAGAAAAACAATAAATCCATAATACTAATAGAAAAACTTCTTTTTTATCTTATTTTCCTCTCCTAACTATTGACTAAATATTAAATTCATTTTCGTATTTTTTCGTTTGTTTTTATAGTTGAAGTGGGGAAAAAGAGATAAAAGAGACAAAAGAGAACGTAAGCCCATAATAATTAAGGGAAACAGGCCTCTTCTCATTTTGCCAAAAAAAGGCAATTTTATCTCTTTTGTCATCAATTCTAGTAATGGCAATCATAAGTATTCTTTATCTATAAGTTTAACTAATCACAATCGACTACAAAAACACCCAAAAAACACCCAAAAACCACCCTAATCTACTATTTCACCTATTCCTAATATTCAACCGACCAAAAACCTCAAAAAACACCATTTAACCCAAAATTCAACCTTCAAAAACCTACTCCTCAACCCAAAATTCAACCTTCAAAAACCCATTCCTCAGTCCAATATTCAACCCAAAATTCAACCCAAAATTCAACCTAAAAAACCTACTCCTCAGTCCAATATTCAACCCAAAATTCAACCCAAAATTCAACCTAAAAAACCTACTCCTCAGCCTTCAAAAACGCCACACATCGTTTAACATTGGGGGTATATTTCGTAACAACTCTCCCACCTTTTCCATCTCCTCCATTATGTACAGAGTCCATACTGACCATTCCTGACTCAATAAGGTCTGCCATAATTGTGTCACGTGTTTTCCTGTCGAGCTTTTTGGTTGTTTTAAGGGTTAATTCGGACTTTGTAACACCGTTATATCCGGAGCGTGACTTCTTTAGATTGTGTTGTTTGACAATGGCGTTAATAATGATTCTCATCTGTTCGAGTCTTTTGTCTGTTTGGGCGTGTTCTAGGTAGATAAGGTGGAAGTCATTAACACATTGGAAGACGAACTCGAAACACCATTGGAGGGTTTCTTTAGTGATCTCGTGGAAGGACTCATACACTGTAATACCTGTTGCGAGTCTCATAGCGTTTTCACGCGCACGAGCGGCCATCTGGGTTCGTTGTGACGAGTCTTTACACCAACTACCTATAATAGTGGTTGGGTCTTCCACATCACCTATTTCTCTGTAGTATATGAGCGCATCTTCAGCCCAAGAGACAGTTTGGTATGTAGGGCGCATATCCGCAATTTCTGCACTTTGGATGTCTACACCTGTAGAGGCTACATTGGGACCACCACTTCTCAAGTCTTGTACATGGGTGACTAACCACTTTGGAGGTTCAAACTGTGGAAGTCTGTTGTATGAGGGTGTGGCATCCGCACTCAGGTAGATAAACCTGTTCATTGTTCCGTCTTCCAACATCCCTTCAGAGATGGCAGAGAGGAACTGTTGTTTAGTTGTGAGACCTACAATACCTAAGTGGGGGTCGATTACAGGGGAGGATAGAGACGTAGAATCAAGATTTGTTCCTCTGTTTCTGTTTGCGTACGCAGTTCTTTCTAGTTCACCTTCTGTAGAGTACGCTTTACGAAGTGTCGATAATCTATCTCTGGCAGGTCCACCCTTGTCTTGAGTTCCGTGTTTAATCATGTCTCCAAACTCATCGAGGTACGCAATTACCCATGGATATTCTGCGAGTGTGTCTCTGATGGATGCACCTGAGATAAAATTACCCACTGATGTATTGTTTGAGTATCCAGCTTCTGAAAATAGGCGGGAGAACGCCTTTCTGATGTAGTCCTTACCCGCACCTGTACGCGCGACTACCGCGATATAGGCAGTTGTACCGTTGTAATAGTGTTCAGATCGGTAGACACGGGCTGTCGCCGCTTGAACGATGGATAGAGAACCCGCGAGTGAGATTACCGGATTAGATTTTGTTGAGTATTTATCCAGCCAGTCTATTGTTTTGTTTAATCGGGGGAAAGGGGTTATTTTCACCTCTTCAGTCGTGGTTTCTTCTGTTTCTATCGGTTTTACGGGTGGTTGTTCGTCTATTTTAACCTCTTCAGCAGGTATTTCCGGACTACCACCTATCGACTGGGGGTTTGTCCATCCGTTAGTTTGTGCAAGATGGAAGATGGAAGAGATCGTAAAACTCCCGTACTTCAATGATCTCCAGACCCTGATTGTATCCTTCTCGTTGTACTTATCTGAAGTTTGTGACCACCTGTCCCAGATGTCAAAACCATCTTGGTTGTAAGGACTGAGGGCATTACCCACATTAACCCACACCTCCCTGTCGTTACTGTCAATAAACTGTAGACAGTCTATTAAGTCCTGTTTTTGCTCCAAAGGTAGGTGTTTTGAGACGAGTTTGGGCTTATCAGTCGTAAAGTCAGACTTTGTATAACCACGTATCCAGTCTGGTAATGGAGATGGAAGACATCCATCTGTAGGGTCACTAGAGCCTTCAAACTCATACGTACCACCCGATTTATGCGTGGATGGCTCAACAATAATGTAACCGTTCGCTTTTAGATCAACACCCTTAGCGAGTTTACCTGGGAAGTTCTGGTTTTTTGGAAGTTGGAAGATCCTGTGTTCACCACCACCTCCCGTGAACTGGAGGACATCCGAAGTAATCAGCCCATGTTCCTCCTCTAATAACTCCATCGACAATAAACCACCGTTTCTCGGATCTATGTCTACCGCAATTAACCCAGATCTCTCCATGTGGCAACCAATGTTCATTGTGGGGTTCTTCGTCCACCACTCTTTTACCTGTTCAGGGTTCAGGGTCGCTGCATTCATCCCCAACTGACCGTCTGAGGTTCTGGAGGATGGGTGTGGGTGTTTCCCTTGGTTACTACAAGTAATGTCCCCACAGTCACACTGACCGTTAGTCACACCCCATACAGGGAAGATGTACCACCCTACATTTACATAAGAGAGCGCACGATCCAAAAACTCATTACCTGTTGTCAACTCAGTCACGTTGAACTTACCTCCTGTCATCTTTACCAGATCAACCATATACACCTCTAAATTATAAAAATTAACTTACGAACCACGTTATACTGATTCTACTCTCATTTGTCAATATGATAAAAAGGTATTGACACTAAGACCAATCAGAGTATAATGGTATGTACTCAATACGGAACTAAAGAGGATTAAAAATGAGTAAAGATGAAGACAATATCACAATGCGCGGGATCAGGATGCCTGTTTGGGTCTGGGAGGGAATGAAAGAGATAGCTAAGGAGGATGATCGTCCAACGGGTTATCTCATAGTCACAGTCCTGAAGGGCTACATTGAACAGTGGAAGAGGGAGATTGAATGAGTATTCTAAAACAACACCAGAACGCAGTTACACAACTCGCACGATGGAAGAAAGAGGAACTTGAACTTCGTGATCAGTTGATTGGAACTCTACCTGATTCGTATATTCCAGAAGTAGGGTCATCCAAGACGACTAATACGGATAATTACAAGGTAACAGTTAAGCGTCCACTCAACACAACCATCGACAGCAAGAAGTTGGGGGGAGTGATGGACTCACTGGATGGAGAGACAATCAATAATGTGTTCAACACGAAATATTCCCTGAATAAGAAGGGGTTTAACTTGTTAGGCGACAAAGATAGGAACATTGTTGAAGAGTGCCTTGTTGAGAAAGAGGGGCAGCCTACAATCTCGTATAAGGTTATTGATGATGAATGATGAAGAAATATCTCGCTTGGTTTATGACGTAAATGTTGAGTTTCACTCTATTGTTGAAAAGAAGATAGAGGAGTCGGGTTTTTCATCAACCGAAGAGTTTGCTTTCATTATGGCCGCATTATCAGGGATACAAGCAGCAGCTATCACTACCTGGTCGCATAGTGAAGAAGACGCATACAGGCTACTCGTGAAGAATGGTGAAATTGTTGGGATGATGGTGAAAGAGTATTTTGAGCTAAAAAAGGAGAAAGAAAATGGCAATTAGTTTAGATTCGATAGGTAAGCCAAAAAAGCGGCCTATCATTATGACAGTAATAGGTGAACCCGGAACGGGTAAGGAGCAACCTATATCATCAACAATTATAACTCCCACTGGTGAGACTACCATGGGTGAGCTGAAGATTGGTGATTATGTTGTAGGTAGAAACGGAAAGAAAACAAAAGTTACACATATATTCCCTCAAGGTGTAAAGGATGTTTACGAATTGACGCTCTCTGACGGCTCTAAGGTGCGGTGTGGATACAATCACTTGTGGACAGTGATCGACTACAGAAAAGGCGAGATTACTATGCCCCTGTATGAGTTGATGGAAAAATACAAGAAAAAAGGAGGGCAACTCAAGTACAAGATACCACTGTGCAAGCCTGTTAAGTTTGATAGTGAAGAGACAGCCTATCCTCCATACGTAATTGGCGCATTGATTGGCGATGGGTCCTTGGTTGCCAGCACCGTGTTGTTTAGTAACCCATTGCAGGACATTTTTATTAAACATCGGATGGAGTCTTTGTTAGATGATTCATGTAATTTTATAAAAGGCAGGGACACTGGCGGATGTATGCAATACACTATTGGTAAAGGCAGCGGCTATCCTAATCTGTTACTGCGGCATATTAAAAGTGTTGGCTTGGATGTACGGTCTAAGTATAAGTTTATCCCCGATGAATACAAGTTTGCGTCCGTTGATGATCGCAAGGAGTTGTTGTTTGGGTTGATGGATACTGATGGCTCATGTAGTAAAAACCGCACATCATTCAGTACAAAATCTGAAAGGCTGGCTGACGATTTAATATGGCTAACACAGTCTCTTGGCGGTATTGCTATCAAGCGCAGCTACGATAGAACGAGTGAAAATAAAGGCATAGAATACTCTGTTAATGTTAAAACTCACTTCAATCCATTCAAACTTAATCGCAAGGCAAGCCAGTGGAAACTTAATGAGAAATACAGGATGGCTCGCAGAATTAAAGATATTTCTATTGTCGGAAAAGAAGAGCAGCAGTGTATTGTTGTTGATAATGATGACAGTTTATATCTTACTGACGAGTTTGTTGTTACCCATAATAGCACTCTTGGTAGCCTGTTCCCAGACCCTATTTTCATCACAACTGAGGATGGGTTGATGGATGTACATGGAGGTAACGTACAAGCATTTCCATTGGCTGAAAACTCAGGAGACGTATTTGATGCAATAAGAGTTCTCGCTCAAGAGGATCATGCGTTTAAAACAGTCGTTATTGACTCGATCACTCAATTAAATACGATGTTCGAGAAAGAGATCCTTGATGCTGATCCAGGGGCGAAATCATTCGCTTCATCCCATGGGGGTTATGGTAGTGCATACGCTATGCTGGCTGAAGAGAATCGTAAGATTCGTGAGTGGACTGGAAAACTATCCACAGTAAAAGGGATGCACGTAATTTATATCGCTCATAGCGGCGTAGAGGATATAACCCTGCCAGATTCTGACCCATTTCAGAGATACACTATCGCAAACCTCCACAAGAAATCCATACCCCACTATGTTGGAAATGCTGATGTGGTGGCCCATACCCGCCTCAAGACCTATTTGAAGGGTGGAGAGGACGAAAAGAAACGAGCAATTGATTCTGGTGAGCGTGAGATCATCTGTCATCTGTCTGCATCCAATGTATCCAAGAATCGCTTAGGCATCACTGAACCGTTACCTTTCACTTTGGTTGATAATCCGTTTAGTGACTATCTTCCTGTAATTTAATTTTTAACCATCCCCTACAACTACAAAGGAAATAAAATCATGGCCGATATCGGTAATTTTGACGCTACAACCGTAGCACCTAATTCATCTGCTGCTCCAGCAGGAATTTACAAGGCAATCATAACGGATAGTGAGGGTAAACCGACCGCAAAAGGAAGCGGAATTCTCCTGAAGATGCAGATCGTTGAGGGTCCGTTTCAGGGACACATTTTCACTGAATTCCTGAATATGCAACACTCTAGCAGTCCTGTTGCAGAACGTATCTCAAAACAGACTCTCTCTAGTATCTGCCACGTTACAGGCAAGATGCAAGTCAGTAACACAACAGAACTACACGACATTCCGTTTGCTGTGAAACTGTCAATTGAAGACGGTGGATCGTACCCTGATAAGAACAAGGTGAAAGAATGGCTAATGGTTGATGGATCTAAGATCGACAGTAAAGCTACTCCTGCTACTGCCTCTGCTCCTGCCTCTAAGGAAGACGACGACATTCCATTTTAGAGTTCAATCGTACAACAACAACCACCTCCTACTAGATGGGGGGTGGTTTTTTAACCTTGGAAATCAGGAGCAACCATGGATACAGTAGAGAAGATCTACAAGTACGCAGAGGATCATGCGGATTCCACCAATAGACCCCATCTGGGAGCCTCTATAATCGGTGATCAGTGTTCCCGAAAACTTTGGTATACATTCAGATGGGCTAGTGAGAGAAAGTTCGATGGAAGGCTGTTACGGCTGTTTCAGACCGGACATCTGGAAGAAGATAGACTGATAGATGCTCTGAAGAAAGTCGGGGTCAATGTCTCTCAATTTGTTCCAGGAACAAAAACACAGTTTTCATGGAGTGTAATTGGTGGTCACTTTGGAGGATCTTGTGATGGAAAAGGTCAGGGTCTTGAGGAAGTGCTTAAAAAAGTGGCAATCCTTGAATTTAAGACAATGGCGGGTAAATACTTCCAAAGTCTAAAGAAGGATGGAGTCGAGAAGAGTCAATATAAGCACTACTGCCAGATGACCCTATACATGGGCTGGGCGAATCTCTCCTACGCATACTACCTTGTGAAGAACAAAGACACCGACGAACTGTATCAGGAGGTCGTAGAGTATGATCAAGAGCTGTTTGATAAGTTGATACACAAAGCAACCAAGATCATCACTTCACAGAACCCACTGGAGAGAGTGTCAGGCAAGAAGACATTTTACCTGTGTAATATGTGTGATTTTAGAGGGGTCTGCTGGAACAATGAATCAGTAGCTGTGAACTGTAGAACGTGCCTACACTCAACTCCTGAGATTGATTCAGAGAATAGAGGGTTATGGAGGTGCGAGAAGTACAATGCTCACGTCTCTACAGAGAAGCAGAGGGTCAGTAGTAAGTGTCCCAGCCATCTATACATCCCGTCACTACTACCGTATGAGGTCGATGATACGAATGGTAACAGTGTGGTGTACTTGCTGCCAGATGGAACAGAGGCAATTAATGGTGATGGAGGCTACAAGAGTAGTGAAATGTGGCACCTGAACCCAGAAGTCATAAAGGACGAAACATTGAATGAATTAAGGGATGTATTTGGAGGGACTATTGTTAGTTCTGAGACTCTAAACAAGACTAACCCAGAGAGGAGAGTTTTTAATGATAAGTGATGACACATGGAAGTTTGTAGAACAGGCAATAAGTGATCTTAATCTGTCACAAGAGGTATCGTTTAAAGCAGCATCCACAATAATGGTAGCACCTGAATCTCCGATATTAGAAAGCGCCCACGTCTGCTCTCTTCTACTTCTGAAGGCGCTGGGTAGACTAATTAACGATGATGAAGAGTGGCTGGAGTGGTGGGTTTACGACAATGATTGTGGAGAGAAGGGTTTTGTTGCCAAAGTTGATGGCGTGGAGTACAAGATGGAGACCATGGATGATTTACGAAAAGTCCTGTCTGCGGGTAAGGTTGTGCATTGAAACTTCGTGACTACCAAGAGGAGGCGGTACAGTCTTTATATTCTCATTTCAGATCAAAAGATACCGTAGCTCTTACTGTTCTTCCAACAGGTACAGGCAAAGCATTCGTTATTGCGTCTGTGTTTAAGGATGTACTGGAGAGAACAACAGACAAGAGGGTTTTATGTCTTGTTCATACCGTAGATCTAGTGGGGCAAAACGCTGAAACACTAGAGGAGATCTGGGGCGGGAAGGTAGGGATTAATGCTGCTGGATTAAATCGCCGTGACTGCTATGAACGGGTGATCTTTGCCTCAATTCAAACTGTGCATAAGAAAGCTATGCACCTTGGGAGTTTCGACCTAATCTGCATTGATGAAGCGCACCTTATTAGCTCTACAGAGACTGGGATTTATCGCAAGTTTTTGAAAGAGATGCAGCAAATAAACCCTAATGTAAAGATCTGGGGTTTAACTGCTACTGACTTTAGGCTAAAGGGAGGATTGCTGACTGATGGGGATGAAGCATTGTTTGATGAGGTGATTTATGATAAGAATATGCTGTGGTTCTTTGAGCATAACTACCTTTCCCCATTGATCAGTAAGCCCGTCATCAACCGCGTGGATACTCAAGGGCTTCACACGAGAGCGGGTGAATTCATCAGTAAAGAGGTGAATGAGAAATTTGATAAAGATGAGATTACGCGGAAAGCGGTTGCTGAGATTATTGAGTTTGGTCAAGATAGAGTATCGTGGATCGTATTTTGCTCTGGCGTTGATCATGCTAACCATGTTCAGCAGGAGCTTATTGATCAGGGTGTCGATACTGTATGTATAACTGGAAAGACTGCCAAGGTTGAACGGGCTAAAGCGATCAAGAGGTTCAAGAGCCTTGAGATCAAATGCCTTGTAGGTGTGGATGTACTGACAACAGGATTTAATGCTCCAACGGTAGATTTAATTGCTTTTCTTAGGCCAACACAAAGTCCAGGGTTATTGGTTCAAATGGCTGGAAGAGGGACACGATTATCTCCAGAGACAGGGAAGAAGGATTGTCTTCTATTAGACTTTAGTGGAAACCTAAACCGTCACGGTCCCATTGACCAGATCAAGGGGAAGTCAAAGAAACGAGGGTCTGGTGGAGAAGCACCACAAAAATATTGTTTGGGGTGTGGAGCTATATGTCATGCAAACGTCAGGATTTGCGCTGATTGTGGATATGAGTTTGAGATCATTGAGAAGCCAAAGCACGAAGCTACAGCCAGTACAGCAGCCGCACTATCCATCCATGAAACAGGTAGGGCGACATTGTATAAGGTTGATAGGACCACCTACAGTAAACACACAAAGAAGGGAGGGCAATATAGTATGAGGGTGACTTACTGGATGGGGTTACTGGAGATCTGCTCGGAGTGGGTCTGTTTTGAGCATCATGGATTTCCACGAACAAAGGCAGTCGCATGGTGGTATGCAAGAACAGATACAGTCGTTCCAGACACAGTAATTGAGGCGTTGAATAGAGTAGACGTACTGAAGTCAGCGAAGGGTATCCATGTCGATAAGTCTGGTAAATATCCAGAGATTAAAGGAGTTGAGTTTTGAAATACAACCACATAGTTGGGATTGATCCAGGATCAAGTACGGGTGTGGCTAAATTAAACGTAACAACCAATAAACTTGAAGTCCTACAGACACTAGACTTCTGGAGTGCTTATAACTATCTGGATAATTTTGATAGACGAGAAACCCTAGTCGTAATAGAAGTCCCGACCACCAAGACCAACTGGCATGGTAACGGTGCCGCTATTGACGTGGGTGGAGTTATCCGAGAGGCGAAGCTACTGGCAGACGGTATAGAAAGGCTGGGTTTTGAGGTTATTAGAGTTCATCCAAGGGGAAAGGTTCCAGCAAAGAACTTCAACAAGATTACTGGTTGGGTAGGGCGCTCAAATGAGCATAATCGGGACGCTGGAATGCTTGCTTGGTCCGAAATGAAGCGCCTTACAAGAGAGAAATAGCTGTCTCTGGAGAGATAAGTCTGTTTCTAAGTAGTGCGCCTACTATCCTGTCCTGCCACTTGCGAGGGAGGTCTGCTGGTATCTTTGAAGCCGCTTGTTGAGTCACCCCAATAACTTCAGCTAAGTGTTTTTGAGTTCCGCCACTCAAAAATATTGCTTGTCGCTTGTCCATAGCTGTATTATATCAAGAAAAGTTGTTATGGAGCAAAGAAAGTTGTTTAATGTGTTGACTCTGAAATAAATACCTGTATAATGTATTACATCAAGCAAGCAAAAAGGAGTTAAGTGATGGAGGATAAGAAAATGACAGACAGGGAGATCATACTGGAAGTCCATAGGCTTGCAGAGAGTCGTACAAACGAAATGAATGCAGATCAATTGTGGGATTTGTTGAACGAGATTCAGGGAACTATTGAACTAGATATTTTGGTATAAATCCCTTTCTATGGCGGGGGTTCCTTTAAGGGACGTGGATCATGGGCGGGTCGGCTGGCGGTATCCGTGCATTGAATAACACCAGCAGTATGAGGGCTTCGGCGCACCTCCTTTTTTTGCTGCAATCATTGATTGTAGATCAAAAAAGCGCACCTGATCATACCGAGTGGTTCCCGTTAAGAACCTTTATTTGTTAATAATTTAAGGAGATACAGAAATGACAGGAACAGTTAACCAATTACCAAAATGCGATATTTGTGGCGAGCATGGCGAGGTCACAGCAGGGGTCTGTAGTAAACCTTCATGCCAGTGCCTTGCCAACAAGAAAGCACTACGGCAAGTAAATGACCTGCCATGGGGCGAGCGATTAACAGCAGTGATTATAGCTGTATACCTTGCAACCTTTCTGTTATCGCTAGTCGGCGCACTGACAATTAGCGGCTATGTCGTAGGTTGCATGGCATGTGAGACTGGAGCACCGCAAGGCATTATATGTAAACCGGTACTTACTTTTAAACCAAGCATCATGGGAGAGAAGCAATGAAACGACAAGTAGGACTCAAAGTACAAGTCCCCGAGTGGGCTAATTGGATAGCTCAAGATAAAAGTGGGACCTGGTGGGTATACAAGGAAAAGCCATATCTAAAAGAACCTATTGATGTCTGGTGGAGTAAGGCACAGAATGAAATCATAGGTAAAACTCTGAATAAAAACAAATGGCGCAAATCACTGAAGCGGATTAAATGATGAAACGTAGATCGCATTATCAGCAACGGAGAGCCGAGGCAGACGGGTATACTATTGTTAATAAGAATGGGGAGCAGATACACGGTATTATTTGGTCACGATGGGCAGAAGGCGGCCTACATATTAAGCCCGAGTCACATAGCAGGAGTAGCGCCCTGCCTCCGCCACCTATTAAAAGGATATGAG
>Ga0233449_1002683_pt1 | contig 13813 bp, 7 predicted proteins | sample SI_124_October20_FD_183012 | JGI IMG/M metagenome (GOLD analysis project Ga0233449, IMG submission 183012) | Seawater microbial communities from Saanich Inlet, British Columbia, Canada - SI_124_October2016_200_MG | ecosystem: Environmental > Aquatic > Marine > Inlet | place: Canada: British... | reverse complement strand
CGTTTGGCCCTGCCTTCCCTGCTGGAACTCTCCGAAGGGCTGATTCTGCTGTCGGGATGCGCGCAGAGCCCGGTTGCTGCCGCCATGCGCTCCTCCGTCGCGGACGGCGAGGCCTTCACCCGCAAACTCCTCGACGTTTTTGGCCCCGGCAGCATGTTTATGGAGCTGCAAGACAATGCGGTGAAAGGAGATACCGCCCGTAACAAGACGCTCGCGCGGCTGGCAGGCCGAATGGGCCTAGGTGTCGTCGCAACGAGCAACGTGCACTACCACCGCCCCGAGCGGCATCGCCTGCAGGATGTGCTCGTTTCCATCAAGAACCGCGCGACGCTCGATGGAGCACACGGGGCCCGAAGGGCCAACAAACTCTTCCACCTCCCCGAGCCCTGGGATATGCGTCATCGCTTCGAAAGTCGGCCCGAAGCACTCACGAACACACTTCTTATCGCCGAACGATGCGCCGCCTTCGATCTCACCGAAGATCTGGGCTATGAATTCCCGGATTTCGAGGGATCGGCTCGTGGTGGAGCGATCGAATCACTCGCCGCGATGTGTTTGGCGAAAATCACGACCCTCTACAAAGACGGCAGCAAAGAACAACAAGACGCAGAAGACCGTCTACACACGGAGTTGAGGCTCGTGGATCTCCACGGGCTCGCGGGATTTTTTCTCGTGTACCGCGATATCATGGACTTAGCCGTCAGCGTCGCACGGGACGTTCGCGGTGAGGCCCCGCGGGCCCGTTCTGGCCTCCCTCCAGGCCGAGGTAGGGGATCCTCGGTTTCGTCGATCATCTGCTATTTGATTGGCCTTTCACACATCGACCCGGTCAAAAACAACCTGTTTTTGGGCCGATTCCTCAACGAAGCACTCCGTAGCGTCCCCGATATCGACCTGGACTTCCCCAGGGACATTCGAGAACAGCTCATTCTTAAGGTCTATGAGAAATACGGGTTCGAGCACACGGCCCTCGTGTGCACGTTTCCCACGTATCGGCTGAAATCGGCGGTCCGGGAGATCGGGAAATCCCTTGATTTGCCTATGGGAGAACTCGAAAAGCTTTCAAAACTGGCCGAACACCGTTCCGCGTCAGGCCTGGCCGACGAAATCGCCTCACTTCCGGAGTTCAAAGAGCGTGCGGACGCCGGGCTTTGGAAGCTTTTAGGCGAATTGGCCGAAGACGTAGCCGGCCTGCCCCGCCATATCTCTCAGCACGTGGGCGGAATGATCATTTCCAGCCGTCCGCTCGTGGAAATCGTCCCGCTCGAGCCCGCCGCCTGGGAAGGCCGCGTGTTGTGCCAATGGGACAAAGACTCGTGTGAGGACGCGGGTTTTATCAAGATCGACTTCCTCGCGCTCGGCATGTTGTCGCTCATCGAGGAGAGCATCGATCTGATCGCGGATCGGCATGGAGAAGCGCCTGATTTGTCCCGAATCGACTTCGAAGACGAGATCATCTACGATCGGGTCTGTTCTGGGGACACCGTGGGGCTCTTTCAGGTCGAATCTCGAGCCCAAATCCAGATGCTGAGGCGCACCAGACCCCGGAATCTCGAGGATTTGGCGGTTCAGGTCGCCATTGTCCGCCCCGGGCCCATCGTGGGTGGCGCCGTGAACCCCTATGTCCGGCGCCGGGAGATGCTCAGAGAGAATCCCAACTATGAGATCCCCTACCCGCATCCCCTCCTCGCAGAGCCGCTCGGGGAGACGCTGGGCGTCATCATCTTCCAGGACCAGGTTTTGACCGTTTGCCAAGCATTGGCAGGCTTTTCGGACGGTCAGGCCGAGTCCCTGAGGCGCGCGATGAGCCGGAAACGCTCCAAAGAGGCTCTGATAGCCCATTGGGAGGAGTTTCGGGACGGTGCAGCAGCAAATGGGGTCGATGACACCACGGCTCGAGAGATCTTTCAGCAAGTCACGGCTTTTTCAGAGTTCGGGTTCCCGAAATCACATGCTGCAGCGTTCGGCCTCCTGGCCTACCAATCCGCGTGGTTACGCCATTATTACCCCGTCGAGTTCTATGTGGGACTCTTCAACAACCAACCCATGGGCTTCTACTCGCTGGATGCCCTGGGCCGAGATGCACGCCGGAACGGCATCAAGACGATGCTGCCCCATATCAACCGCAGCCAGGTCGAGTGCATGGCGGAAGGTGACGATTTGCGCATCGGGCTCGGTTTCGTACGGAATTGGGGCGCCGACATCGCCACACGGATCGTGGAAGAGCGCGACAAACGAGGCCCCTACATGTCTTTGCCCGATTTTCTGCGCCGAACACCAGCTTCGCTCAAGCGGCCAGCCATCGAAAACCTCATTTGGGTGGGCGGATTCGAAGAATTCGGCATGACCAGGCGCGAATTGTTGTGGCAAGCAGGCCTTTGGCTCGGCCCCGAGACCGACAATGACCGCACCGGAGGCCGAGACGACCATGCGCAGACTGAATTAGCCCTCGCGGACCCCTATGCGAGCCTGGCGTTTCCGGCATTGAACCCCACGGACCAAATGGTCGCCGAGTACCGCATGATGCGCTTCAGTGCCGACCTCCATCCGCTCACACTGATCAAATCTTCATTACCGGCTGGGACCGTTACTTCGGACCGTCTTCCACACCTCAGGCAGGGCAGCACGGTTCGTGTTGCGGGGCTCGTAACCACACGCCAAAGGCCTGGAACTGCAAATGGCTATGTCTTTGTTATGATGGAAGATGAGTACGGTCCTATAAACGTGATTGTGAAGCCTGATATCTACAAAAGAGACCGCAATCAAGTGCGTATGGAGCCCTTCCTTTCGGTACGTGGAAAACTCCAAAAAGATGGCGGAACCCTCAACGTGATCGCCTACGAAGTAGAGGCTCTCCGAGTACCCGGAACTCCCATACGGCGCCGGGGACTTTCGCGTACTTACGAAACCTCCAGGGAGGGTACTGGGCTCACTACTTCAGAGAATGTGGGAAACGGCCTTTCGATGGTCCACGAAGGCCCCGAGTCGGACATCGAAGAACTTCCGGGTGCCCTGCCCCCTGTTATGGACACCTGGGCGGACCCGGACCAGAAGGGTCCGACGCCGTTCAGCTACCTGACAGCGCTTCGGCAGCACGCTCCTGGAGCTAAGAGCTGGAAGTAGTGGGATGTTGCGGTGGGAGCTGCGGTGACCCGCCGGCACATTGGGGGTCACAAGGCACACGACCGGGTTGATTCTGGCAGCGAATAGCCAAATCATGACTTGTCGTACCCCACTATCCGGGATTTCTGTGTAATCTTCGGTAGAAACGCTGGTCCCACGCCGTCAGACCTTCTACGGCATGGATGAGGTCTTCGTCAGGGCCCCGTGTGAGACCCTAGTTGGCTTGGCCGCGACGACGGAAGGCGCCGAGGCCGAGGAGTAGGGCCCAGGCCGCGGAGTAGCCCGTGTAGCCCCAAAAGCGGTAAAAAGCCGATGCGCGCCGTCGCTTAGCGAGCCCCGAAGCCGCGGATCGCAGTTAGGCGAGCGGCCCCGAAAAGAAACGATTCCTTCGGGGCCGCCCCACCAACCCTAGCCTCGCGGCCAGATGTTATTCCGCCGATTCACATCAGGCGCATAACCACGAGAGTTGATCTCCACCCGTGTCACCGACCCAGCGCTCGCCGGCACCTCGATGTCGTAACTCGTATTCCCATTCAACCAGTGATCCACAGGCACGTCGTGCAAGATCGTGCCTCCATTCGTCGTGCGAATACTCACTTTGGCTGGGAACGGCGCGAAGCCACGGTCTTCGATCGTCACGGTTGCTCCGCCACCCGTGTGGCCATCGACATCGCCCACGGCGTGGTCCAGCGTCCACGTTTCGAAGTAGTACGACGTCCAAAACCAATCGAGGTCCTGTTCAGCGAACCGCTCGAACGTCGCGAAGAAGTCCCATGGGGTCGGGTGTTTGTACGCCCACTCAGAAATAAACGCCTGGTAGGCCTCATCCCAGGTTTCTTCACCAATGAGCTCGCGCAACGCGGCCATGAGCGTGGCGGGCTTCGGATACGAAGCTGTGCCATAGCCCGGGCCCGGCTCATACCAGTCGCCATGCCTCATCATGCTTTGCTCGAGCCCGAGCGCCGCTACCTGGATGTAGTTGGCCGCCTCGACCCGATGATGATCAACACCAGGCCAGAGCTCCATCTTGCTCTCGTCCTCGAGGAAGGTCGTCGACCCTTCATCCATCCATGCATGACGTTTCTCGTTCGAACCCACGATCATCGGCACCCACATATGGCCTAGCTCGTGCGACGTCACGCTGAACAAGGCCTGATCCTCACTGTCTTCGTAGGGCCCGATGAGCGTCAGCATGGGGAATTCCATCCCGCCATCGATGATGTCGGCGCCTTCAACGGACGTCATATGCGGCCAGGGGTATGCAAAGCCGGTCCGTTCAGAATGGTGCTCGATCGACTGTTTCCCGTACAACCACTGCTCGGCCCATAGAGGGGCACGTTCGGGACGCCAAAACGAATGGATCATCACTCGATCATCGGTCCCGTCTTCGTCCCGATCAGGTACGAGCGCCGAAGTCGCGTTCCACCGCTGCATGTTAGAGGTCGTCCAAGTGAAGTCACGGACGTTATCCGCCTCGAAGCGGTAGGTGAGCCACCCATCCGTCCCGGAGGCCGTCACCGTACCCGCGTCTCGCTCCGCCTCGCCAGCAACCGTCACGAGTTCGTCCGAAGTAGACGCTTCAGCCAATCGTTCGAGCGTGATCGGCGAGAATACTTCGTCCGGATTCGTCAAATCTCCCGTCGCCATGACCGTCCAACCATCAGGCACAGAGATTTCCGCCGTGTAGTTGGCGAAGCCGTCGTAGAACTCCGACGAACCCAGATACGGCTGCGCATCCCAGAGACGGAGATCGTCCAGCATCGCCATCTTCGGGAACCAGTAGGCGATGAAGTACATCTCGCGGTCAGAATGGCCCATCCGGCCGGATCCGTTCTGGGGAACGGTGAACTCGAACTCGATTTCGAGATCCAGCGTGTCATCCTGTTCGATTTGGAGCTCAGGCCGAATCTGCATGAGGGATCCGTCGATTTCGTATCCCGGCCCATCGCTCAGATCGACTTCCTCCATCATCTCACCATCCACCGACACCGAAGTCAGGGTCATCCCGCCCGTGATTTCTTGGGATGCATTCCGTGGGGCACCCTCCTTGTGGAGGTTCTGGTGCAGGTGGAGCCACAGCGTGGGATACCTCGCGGGCGCGTTGTTCGCGTATTCGATCGCCACGCTGCCAGTGACCCTACCTGTCTCAGGGTCGAGCCGAGCTGTGAGATCATATGTGATGCCCTGCTGCCAATATGCATGACCAGGGCTCCCGTCTTCGCTCCGCCAGCCGCGCTCCATGGACTGCAGATAGTTGGCCGGGAGTACGATCGGGGCCGGAATCGGTCGCCGAACACGCGTGTCACCATTCTGTGCCGCAGACTGACCCGGAAGCGCGGTCATTAGAAGCGCCGCAAACAGGCCCGCACCTGCAATCGAGGGGATTCGAACCATCGATGTTTCTCCAATCTTCAAAGGGGAGGTCCGCACTCGCGTCCGAACCGCCTCAGGGATTCCGTTTCAAGTAAAACGCCACGCCAGCCCAATCCGTCGCTGCCGAGAACATGTCGAAGTACCGTCTCACACGGTCTTCGCCCATGTAGGGCGCCAATTCTTCCATCACTTCGTCGTTGAAGCGCTCGGCATCCGACGTGTCGTCCTCGGCCAATGCCACCCTCACCCGCGCCTCGAGCGCGGCCAAACGGGACCGCATCTGTTCTCTGCGGACATCTACTCCCTCGTGCATCCCGAAATGCGTGGCGCCGAATCGCTCCGGACCAATCATCCCGATCTCTTCGAGCGTTCCCTCCCAAGCCCTCAAGTCGACCGCCGGTGGAGGTGTCGCCGGGTGCGTCGGGCCCCCAGCGAGCACAATCCCCATTGAATCACCGGCGAACAGAGTGCCATCTCGCTCATCCAGATACGCCACGTGGTGCGCGATATGTCCGGGAGTGGAAATCGTCCGAATTCCGGCCCACGGCCCCGCATCTCCGGGACTCCATGCTGTGATCCTGTCCGCCGGCACTCCCTTCATCTCACCCCACAGCCTGTCGTGCGCATCGCCAAACGTCCGACGCGTGCTCGACACGAGCCGCTCCGGATCCACCATGTATGACGCGCCGTCTTCATGAACATGCACGGTCGCATTGGGGAAGATGTCCACCAGGTGCCCGCAAGCGCCCGCATGATCGAGGTGAATGTGGGTCAAGAGAACGTGTTGAAGGTCCTTCGGGCCCACTCCTCGCGCGGCCAGTTCATCGACCAAGAGCTCCAAACACGTTGTGGGGCCTGGATCCACGATCGTGGGCTCTTCGGCATCGACCAAATAACAGGCGATGGCGCCCTCGAGCTCCAGATGGTTGAGATCAATGCAGGTTGGTTGGCCCATGCCTCGACTTCCTTTGGATATCAGATACGAAAGAGGGCGCCCGCTCACGGACGCCCTCTCACTACAGATTCAACAACGGTCAGCCGTATCAGCCACGCTGATCGAGCGAAACGAAGTCCCGCTCGTCGCTGCCGGTGAAGATTTGGCGCGGACGGGCGATCCGCTGCTCCGGATCGCTCAAATGCTCCTGCCACTGTGCGAGCCACCCGACGGTCCGCGGGATGGCGAACAACACCGGGAAGAGCTCGACCGGGAAGCCCATCGCTTGATAGATGATCCCCGAGTAGAAGTCGACGTTGGGGTAGAGGTTCCTCTCGACGAAGAAGTCCTCATTCAGCGCAATCTTCTCAAGCTCTAACGCGATGTCCAGCATCGGGTTACGGCCCGTGACCTCAAACACTTCATCAGCTGTGCGCTTGATGATGCTGGCCCGTGGATCGTACGCCTTGTAGACCCTGTGGCCGAAGCCCATGAGCCGCTCTTCGCGGTTCTTCACGCCTTCCATGAAGGCAGGGATGTTGTCGACACTCCCAATACGACGGAGCATGCGCAGAACTGCTTCGTTCGCCCCACCGTGAAGCGGGCCGTACAGAGCGCCCATTGCCCCACCGAGCGCCGAGTATGGATCCGCGTGCGACGAACCAATCACCCGCATCGCAGTCGCAGAGCAGTTCTGCTCGTGATCCGCATGCAAAATGAAGAGGACATCCAGCGCCCTCTCCAGGACCGGGCTTGGCTTGTATTCACGTGTCCCGACGCGGAACAGCATGTTCAGCAGGTTGGCCGTGTACGAGAGTTCGTTTTCCGGGTATACGAAGGGCAGCCCCCGGTGATGACGATACGCGTACGCCGCGAGCGTCGGCATCTTCGCAACGAGGCGAATGATCTGGCGCCAGCGAACATCCGGATCTTCAATGTCCCGGGCTTCAGGATAGAAGGTCGAAAGAGCAGTCACGGCACTCATGACCATGCTCATGGCATGGGCATCGTACCGGAAGCCCGACAGAAGGTCGGTGATGTTCTCGTGGACGTACGTGTGGAACGTCACTTCGTGAACAAAGCTGTCCAACTCGCTCTGAGTCGGGAGCTCTCCCTTCAGGAGCAGGTAGGACACCTCGAGGTGCGTGCTACGCTCGGCGAGCTGTTCGATCGGGTAGCCACGGTACCGGAGAATGCCCTTCCCTCCGTCGATGTACGTGACCGAACTGCGCGTCGAGGCAGTGTTCGTATATCCAGGATCGTAAGACATCATCCCGAAATCGGACTCGTCGACCTTAATCTGGCGCAGATCCATGGCTCGGATCACATCACCGCTCTGAATGTCGACTTCGTAGTTCTTTCCGGTCCGGTTGTCTCGGATCGAGAGGGTGTTTGCCCCCTCGTCTCCGTCTTCTGACATGGTGTCTCCTACGGGGCCGAGCGCGCTCGGCGTTTATTAGCTCATCAGCGATTTATTATACCGACGCGGTGCAGCCGTCCCAAGGGGACGCGCCGTCTGGTACCTGGGCTGCGCCCGCCTTAGGCTCGCGGAAGTCGGTGCCGGTGCTGGCGCGCACAAGCCAACGGCCCGCTCGGCTCGAACCCTCTGTTCGATCCCGCCGCCCCCACACACGCCAAGAACAACACAAAGGAGTCTCGGACCTAGCTGAGATCCGAGACTCCTTTGTCATACCGGGGGCGGGAATCGAACCCGCATGTCCTTGCGGACAGCGGCTTTTGAGGCCGCCGCGTCTACCGTTCCGCCACCCCGGCAAAGTGCGTGAGACAAATAATCTTACACCTTCTCCAAGATAGGCAACCGCATTCGCGGGACCTCGACCCCGCCAGGAAATACAACAGGACTCCGCGGCTGGCTGTCACGTGCATCGGTAGAGACTCCCTACAATAAACCGAAGCTAGCTTTGCTTCGCACGGGACTCATCCGGCCTGGGCCTGACATCGCACAGGACTTCGACCATCATATTGGTCTCCGTAGCCGATCAACGCACGAACCAGGAGTCAACTTGGCTGACCCTAGAATCGACCCCTTCGGGGCGCTTACTACGGTCGACCTCCCCGAGGGGCCGACGTCTTTCTATCGAATTGGGAAACTCGAGGAGGACGGCATCGTCGACTCACTCGACCGCCTTCCCTTCTCCATCCGCATCCTGCTCGAAAACTCCCTTCGGCACGCCGGTGGCAGTTACGTCTCGCAGGAACACGTGCGCGCGGTCACTGATTGGTCACCGACCAACTCGGGCGCCGACGTACCGTTCATGCCGACGCGAGTGGTCCTCCAGGACTTCACGGGCGTACCCGCGGTTGTGGACCTGGCCGCCATGCGTGATGGCCTCAAGGCACTCGGGGGCGACCCGCAGCGCATCAACCCGGTCGTTCCGGCGGACTTGGTCATCGACCACTCCGTGCAGGTAGACTACGCGGGCTTCCACGATGCCTTCCGTCTGAACGTTGAACGCGAGTTCGAGCGGAACCGGGAACGCTACGCGCTACTTCGCTGGGCCGGTGAGGCATTTGAGAACTTCTCTGTCGTGCCTCCTGGCACCGGGATCGTTCACCAGGTGAACCTCGAATACCTCGCTTCGGTGATTCACCGTCGTGAGCATGAGGGCACGTATCTGGCCTACCCTGACACCCTGGTAGGTACCGACTCACACACGACCATGATCAACGGACTCGGTGTCGTGGGCTGGGGCGTGGGCGGGATTGAAGCAGAAGCAGTGGTCCTGGGTCAGCCCTACTACATGCTCCTCCCTGAAGTCGTTGGCATGAAGCTCAGCGGGACGCTCCCGGAGGGCGCGACCGCGACTGATCTAGTCCTGCGCGTGACCGAGATGCTTCGCTCGCACGGGGTCGTTGGCCGCTTCGTCGAGTACTACGGAGCCGGGCTCAGTAACCTCACGCTTCCCGACAAGGCGACGCTGGCAAACATGTCGCCGGAATACGGAGCGACGATCGGCTTCTTCCCGGTAGACGCCTCTTCCCTCGACTACCTGCGCGGTACGGGTCGGTCAGAAGGCTTGGTTTCGCGGGTAGAGACAATCACGAAGGAACTCGGCCTCTTCCGCACAGACGAGACGCCAGATCCACAGTTCACATCAACGCTCGAACTGGACCTCTCGACCGTAGAGCCGAGTCTCGCCGGTCCGAAGCGGCCGCAAGACCGGATTCGCATGGCGGACATGCGGTCACAATTCGAGAAGGACCTGCCAGCGCTTGCGCCAGCAGGATTTGCACTGCCGGACGCAGCCACGGTGGGCGCAGAAGGTGGCGAGGGCTCCGGCGAGAGTTGGGACGGCGAAGGTGGAGCCGAGCAGTCTGTGGCAGTCGCTCAGGCGGCGCCAGGACGCGCGTGCACCGTAGAAGCCGACGGTGAGAGCTACGAAATCGGGGACGGCACCGTCGTCATCGCATCGATTACGAGTTGCACCAACACGTCGAACCCGTCCGTCATGGTCGGGGCCGGCCTCCTTGCCAAGAGAGCGGTGGAGAAGGGCCTAGACGTGAAGCCTTGGGTCAAGACCGCTCTGGCGCCGGGTAGCGGCGTTGTGACGGACTACCTGACTCAGGCAGGACTGTTGCCCTACCTGGAGCAACTCCGCTTCCACGTCGTCGGCTACGGCTGCATGACGTGCATCGGAAACAGCGGCCCGCTTCCGGAGAAGATCCACGAAGCCATCGAAGCCAATGGGCTGGTCGTGTCCTCGGTGCTCAGCGGAAACCGCAACTTCGAGGCCCGCATCCACCCCTTGGTGCGCGCCAATTATTTAGCGTCACCGGGTCTTGTTGTCGCTTATGCGATCGCGGGCCGGATGGACATCGACCTGTACAACGAGCCACTGGGTCACGGCACAGACGGCAAACCGGTCTTCCTCGCCGACATCTGGCCAACGCCGGAAGAGGTGAAGGAGACTGTGGCCTCCGCGCTTAAGCCCGAGATGTTCACGGAGCGCTACAGCGCCGTCTCGACCGGCGACGAGAACTGGCAGGCGTTGCCGCTGCCGGAAGAGAGCAGCCTCTACGAGTGGGACCCGGACTCCACGTACGTCCGGAACCCTCCCTTCTTTGAAGGTATGTCGCTCGACGTACCGGTGCTGCAGGACGTACAGGGGGCCCGAGTCCTCGCGATGATGGGCCAATCCGTCACAACAGACCATATCTCACCGGCTGGTGCGATTCCCAAGGCCGAACCGGCGGGGACGTACCTGCGCGAGCATGGCGTGGAAGTGAGGGACTTCAACACCTTCGGCTCACGTCGCGGGAACCACGAGGTCATGATGCGAGGCACGTTTGGAAACGTCCGCATCAAGAACCTCCTGCTGGATGGCACGGAGGGTGGCTACACGATGCACTTCCCCACCGGCGAAGAAATCCCGATTTACGACGCGGCCATGCGTTATCAGGAAGCGGGCACGCCGCTCGTCGTCCTCGCGGGCCAGGAGTACGGCACTGGCTCATCACGCGACTGGGCCGCAAAGGGCACGATCCTCCTGGGCGTGAAGGCAGTGATCGCAGAAAGCTTCGAGCGTATCCACCGGAGCAACCTGGTAGGCATGGGTGTTCTTCCGCTCGAGTACTCGGGCGGCCAAACAGCCGAGTCGTTGGGTCTCTCAGGGCGCGAGACCTTCGATATCTCAGGAGTAGCGGACGGCCTCGAGCCAGGCTGTAGCGTTGCTGTCGTCGCAACAGCCGAAGACGGAACGGAGACGACGTTCCAAGCCAAGGTGCGTCTCGACTCTGACGTCGACGTCGAGTACTACACGAACGGCGGGATTCTACAGACGGTGCTCAGGAAGATGGCGCGCGGCGAGATGTAGCTCGCTGGGGCTACTCGCGGAACGCCGCGGGTGGCCCCAGAAGTTCTTGCAGGATGATCGCCTGACGAAGCGAATGCATATCGTGGCCCTGGAGGAGCGCGCGAGCCGTCGCTGCATCGCGACTCAGCGTCTCGGCAAGTGGGTCCAAGTCGTCCTGCTCGGACGGCGCCCTCGAGGACGGATCGGTCCCGTACCCCCTATGTGAGCCGTGGACACGATGCTCTTTCGTCCGTCCGATGGACCTTTCTACTCGCCTGGCCGGCTGGGCTCGCAGCGCCCGCCTTCGCGCCCGCTCAGATTCGCTTGGATCAACCGGCAACTGGGGCTCAACCACGAAGGGCAGATTCACCTCAGGCTCAGGAGCCTGATCGACGGGCAGTCGCCCACCGGCCAACGCAGCGATCTCCTCCCAGAGATCCTTGGGAATCGCCAGTTCCGGCTCAGTAAGCGGCGGTTCAGCATACTGCCGGTTCGCTTCGAGGCCACTCACGCGCCGCTCATCATCGTACGATGGCTCTTCATCGTACGTAGGCTGGTACGCCTCGACTTCGGCTGGCTCCCATGCCTGCGCTTCTGGGATGGGGATTCCGTCCGTGCCCTTCTGCCTTTTCTTCTTTCCACGAACGATCGAATCGAGGATCGAAAAGGCGATGATCACGCCAAAGAAGATCAACTCATCCATTACGGCGCCTCTCTACTCCAGGTCGTCGACCGGCTTATCATCCGGCCCCGCGATCGCCTTCCTCATAGCCGTGTCAGCCTGGACGTTCTGGTACTTCATGTAGTCCATCACACCCAGATTCCCGGAGCGGAATGCGTCTGCCAGAGCGAGCGGCACCTGCGCCTCCGCCTTCACGACCTCGGCCTTCATCTCGCCCACCAGCGCCTTCATCTCTTGCTCCTTCGCAACGGCCATTGCACGCCGCTCCTCTGCCCGCGCCTGCGCGACACGTTTGTCGGCTTCGGCCTGATCCGTCTGGAGTTCGGCACCGATGTTCTTCCCAACGTCGACGTCGGCGATATCGATGGAGAGGATCTCGAACGCGGTGCCGGAATCCAGCCCCTTCGCCAGAACGGTCTTGGAAATCGCGTCGGGGTTCTCTAGCACAGCCTTATGCGACATTGCGGAACCGATCGTGGATACGATGCCCTCACCGACCCGTGCGAGAATCGTCTCCTCACCGGCACCACCGACGAGGCGGTTGATGTTCGCGCGCACGGTCACCCTTGCGATAGCGATCAGCTGAATGCCGTCCTTTGCCATGGCGGCCACCTTCGGTGTGTTGATCACCTTCGGGTTCACCGACACCTGCACGGCTTCAAAGACGTCACGTCCGGCCAGATCGATGGCTGCTGCCTGGTTGAAGGCCAACTCAATAGACGCCTTGTCCGCAGAGATCAGTGCCCCGACCACACGATCCACACGACCACCGGCCATGTAGTGTGCTTCGAGTGCATCGATGTCGAGATCCAAGCCGGCCTTGGTCGCCGTAATCAGCGGCCGCACCACGGCCGGCGGAGAGACCTTCCTCAGCCGCATCCCGACCAGGGTCCCAATGCTCACCTGAACACCGGCGGAAATCGCTTCAACCCACAGTCGAACCGGGATCGCCCACAGGACGACCGAAACTCCGATAATTCCGGCGAGAATTAGGAATGCTTGGAACGCGAGTAACTCGTTACCCATGACGGTGCCTCAATGCAGTATGTGTGTCCGCCTCAAGCCTCTTCGAGCTTGTCGACGGTGACGGGTCTAACGATGTGCCGGTAACCCTCAGCGCTGATTACCCGCACCGAGGTTCCTTCGGTAATCCACTCCGACTCGGATACTACGTCGACGCGCTCATCACCGAAGAGCGCGGTACCGGACGGCCGCAAGTCGGTGATGGCCTTCCCTTCTTGGCCAACGAGATCGGCACGTACCTCAGCAGACTCGTACCCAAGCGCGCGGTCGGTCCGTTGGAAGAGGAAGATCCCGCTCTTCGCGAAGCGTGAGCTGCGCGGAAGCGTGCGCACGAGGACCCATACAGAGACCAAGATGAGCAAAGCCGATGTCGTGAGTACCATACCCGCCTGTGTGAAGTCCGGCGTTGTGGGGACCGAGCCGAGAAGGCTCATGTAGAGACCGCCCAGTACTGCCAAAATACCCACCAACCCGAACAAACCGAAACCGGGAACGATTAGGATCTCCAATCCAAGAAAGAGGATGCCTCCCGCAAAGACGAGAATTTCCTCCAACCCCGCAAGGCCCACGATTAGGTGGGACCCGAAGAAAAGACTGAGCGACAAGAGACCTGCGGCTCCGGCCATCCCGAAGGCCGGCGTCTTGATTTCGGCGATCAGCCCTAGGAAGCCAAGAGACAACAGGAAGGGCGCAACGACCGGGTGTGAGAAGAAGCGAACGATCTGCTCCGCCCAGTTGACCTCTGTCGTGACGATCGTCGCGTTCTCGTAGCCGAGGTCGGCCAGGAGTGCGTCCAGGTCTTCGATCTGCTGCGCGTAGTCGGTCCGGACGGCCTCCTCCGTGGTGAGCGTAAGGAGCTTTCCT
>Ga0233449_1002680_pt1 | contig 13826 bp, 10 predicted proteins | sample SI_124_October20_FD_183012 | JGI IMG/M metagenome (GOLD analysis project Ga0233449, IMG submission 183012) | Seawater microbial communities from Saanich Inlet, British Columbia, Canada - SI_124_October2016_200_MG | ecosystem: Environmental > Aquatic > Marine > Inlet | place: Canada: British... | reverse complement strand
AGAAACCCTCTCTTATGCAATCCGACTAGTTTGTTCCATAGGCGCTGACGTCAGACAATGGGGCCAAAACCCTTGATGTCGTACTCGCCCCGCGGCGTGAAGACAAAGTCGTCCTTCAGAATGTCGTAGGTATCCTGATTGACCGTAATCTTCATCGGCTCTGACATGGTTTCCATGCGTGCTGCCAGATTGGCACCGGGGCCAAAGAGGTCATAAACGTATTTCTGGATGCCGACCAGCGAGCCGATAACAGCACCTGTATTCACACCGATCCGGCATTGCCATTTGTTGGTGTGGGCGTTGTTACGTTTGTCGATATAGCGGCGCATCCGCAAGGCGACTTTGGCAATATTCACTGCGTGATCGGGGTTTTCCTCTGGCAAGCCACAGGCGGCCATATAGGCATCACCAATGGTGCGAATACGGTCACAGGAAAACATGTCGGCAATTCGGTCAAAAGCCGAAAAAATGTCATTGAGTTCTGAAATCAATGCGCTGGGATCATGGGAGATCGCCATGTCTGTAAATCCGACAAAATCGAGCATCAAAATGGTAGCTGAATCAAACCGGTGGGGTGTCGTAACACCAAAATCTTTCAGTTCTTCGTACACCACTTTCGGCATGATATTGAGCAATAGTTTTTCGACCCTGGACTTTTCCTTTTCAATCTCGCGGGCATTTTTTTCCGCCATCTTGGAATAGGAATCCAGCATATATTGAGATTCGACTTCCTTGCTGACATTGACCCCTTCAAGGATCAATAAATCACCATCCTCGTCGCTCTGGGACCGGATCGTCAGGCGAACAGGAATAGTCCGAGCACCCTTCTTGCCTTCCACATCGGTCTCAAACGCCCGACCGGCTTCGATGCGACTGGCAACACGCTCCCAGTCAAGGCCCGGAATGCGGTCAAACAATACACCGGTGGATACATCTCCCGGAGCGAACCAGTCAAAAAACCGGGCATTTTCAAACAGGATAATACCGGATTCAGGAACTGCGACAGCAACGGCGTGATTGATCCCCTGCAATAATACCTTGTGATCGACATGGGTCATCTAATTCAGTGATCCTGAAACGCAAAAACTATTTTGTTACAATTATGGAACGTCGACTGTTTATGTCTCGAACAATGGTCGAAATATCAGATGCGCTGATCCCTGCGTCTTCAAAGGTCTCAGACAAAACCGCGACGACTTCATTAAAATCTTCATCCGTAATATTCAGGCGTTCATGAGATCGTTCCAGCTGGTCATTCGAATAGCTGGCAGGTCCGCCCATCAATGATGAAATAAACTTCGACTGGTGATCGATCTGGCGACGCATATCGGTACCTTCAAAATAAGGCGCCAGATTATCCGAATCCAGAACACGATCATAAAATGAAGAAACAATTCGGCTGACGACGGAAAATCCACCGTACCGTTCAAACATGGATTGTGCCATTTGTGTCCCTTTGTATCAGCCAGAACGTTATTGCGAATGTATCTGGCCCATCCCCGGCTTTATTGCTTTGCCGCGTTTCCACCCAACCCGGAAACACCCTATCTTATCGCGGATCACGGGAATATCACCAGTCCCTGAAACAAATCCTCTCAAACCCTTGGAAACTGGCGGGTTGTTTGTATCAGAAGATCGTTCTCTGAGGTGGTTCCCAGGCTAAAACGGACAAAATGCTGCAAGCCGGGCTCTCGAACACGCCGTACAACGATGCCGGCTTCTTCATACAAAAAATCAGCCCAGACGTTGGCATCAGCCACATGACTGACCATCAGAAAATTTGCTGCTGCCGGCAAAATCTCAAATCCCATCGCCGCAAGGGCAGACGATACCCGCGTCCGTTCGGCGACGGTCTCGGCGACACGTGCGCTCACATAATCCAGATCAGTCAATGCAACCGTCGCTGCGGCCTGGGCAATCGCATTAACATTGGCAATCCCGCACAATGTTTCCAGAACCGGGATATATTCAGGTGCAGCATGCACCCAGCCAACATGGAATGCAGCCAATCCGAAAGCTTTCGAAAAGGTTCGCAATACAAAAACATTATCATGCTGTGAAGCCAGTTCATGATATCTGGCGCAATAATCCCAGCCTACATATTCGCCATAGGCCAGATCCAGAACCAGGGCCACATCAGATGGCAGCGACCCCACAAGCCGTTCAATTTCGACGACTGGAACATTCGTTCCGGTGGGATTATTCGGCACAGCCAGAAAAACAAGTTTTGTTGCAGGCGTCACCGCTGCCAACAGGTTATCAACGTTGGCGACATAATCGATCTCTTTGGCGCGAACCAGTTCAACACCCAAACGCGCTGCCACCAGAGGAAACTGGATATAGCCATATTCAGAAATCAGGATTTGATCGCCGGGGCGTACAAAAGCCCGGCCGATGACGTCCAGCAACTCTTCCGACCCGTTTCCAACGACCAGGTGTTCAGGAAGCAAATGATATGTCCTGGCAATCGCTTCGCGCAGGTCGCTGCTGAATTGGTCCGGGTAGCGGTTTCCCGCTGATGATCGGGCCATGGCTGCTTCGGTGACCAATGGGGACGGTGGCCAGGGGGACTCGTTTAATGACATGTCGATCAGCGGCAATCCCCGGGTATGTGCTGCACGCGTGGTGGAACGATGAATAACAGGATCGATTGTTGTTTTCGGCCCTGTCATGTTTATTCCTAACCCTTTTTTTGCGCCTTGGCCCAGCTGTCCCGAAGACCGATTGTCCGATTAAAGACAGGTGCCTCGGACGAATGATCCGGGTCAGCACAGAAATAACCTATCCGTTCAAACTGAATGGCTTCACCAACAGGAGCATCGGCTAGCGCTGGTTCCAGCAGTGCTGATGTATTTATCGTTAATGAATCCGGGTTGATGTCGTCCTGGAAATCACCATCAGTACCAGGATCTGGTCTGTTGAACAGAGGATCATACAGCCGCACTTCACCCTTTATGGCATGATCAGCGGAGACCCAGTGAATAGTGCCCTTCACCTTGCGACCATCCGGCGGATTGGTGCCGCTGCGGGTCTCAGGATCGTATGTACATCTCAGTTCAATAATCTCGCCCTGGTCGTCCTTGATAGCTTCGTTACAGGTGACAAAGAACCCGTACTTGAACCTGACTTCCCGGCCGACGGACAAACGGAAAAACTTTTTTGGTGCGTCTTCCATGAAGTCATCGCGTTCGATGTAAAGCTCCCGGGTGAATGGCACCTTGCGTTTTCCCGCACCTTCGTCTTCCGGATTATTGACGGCGTCCATCCAGTCGACCTGCCCTTCCGGCCAGTTTTCGATAGTAACTTTCAGCGGGTTCAATACTGCCATGCGCCGAAGCGCTGATTTGTTCAACGCTTCGCGCACAAAGAAATCCAGATTGGCCATTTCGACAACTGAATCGCCGGACTTTGTGAAACCAAGCTGGCGGGCAAATGTCCGAATTGCCGAAGCCGGATAGCCGCGCCGCCGGAAGCCGGACAACGTCGGCATCCGCGGATCATCCCATCCCGACACTTTTCCATCGTCAACCAGCTGTTTGAGATTGCGTTTGGATAGCACCGTGTGGCTGAGGCTTAGTCTGGAGAATTCATATTGATGAGGTACCGTTTTGACGGGCAGGTTGGCAACGAACCAATCGTAAAGTGGACGATGGTCTTCGAACTCCAATGTGCACAGTGAATGCGTAATGCCTTCAATGGCGTCCGTCTGGCCATGCGCAAAATCATAGGTCGGGTAAATACACCATGCGTCGCCTGTGCGCGGATGATCCGAATGCAATATCCGGTAGATGGCTGGATCGCGAAGATTGATGTTGCCTGCGGCCATATCGATCTTCGCACGTACAACCTTTTCACCGTCTGCGAACTCGCCTGCCCGCATGCGTTTAAAAAGATCGAGATTTTCTTCAACGCTGCGGTCGCGGTGCGGGCTATTGCGACCTGGCTTGGTCAACGTCCCGCGATATTCGCGCATTTCCTCGGCATTCAGATCGTCGACATAGGCCTTGCCATTTTCGATCAGATGGACCGCCCAGGCATAAAGCTGTTCAAAGTTGTCTGAGGCAAAATAAAGATGTTCACCCCAGTCGAAGCCCAGCCAACTGACATCCTTTTTGATAGCGTCGATATAGAGCGTTTCTTCCTTGACCGGATTGGTGTCATCAAAGCGGAGATGACAGCGTCCGCCGAATTCCTCAGCGACGCCGAAATTCAGACACAGGGACTTGGCATGGCCGATATGCAAATACCCGTTTGGCTCGGGTGGAAAACGCGTTACCAATCCCTCAACACGCCCGGCATCCAGATCAGACTGGATGATTTCCCTGATGAAATCACGTGGTGCTTCGACAGCACTTTCTGTGGACTCTTTGTCGGCCTCGGACATGGCCTCATACTCCGGAAAAATTTAATGATTGAGCGCATGTTTACCACGTCCACCGGACGATGGAAGAGGCTTTCTCAGATCGGTAATAGACAGGTCAGGCGGCGTTGGCCGTTTCCTTGCGGGAATTGGTTATCCAGCCACCACCCATCAGGCGTTCGCCGGCATAGGCAACACAAGCCTGCCCTGGTGCGATACCACCTTGCGGCGTTTGCAGAATGACTTCTGCGTCGCCATCGCCATGACGGAGCAAAGTTGCGGGAACAGGATTTGTTTGCGAACGCAATTTCACTGTTATCCCGGTATCGTCATCAACCGCAGCCAGCCAGTTCAGTTCTTTCAAGACAACACGTTCGCCCAGCAGTGCTTCTTTTGGTCCAACAACGACGCGATGTTGATCAGCCTCAACAGCGATCACATAGAGCGGGTCACCACCACCAATGCCAAGACCACGTCGTTGTCCAACAGTATAATTAATGATGCCTTTGTGTTGCCCAAGCACATTGCCTTCAAGGTCTACAATTTCACCGGCTTCAAGCGCACCGGGGCGAAAACGTTCCACAACGGAAGCATATCCCCCTTCCGGTACAAAACAGATATCCTGGCTGTCAGGTTTATCGGCAACTGTTAAACCCAGACGCTCAGCATGTGCCCGGACAACATCTTTAGGCAGATTTCCAATTGGAAAGCGTAGAAATTCCAGTTGCTCCTGCGTCGTTGCAAACAGGAAATAGCTTTGATCCCGTTTGTGATCAGCGCCACGGTGCATCTCAACCCGGCCGTCAGCATTTCTAACGCGCTGCACATAGTGCCCGGTGGCCATCGCGGCGGCCCCAAGCTCTTTTGCCCGGACCAGCAGATCCCGGAACTTGACGGTTTGATTGCAACGCACACAAGGAATCGGTGTTTCGCCCGCAAGGTAACTGTCGACGAAATCTTCAATTACGTCTTCACGGAACCTGGATTCATAGTCCAGAACGTAATGCGGAATATCAAGCATACTGGCCACCCGGCGTGCATCCATGATGTCCTGTCCCGCGCAACATGATCCGGGACGCGTCACTGCAGCGCCATGATCGTACAGTTGCAGGGTAATGCCCACGACGTCATAGCCCGCCTCAGCCAGTACAGCTGCGGTTACAGACGAATCAACGCCGCCTGACATGGCAACAACAATGCGTGCGCCAGGTTCTATGTCGCTAAAATCAGGTGTCATGCCGGGGTTATATAGGGGAGAACCGCCTCAGGGCAAGCGGGAATCCGCTGTTCTAAAGCGCTAATCGTCACCCAGATACTTGAACCAGTCTGCGGTGGCCCCATCAATCTGATCGGGGGTCCAGACCGGAGCGTCGCGCCAGTAGTCTATGTTTTCCAGCATGACGCGAACACCGTCTTCGATAGGAACGCCTGGCGTCCAACCCAGCGCTTCCTTGATGCGGGTCATATCGGCCAGAGTACAGTCGGGCTCACCCGGTCGCTTGGGAATATTGACGGTCTTTTCTGCGCCCAACAGTTCGACCAGACGATTAACGCTGACCGAGGCTCCCGAACCGACATTGAAAATCTCGCCTTTCGCTTCACTGTTGGCCGCAGTCACGATCGCATCGACAACATCGGTTACGAATGTGAAGTCGCGGGTTTGCTCTCCGTCACCAACGATGGTCAAAGGTTCTCCAGCCAGCAATTGCGCCAAAAAGACTCCAAAGACCGCACCATAGGTACCTGAAGTTCTGGCCCGAGGGCCGTAGACATTAAAAAACCTCAGGGAAACGATGGGCAAGTCGTAAGTTTGCGCCCAATGCATGGCAAGTTGCTCACCGAGATATTTGGTAAGTGCATAGGGATATTGCGGTCGAATGTCAGCATCTTCGCGCGTGGGATAACTGTCAGGGATGCCGTAGCACGAAGAAGAAGCGATATAAACCATACGGGAGACACCGGTATCGCGCGCTGCTTCCAGAACATTGAAAGTCCCATCCACATTGGACTCAAAATATTCACGAGGTTCAACAATTGAAGGAACGATATCGGCCCGTGCAGCCAGGTGAAAGACCCGGTCGACACCGACAAAGGCCTTTTTGATGGCATCACGGTCACGAATGTCGGCCGCTATGACTTCCAGTGCCGGATTGTCCTTGTGCTGTTCCAGATTACGAGGGCTGCCGACTTCAAAATTATCAATGACCCGCACATCACGACCATCTGCAAGCAGCCGATCAACAAGATGGCTGCCAATAAATCCACCGCCACCTGTGACGAGATCCAAACCTGTGTCGGTCATGAAAAATACCTGTCGTTCAACAAATCAGAAAATGACGGCACCCCGGTGGATGCCGCCTCAATAATGCATCATAGCCTTATAAGAAGATCAGATGAAGTCGAGCAGTGTTGCCCTGGAAACCTGGGACAGCACACGGTAGGACGCTTCGAGAGCAACCTGGTCCTGCTGCATCTTCGTAATGGCTTCCCCGATGTCGACTTCCTCGATATCCGAAATAAAGACCTTCATGAAACCGATGTCCTGCTGGTGACGTTCCTGGATGTCTTCGATTGCCATCTGGTTCACACCGTTCTTTGCATGGAACTTGTCGATGGTATCGATCGTATTGTTCAAACGCTGCAATTCACCCTTCAGAAAATTGGCTTGATCTGTTGTCAGCGGGTTCGAAAACGGCCCACCAGTACCAAAACTAAAATTCTCGGTTCCGTTATCGAACCGGAACATGCGCCGCATTGATTCCATCAGGTCCTTGCCAATGTCTTCGCCCAAAATGCCATAGGACATATTCAGGTTGTCATCCACCTGGGTCTGTTGCGACAGACTGTTGTTTGCAAACACATTGGCCGGTGTTGTCGAAACATCTGCAGTTATGGCAGAAAGTGCTGTCGACGTTGTTGTTTTGACAGGTGCAGTATCTGTCCGCGTCCCGGAATAAATAAAGCGTCCATTGTCTCTGGTATTCAAAAGATTCACTGTCGTATCGAACAAATTGTCCAACTGGCTGCGCATGGCAATACCGGAATCGGTATTCACTGCAGCCAGAACATTGTCCCGCATTTCCTGGGCGACATCGCGCAGGCTTTCCATTGTTGCATCGTAAATTGTCAAACGACGTTCGACCTCAATGTTCGATGACATGAATTGTTCTGATCGGGAAAGAATAGCCTTGGCACCAGAAAGAGTTCCAACATCGCGTGCAATACCGGTATAGGTGTCCGATTTCATACCCGTTGTCGTCTGTTTCTGATGGTTAAACAGGTCTTTCTGGACTCTCAGAACATCCTGAAGCAGGAAGTTTGTCTGGCCGAGGCTGGATACGCGAGTCATTTATATTCTCCTTCAGAGTCCGACTTAGCCGGCAATCTGCAGCAGGGTGTCAAACATTTCACGAGCCGTCGTTATCAGACGGGCCGCACCATTATAGGCGTTTTGGTAGAGCACCATATTGGCAAGCTCTTCATCCAGGTTCACACCGCTCTCACCAATCAAACGGGCTTCAAGCTCTCCACTCAAGGCCGCGCGATCATCCTTGATGCTCTCGGCAATCGCAGCCTGGGTGGCCATGTCCGAGAGAACAGCACCGGCGTAGGAACCAAGGGTTGTTGATACGCCCGCCAGATGGCCCGCGCCTTTAAACGTAACTGTCTTTTCTGCAAGTTTCTGGAATTCCACCGCACCGCGGCCATCGCCAGCGGTAATTGCCGGAACCGTGCCAGCGATCGCGTCTGCGGACAGGTCAACCTTGGCCAATGCTAGTTTCAACGGATCGGTCAAAATCGCTTCTTTGACCTGCAAATCCATAGCTGTGTTCGCTTCGAATTTTGGGCCGATCCCAAAAAAGTCCGTTAAACTTTGTTTGGTACCACCGCGCAGTGTCGTGTCGCCGACGACAATAAAGTCGTATTTTTCGAAACCCGTTTTTGGTGTCGATATCAGCTTGCCCGCGCTATCCAGCGAAAAGGTCGTGAAGTTGCCAAATGCCGTAGATGCATTCAGGGAAGTCAGAACATCGCTCATGGCTGTACCACCCACACTCGCGAAATCGAGGCTGAATGATTTGGCGATCTGGTTCTGTGGTCCGCGAAATTCCAGGTTAGCGATACCACTGGTACCAAAACCGTGCGCAGATGCCGTCGTCAGGCCAGTATCTTGATGGAACGGTACATTCGCCTCCATCACATTGTTCATTCCAAAGAAGTGCGAAAACCCGCGTCCGCCCCGATCACTGGGTGAAGTGGTGTCCTGCAACATGGAAACACCGGTAGAACCGGTCGGCGCTGTCATCTCCATAACGCCGTTGTTAAAAGCAAGTGTCGCCGTACCCATTTGCGCGTTGACGGCCGTTACAACATCATTAATTGTCGTCAGGGTCGCAGCAGCTGCAGCTGCACCGTTCAAGCTGGTTGTATTGTTCGTGAAATCGACTTCCAGGCGGTTAACCAGATTGTTGCTGGCATCTGTTGTTACAAATGTAACCTTGCCCGTGAAACCGGTTGTATCTGTCCCAATGAGGCCAGTGTTAATACCGGTCAGAACTGATGGCGGTGGCACAGCAACGTTGTCGTTGTGGACCAGGTTAATCTGGTCCGCAACCTTGGCTGAGAATTCCCCAAGTTCGCTGGCAAAGTTTGGCAGGATTTCGTCCCGCATCTCGATCAGACCCTTGATCCGACCGGACTTCAATCCAGCATCCAGTGTCTCACCCGTAGATGATAAAACACCCGAAACTGCATCTACCTTGTTTACCGAAATCTGCGAAAACCGGCTTGTTGAAGTGACAGTGCCAGGTGTGACGTATTCAAGCTGCCGTGCCAGTTGGTCAACAAGAACAGTTCCGCCGGCAGTTGTTACACCCACTTCACCATTTCCGAACGAGAACGTTTCGATGTCCATATATTCGGAAAGTGTACTGAGCGCCTGATCCCTTTGGTTCAAGAGGTCGGCAGCACCAGTACCTGTTTCAAGTTGAACTTTCTGGATCTGTTTGTTGAGGTCCGAGATTCTTGTCAGCTGCGTATTAACGATTTGAATAGCGTCACCGACTTGACGATCAGCTTCACCACGCAGCAACTGGATCTGGGCTGCCATAACAGTCATGCTGTCAGCAAATGCCTTGAGGTCGTTGACAGCGGCTGTCCGTCGTACAAGTGAGTCCGGCTCTATTGGCAAAGTCCCGAAGGCTTCGAAAACCTGATCCATGCGACCGGCAAGCGAATTGTTATCCTGAGGTGAACCAAGAATTGCCTGAAAACGGTCGTGCAGATCACTCATGGCGTCATAACGTTCCGTATCACCGAGAGCATTGCGAACTTGCTTGGCGAGAAAAATGTCGGTCAGACGTTTGATTTCAGAAATTTCAACGCCAGCACCCTGGCCACCATTTACGCGACTGCTGATTTCAACAATCTGCCGCTGATAACCTTCGGTATTAACGTTTGTGATGTTATTAGAAGTCGTGCGCAATGCTGCCTGGGTCGCATTCAGACCCGAGATCGCATTGTTCATTATTCCGCCAACTGACATCGCCCGCTCCTAAAAATCTATCGTTGTGACCAACAGGTCCACGGCAACATCTGCCGCAAACACATACTTGATCAGACTGTCATGGCAGTTATTGCCGCAACCCGACGGGGTCGACGAGGAACCCTTTCGAATTCGGTAACTGTTTGATTTATATAATCTTTTCATGACAGCAAATTGTTTTTCCGGTTCCCGCGCATGACGCGCCATTTGTTTTGTGACGGTAACAATGCAACAACGGGGCCAGAAATCAGTCGAAACGGACCGAACCACGTCCAGAAGTATCCGGAAAATCCACGAAACCGAATTTCGAAAGGGTACAGTCCGGATTGGGCGCCAAACAGGCAACTACTCAAAGTTGGTGCCAGGCATTTGAATAAACCCTTCTGGGCTGCAACTCATAACCATTTGAATTGGCGAATATTTCTGTAGCATCGCCGCCGCAATAACGTATGCTATTGAATAAATAATATATGCTATTGAATTCACTCTTCGCCCCGGTTAAACACCCTTATTTATATTAGGGTGATTTTTTGAACAATTTGATTTCCAGGTATTGGGCGTGGTCGAAAAAAGGTATCCAGGTCCATCCGTTGATGGCTCTGATATCGATGTTTTTTGCGGGTATGGTTGTTTGGGGCGGCTTCAACTGGAGTATGGAGCTTACCAACACCGAACAGTTTTGCGTGTCTTGCCACGAAATGAGCTCGTTCATCCAGCCCGAATATCAGGCGTCCAGCCATTTCGTCAATCGAACTGGTGTACGCGCGTCTTGTCCGGACTGTCACGTACCACGAGAGTGGGTCCACAAGGTCGTGCGCAAGATTCAGGCAACCAACGAACTGTTTCATTGGATGAAGGGTTCCATCGACAGTTTCGAAAAATTTGAAGCCAGGCGAATGCACCTGGCCTCAAACGTCTGGAAAAGCATGACGGCAACAGATTCCCGTGAATGCCGAAATTGCCATGGCGTTAATTATATGAACCACGTGCTTCAAACCCCAAAGTCCCGTGCGATGCATCAGTTGGGTCAAGATTGGGGAAAAACCTGTATCGAGTGTCATCAGGGCATCGCGCATGAACTGCCGCGTGAATTCGACAAGGAGGCTGTGATGGATGAGATACACGAACGTATCGAAGCCGAAAAAATAGAATGCAAGCAGTGCCACGATGGCATGGCTGGCGCCAAAAAAGGCGATGGCTGGGATTAAACAAGTATTTGGTAATTAATAATTCTGGAGGGTGATATGACGGCTCGAAAATATCTGGCTGGCGCAATAGCGGGCCTGGCAATGATGACTGCCAGTGCAGGTGTATACGCGGCTGAAGCATCGGCAAAAACGCTGAAGCTTGGCAAGGAACTGTTCGTTGCAAACTGCGAGGCATGCCATCAAGCTGATGCCATTGGCAAACCGGGCTTTGCGCCGTCACTGACTAATCCTGAATTGTTGTCCATTGCGTCGGACAAGTTTTTTGAAGGAACCATAAGGGATGGCCGCGAAGATACAGGCATGCCGCCTTTTTCACATCTCGGCCGCAAGAAAGTCCGGGCAATCGTTGCATTTCTTAGATCCCATACGAAAACTCCGAACAGGTCAGAAGAAGTAAATGCACAACGCGATGCCCAGGGTGATCCGCGTCTCGGAGAGCTTTGGTACAACAATATTTGTTCAACTTGCCATGGCGTTGACGGCGATGGGTACGAAGCAGGCGGAACAGGCACAGCCATTGGATTACCTGGTTTTCTCAACAAGGTGTCTGACGGTTTCCTGCGTGAAACAATCGCAAAGGGTCGTTCCAACACCCGTATGTTGCCCTTCAGTGGACCTGCTGCTCTGGCAAATATGACCGAGCAGGAAATCGAGGACGTCATTGTCTACCTGCGCACTCTTGCAAAAAACTAGATCGTGAGTGTTTCCGCCTTCGAACGGAAATATTCCCGAATGCTCACCCTCGAGAGGTGCGTAGATTACAAATACATAAGTGATTTCGTCATGAACGAAACCACCTTGATGGAGACATAAAATGAAACGTCAAAAGTCAAATATTTCGCGCCGCGACATGCTGAAGACCAGCGCCTTTATTGGTTCGGCTGCCGCTGGCGCCGGGTTGTTGGTTGAAGGCAATCCGGAGCTTGGCATTGCTTCGGCAAACGCTGCGGAATCCGAAGCTGAACGCACCACGGCTATTGCCCAGTGTCCTTATTGCGGTGTCGGCTGCGGTACCATCATTCAGGCCGAAAACGGCAAGATCGTTTCCATGCGGCCTGATAAGGATCATCCGACTAATTATGGCCTGCAATGTATCAAGGGTTTGACAGCAGCAGAACCCATGTACGTTGACCGAATGGAAGGCGACAGTTACGTGCGCAAGGATGTTTGGGCTGAATGGCAAAAGCCCGGGCATGGTGATATGGAATTCATCTCCAAAACCAAGGGCTCATTCGACGAAGAGCACTTTGTTCGTGTGCCCTATCACGATGCCTCGGAAATGGTTTCCCACAAGATTGCACACTTCGCGAAAACCCATGGCGGCAATTCAGTGGCCCTTTACGGTTCGGGGCAGCTGACCATGGAAGGTCAGTATCTTGAGAATCTCTTCCTGAAGGGTGTACTGGGTTCCAACACAATTGAAGCCAACGCACGCATGTGCATGACCTCGGCTGTGACCGGTTATTTTGCAACTCTGGGATCAGATACGCCACCGCTGGCTTATGATGACATCGAGATCAGTGATATGATCATGCATTTTGGTCACAATGCCCGTGAATCGCATCCGATTATTTTCTGGCGTGCCGCTGATCACAAAAAGAAAAATGATATTTCAACTGTCGTCGTTGATCCCAGGCGCACAGGCACAGTTATGGGATATGAAGATATCAACCCTGACAACAACGTGCATGTCCCGATCCTGAATGGAGATATCAGCTTCCTGAACTCCATGGCCCATGTCCTGCTAAAAGACCATAAGGATGTCATCGACTGGGACTTCCTCAAGGAACACGTCACGGGCTGGGAGGAATATGTAAAAACGGTTACCGAAGACTACAGCCCGGAACAGGTCCAGGATCGCATGGGTGGTCCCAACCACGACGTATCCCCCGCACTCATTCGTCGTGTTGCCGGCATGTTCGCTGATGCAACCCGTAAACGTCTGGCACGTGCCAAGGGCAAACAAACAGGTGGCTACGGTGGTGTCATCATCATGTGGGGCATTGGCTATAACCAACACATTCACGGTCAGCACAACGTCATTTCGATCATCAACCTTCTGACACTGACAGGCAATCTGGCCAAGCAAGGCTGTGGTCCATTTTCAATGACGGGTCAACCCAACGCCATGGGTGAACGCTTTACCGGTGGCCTGACAGGACGATTGCCATTCAACAAGCCGCTAACCGATGATGCCCACCGCAAGCACATGGCCAAAGCCTGGAAGGTACCAGAGCAAAACCTCATCAACGCCATGAATTCCAAAAATCCCGGTTATGCTATCGGCATGATGGAGCGCGCGCTGAAGGGCGAAGTCAAAGCCATGTTCCTGGTTTATGCCACCCACGTTGACCTGCCTGACCAATTTAATCTGGTACGCCCGGCATTGATGAAAACATTCAACGTCGTGCAGGAAATTTATCGTCACGCACCGAATAATCTTTATGCCGATGTGATTTTCCCGGCGGCGACATGGGGTGAAGTCAACGGCGTCTACATTTCCTCGGAACGACGGATCAATCTTTGTCAAAAAGCAGCTGAACCGCCCGAAGGCTGTCGTCCCGACATGGACATGGTGATCGACAAAGCCAAGGAAATCGGTCATTTGCTTGGCCTCGATATGGACAAAATCCTGCCCTATAAAAAATTGGAAGATGGAACGTATGACGCGGAAGAAGTATTCCGCGATGTCATCCGGGCCTCTGCCGGTACC
>Ga0233449_1002671_pt1 | contig 13859 bp, 14 predicted proteins | sample SI_124_October20_FD_183012 | JGI IMG/M metagenome (GOLD analysis project Ga0233449, IMG submission 183012) | Seawater microbial communities from Saanich Inlet, British Columbia, Canada - SI_124_October2016_200_MG | ecosystem: Environmental > Aquatic > Marine > Inlet | place: Canada: British... | reverse complement strand
GATCCTGCAACCGGTGTACAAGGAGAACGTATTTCACAACATATGAACGCGATGATGATCGCATTCCGATTTGCACCGGAGGATCGTTGGGACGCCATTGTCACCAAAATAACGGATACAACAAGAGTGCGGCTGACTTCGGCGCCGCCTATTGTAACGAGGACTGGTCCGTTTAACCCCAGTAAGCACATTGTTTCAACCAATACCTATTTTTCACGTTATTTAAATGAAGCATTGGATCTTGTGGGGCGATTTGATGCTGCGCTAATTAAAATGCGCTCCAGTTATAAGGAAATGGTTGAGGCATCGACCTCTACACTGTGGGAAAGCTTCAGTGATGAAGCGAGCCTTTGCCACGTTTTTTCAGCGGGCCCCGTATTCCAACTGGTTGAAAAGGTTCTTGGTGTTGTGCCCTTGTCTGCCGGTGTTAGTGAGGTTTGTATAGATATTCGAACAGCTGGCCTGACGTGGGCAAAAGGGAGATTACCAACCCCTTTCGGGATCATTTCAATATCTTGGGAGTTAAACGAAGGAAGACTAGAGCTAGATGTTAAAGCACCTGACGAAATCAAAATACAGGTAAAAATACCGCAAGGCTTTGATTGCCACGAAATTTCGAATGGTAAGCATTGCTTTTGGCAAAGCACTCAAAAAAATCTATTGGAGAAAACACCGTGAGCGATCCTTCAACACTGCGGTTGAAACACGTATTGGGCTGGTCAACTGGCGGGCTGGCAACGGCTGTTTATCTGGGTATTACAATGAATTACTTTCTCTATTTTCTTACCGAGGGAGCGGCAATTTCACCGGGATTTGCAAGTGTGGTTTTGTTAGCACCACGTATATGGGATGTTATTACGGACCCAATTATGGGGGCGATTTCTGATCGAACGCCCGGTCGTATGGGACGCAGACGGCCATGGATACTTTTTGGCGGTATGTTGTTTTCTTTTAGCTTTTACATGATGTTCGCTATTCCAGATTTTGATTCAGAGATGGCAAGAGGGCTTTGGGTGATGTTCTTCTATCTGTTGGTGGGGACGGCCTACACCATGTATGAAGTGCCTTTAAACGCTATGTTGCCGGAACTTAGCCAAGACTTTCAGCAGCGTGGACGTTTAGCCAGCTATATGATGATTGTGATACGTGCCGGTCTCATCGGTACAATGTTAATTGGGCCTTTTATCTTTGCCGCAACAGAAGATCTTGCGGTCGGCTTCAGGCAGGTTGGGTTGTTTGCCGCAATAGTTATTGCAGGCTGTAGTCTTGTTGTGTTCTTCACTACACAAGATGCCCCACGAACCGAATTCAAGCCGGTGAAGATGAATGTACTTTCCGAACTCAAGGCGCTATGGGGGAATAAACCTTTCGTTATTTTGGTACTTGTTCATCTTGTGAAAATGACCGGCATCGGTGCGGCTGCAACAACGGTAATTTATTATCTTGTCTTTGCATTAAAGGCTCCCGAACAAGCGGCTGGTGTTATTCTTTCTATCTATGCGGCGGCAGCAACGGCATTTATACCCTTTTGGATGTGGGTGATGGCTCGTGTGGGAAAGAAGATGGCCTATTCTTATGCGCTTGGTTTTTTAATTCTCAGCATGCTTCCTCTTCTGTTTATCGGGCCGAACACAATCGCTGGATCTTTTAGTATTCCTTATGTGGAAGAAATAGTCAGCGGAGGCGTCGTTGCTGTTGCAATAGCAATGATCGTTGTTTCCTTTGGGGATTCAGGCTCTATTCTTGTTCCTAACGGTATGATCCCCGACACGGTAGAGGCCGATGAATTAAAAACGGGAACGCGCAGGGAGGGCACAATATTTGGTGCTTGGGCTTTTTCGCGAAAATTGGGTATGGCTCTTGGTGCTTACGCGGTTACTGTTTTTCTGTCTCAGACAGGCTTTATTGCTGGCGCGGCAGAGCAGCCCGAGCAAGCCATTACCGGCATTCGTTATGTCTACGTACTGTTTCCCTGCACCTGTTATCTACTCTCAATCATTATTTTGCATCGCTACGACCTGACCGAAGAAAAGTTTAAAAGTATTGTTTCTGATCTGGCTAGTCGAGATGAAAAAAGATGAAAAACTTAAGAAACATGAAAGGTTAGCTATGACAAAGAAAGCACGTATCGCCGTAATTGGAGCTGGCTGGTGGGCAACTGAATATCACATCCCCTTTCTAAAGGCGCGCCAGTCCGACGTTGATTTGGTCGCTGTTTGTCGACTGGGACTTGATGAATTGGAGCATGTAAAGCAGCGTTTCGATATTCCCTTTGCGTCGGAAAGTTTCTTAGAAGTTATTGAAAAAACAAAGCCGGATGGTGTTATTGTTTCCTCTCCCCATGTGGCGCACTTTGAACATGCGTTAGCGGCTTTAGAAGCTGGCGCGCATGTTCTGATCGAAAAGCCGATGACAGTCAAAGCAGAAGACGCTCGCAAACTAGAAACCATTGCCCGGGAAAAAGGCGTTCAGTTGTTGATACCTCATGGCTGGAACTTTACGCATTATATGACCGCCGCTGCAAAATGGTTCGCTAATGGTCAGATCGGAGAGTTAAGGCATTTCAACTTGCAAATGGGGTCAGCATTGATGGATTTATTTGCGGGTAAACCTATGGAAGAAACTGCTGAACATACATTCAGGCCTCCAGCCTCGACATGGGCTGACCCAAAAAGAGCAGGTGGATATGGCTGGGGACAGTTATCTCATGCACTAGGCGCATTCTTCAGAGTAACCTCACTCGATGCCAGCACGGTCTATGCCAAAACAGGAAAATCTCCAACGGGGGTCGATTACTTTGATGCCGTTCTAATGGAAATGGAAAATGGCGCCATCGGTGTTGTATCCGGTACCGCGGCTGTTCCAAAGCACATAGGTCCTCATGTCGATATGCGCCTTTACGGTGATGAGGGGTCGATACATTTGGATCTTGAACGCGAGCTACTTGAACTGCGGCGTTTCGATGGCAAGGATCAAATTCATCCCTTTGCAACCGGTGAAGGTGCTAAGGCTTATTCAACCAAAGAACCACTAGATCGATTTGTGGATATCTGCCTTGGCAAGGTGGCAACAAACGATGGCGATGGCACGGTTGGACGTAGAACGATAGAGGTGCTGGAAGCGATGTATCAATCGTCTGAACAGCAATCTGAAATTAATATTAAGGAACAAAAATAATGTCTAAAAAACTAATTGTCACCGATTATAACTTTCCCAGTCTGATTCATGAGGAAGCGGCGGCGACTGCAGAAAACGCTGCTTTCCTAGCTGCAAACACAAAAACGGCTGATGACGTGCTTGATGTTATAGCAGATGCCGATGTGGCCTTGGTTCAATTTGCACCAGTTGGTGCGCGGGAAATAGCGACTTTACGTCCGGGTGCTACCCTGATCCGTTATGGTGTTGGTTATGATAATATTGATATTGCAGCTGCGAAAGAACAGAATGTTCAGGTGGCTTATGTGCCAGATTATTGCGCTGCAGAAGTGGCCGATCATACGACCGCATTGCTGCTCTCTGCGGTTCGTAAAGTGGTCTCTCTTGATACAACCACACGTGATGGGCAGTGGAGCCCCGTCGCACAGGCGGCGCCGATCTTATCTCTCAATGAAACCACTATTGGTTTCTTAGGGTATGGTCGAATTGGATCCCTAGTTAAGTCGCGTCTTGAACCGTTTGGATGCCGTTTTATTGTTGCTGATCCTTATATTTCTGATGAATTTGCAGAAACTAATGGGTTTAAAAAAGTATCTACTGCGGAACTAGCGACGCTAGCGGACGTTGTCACGCTTCATGCGCCATTAACTTCTGATACACGTCATGTTGTAGGCCCGGATTTTCTAAAGGCGATGCATTCACATGCCATTATTGTTAATTCTTCGAGAGGGGAGTTAATTGATACTCAGGCGTTGGCTGCATCTTTAACAGCAGAACAAATAGGAGGAGCGGCCCTTGATGTTTTCGAAACGGAACCACTTGAGATGGACCATCCCTTAAGAAGTGCACCAAACTTGCTCATTTCTCCTCACGCGGCTTGGTATTCTTCCAGCTCGATCGACCGTCTTCAGCGTTTGGCTGCCGAGGAAGTAGGCCGAGCGTTAAGAGGTGAACCACTTCGCTGTCCTGTTCCGGGGTTTTAAGCATGTTACCATTTCCAATTATCGATACCCACTTGCATATATGGGATACGCAGAGATTGTCCTATAGCTGGCTTAATGATGTACCGAAGCTCAACCGAAGTTTTGGCCTTGACGATTTTAACAAAGCCACTGGGGATATTGACATTGAACAGATGGTATTTGTTCAATGTGAAGTTGATAGCAGACAATATCTCGACGAAGCAAATTGGGTCGCAGAACAAGCTAAAAGTGATCCTCGGTTATCAGGTTTAGTGCTTTGGGCACCGTTGGAAAATGGAGTTGCGGCAGCTAGTAGTCTCGAGAAACTTTCCGGTCTTCCAAATCTAAAAGGGATAAGACGTATCATCCAGTTCGAAGAAGATATGGAATTTTGCCTGCAGCCGAAATTTATTGAAGGAGTTAATCTGCTAGCCGATTATGACTTGTCTTTTGATATTTGCATCGACCACCGTCATTTAGCCAACACAATCACATTCGCGCGGCAATGCCCTAATGTACCAATGGTTCTGGATCATATTGGTAAACCAGCAATTGCAGAAGGTGACATGGGTTTGTGGGCAAAACAAATTGTTGAACTGGCTTCTATGGAACATGTTTGGCTAAAGATGTCTGGAGTTGCGACAGAAGCGGATCATGCCTCCTGGACCAAAGAACAGCTAAAACCTTATATCAACATAGCACTTGACGCCTTCGGTGCAGAGCGCAGCATGTTTGGTGGAGATTGGCCCGTTGCGACACAGGCAATTAATTACAGCGAATGGATTTCAACTCTGCTCTGGGCATTGGATAATCCATCCGAAAAGGAGCTTCGTCAAATTTTTCGGAACACTGCTAAAACTTTCTACAAATTAAAATGAATTATGGATTGAATAAGATAAGGAACTTTAAATGAATGCACTCGATTTTAAGGGGCGAACAGCCGTCATCACCGGCGGTGCTCAGGGCATTGGTTTTACCGTTGCCAAACAGATGATTGCAGGCGGAGCACGCGTCGCCTTATGGGACCGCGACAAGGCGGCACTTGAAAAAGCAGTAGCTGAATTAGGCGAGGAAAATGCTATTGCTATCGAAGTAGATATTGGGAACTACGGTGATGTGGAAACACAAACTTCTAACAGTATTAAGCACTTGGGTAAAATTGACATACTTATAAATAATGCAGCGATTGTTGGACCCAATTTGAAATTATGGGAATACCCTATTGAAGATTTTTCTGACGTCGTACAGGTCGGATTAATAGGAACGTTTTATGTCTCTCGAGCCGTTGTGCCTCATATGAGGAAACAAGGGTATGGTCGCATCGTCAATGTATCTTCAATCGCTGGCAAAGAAGGCAACCCGAACGCATCTGCATATAGTTCGGCCAAAGCCGGCGTTATTGCTATGACGAAATCCCTAGGCAAAGAGCTTGCCGATCTGAACATTGCGGTGAACTGTGTTACCCCGGCGGTTGCAAAAACTAAATTGGCGATGATGCAGTCTGAAAAACATCTTGAATATATTATTTCAAAAATTCCGAGAGGTCGGATGCTGCAACTTCAAGAGGCATCAGAAATGATCTGCTGGCTTTCAACACAGGAAAACTCTTTTACTACTGCCGCGGTCTTTGATCTTAGCGGTGGTCGGGCAACTTATTAAGGATAACAATTATGAAACTTTTACGTCTTGGCGCAAAGGGCGCCGAATATCTTGCAGCTTTGGATAATGAGGGATCTTATCGAGATCTATCGAAAGACTTTCCTGATATTACTCCAGCGCTTCTCGCTGACCCTAGCCCCCTGTTGGCTCTAAATCTTGCTGACTATCCATTGGTTGAAGGAAACCCAAGAATTGGTCCCTGTGTTGGTAATGTGGGGAAATTTATTTGCGTAGGACTTAACTATTCAGACCATGCTGCCGAAAGTGGTATGGAGGTACCTGAAGAACCAATTTTATTCATGAAAGCGACCAGCGCAATTTGCGGACCCAATGACAATGTTATTATCCCCAGAGCATCGAATAAAACCGATTGGGAGGTTGAATTGGGCGTGGTTATCGGACAAGAAGCTCGTTATGTTTCAGAGGCCGACGCGCTTGATCATGTTGCCGGCTATTGTGTGATCAATGATATTTCCGAGCGGGAGTTCCAGCTAAAGCGCGGCGGTCAGTGGGTTAAAGGCAAAAGCGCTGATACATTTGGGCCAATTGGACCGTGGTTGGTAACACGTGACGAGGTACCTGCACGCATGCAAATGACGCATCGCTTCTTTGAAGCCATATTTCAACATCGTGAATGGCGTCAAGTGTATCAAATGGGTTTAGTCCATCCTGACCGACCATAAGGTCCGAAGCTTGTTTATCGTTCAGTTCAAAAGCCGTGTAGCCTAAAATGCCGTTTGGGGAGACATATTTGAAACGGCCTTTATCGTCTGTTTCCCAAGCGAAATCGGTTGAGCAAGAAACTAAATCCTTGAACATTTGCCTCGACTGGACAAGTGCTTTTGTTAAATGTTGTTCGACAGTGGTGTCTTTGCCAAATAGTAAAACCTGCAGATTGCCGTTCGTGCCAGAATTCACGGGAAAAGCAAAAAGATCATAATGGCGGGTGCCAGTTTCATCTTCGAGGGTAATTTTTTGATTTTCGGGACAGTTATTGGTAAGGCAACGAATTATAATGCCGTGGATAGCAGGGTTCCTATTTTGGAACGCGCTTACTAAATTATCAGAATAAATGTTTTTATAAATTACATTCATCGATTCGTCAGCAAGCAATGCCGGACCGCTGATATTTTCAATCAGATTTGTGTTAAAGGAAATATCTTCGGTAGACTTATCTGAGGAATTTTTTTCCCCAGATGCATTGGTATTGGCTATGATACGTGCAATATTACTGTCCATGGTGCCCAAAATCGATAAAAATTGTTACTAATACTTTATAAAATCTAATGAAATTTAATGTACCGACTTAGTATTAAGAATTAGTTTACGAACATTAAAAATGGTTGATAAATGTTGAAAAAGAATAACTTCAAAACTCCTGATCTTGAGAAAATAAAATACTGGGTGTTTGATCTGGATAATACTCTCTATTCCCATCATGCAGATTTATTTACCCAGGTTGATCATAAAATGGGCCTGTTCATTCAAGAAATGTTTGGTATTTCCTACGCCGATGCCAAAATAAAACAAAAACAGTTTTTTAGAAAACACGGCACAACTCTACGGGGGTTAATGACCGAACACGCCATAGAACCTTTTGATTATCTTGAGTTTGTTCACAATATAGATTTTTCAGTGCTTCGCGTTGATGAGATGTTAAATGATGCGTTAGATGCTCTGCCTGGCAAGAAATTTATTTATACCAATGCGTCAAACGCTTACGCAGAGATTGTGCTCTCGCATATCGGGCTAGTAGGCCGTTTTGATGATATATTTGATATCCACGATGCGGATTTTCTGCCAAAACCGGATATTAGAAGCTATCACAAAATGATAGAAAAATTTGCCATTAATCCAGAGACTTCAATCATGGTTGAGGATATTGCTGGGAATCTTAATCCAGCAGCAGAGTTAGGTATGGAAACGGTATGGGTGCCAACGGACACGGATTTGTCGCAGAGCGGGCAAATAGATAAAAATATTGACTATATTGCCTCTGATCTGTCGGGCTGGTTAAAGAATGTTGCTGACAGTATAGATTAGCTTGACAGGGCTTAACATTAAGATAAGTTCGCGTTTTATTATAAAACTCTAAAAGGAATGAATTATGCAGGGTCACACTTTGGAAACGACAATTGATCAGGCTTGGGAAAATATAAGTGAAATTGACACTGGAACGACTGGTGAAATTCGTGATGCCGTAAGTCATACACTTGATTTGCTGGATAGCGGTAAATTGCGTGTGGCGGCAAAAGAAAATGGTAAATGGCAAGTGCACCAATGGCTTAAAAAGGCTGTTCTTTTATCATTTCGCCTGAATGATATGCGAACCATTGCCGGTGGTCCCGGTGAAAATAGCAGTTGGTATGATAAAGTAAGCTCAAAATTTGAAGGATGGGATCAGGCCCGTTTTGATCAGGCGGGGTTTAGGGCCGTGCCGAGTGCGGTGGTAAGACATTCTGCGTATATTGCACCAAATGTGGTTTTGATGCCGTCATTCGTTAATTTGGGCGCCTATGTGGATGAAGGAGCAATGATTGATACTTGGGCAACCGTTGGTTCCTGCGCGCAAATTGGTAAGAACGTACATATTTCAGGCGGTGTCGGTATCGGCGGAGTGCTTGAGCCATTACAGGCGGGGCCGGTGATTATTGAAGATAATTGTTTTATTGGTGCTCGCTCAGAAGTTGCCGAAGGTGTAATTGTAGAAGAAGGCGCCGTGCTTAGTATGGGAGTGTTTATAGGTGCCTCCACTAAAATTGTTGACCGTGAAAGTGGTGAAATTTTTATGGGACGAGTGCCTGCCTATAGTGTGGTGGTGCCGGGAACACTTCCAGGGAAACCAATGGCAGATGGCTCACCCGGGCCAAATCTTTATGCTGCGGTAATTGTAAAGCGGGTTGATGCGCGAACGCGCTCCAAAACATCAATTAATGATTTGCTCAGGGACTAAAATGCTAGTAGATCCTACCGAACTTACTAAGGAATTGGTGCGCTGCCCTAGTGTCACACCAAGTGACGCGGGGGCGCTTGATGTTCTGCAAGAAGTTTTAACATCGCTGGGTTTTAGCTGTACTCGCCTTGCTTTTAGTGAGCAAGGTACAGCGGATATTGATAATTTATATGCACGCCTTGGTGAGGGTTCCCCTCATTTTTGTTATGCCGGTCATACGGATGTTGTGCCGGCGGGAGCGCTTGATGATTGGGACTTTGGCCCTTTTGATGGCTCAGTAAGTGATGGCGTTCTTTATGGTCGCGGAACCAGTGACATGAAGGGGGGGATAGCCGCTTTTATCGCCGCTATATCTTCGTTAAATGACGTTGAGGGTTCGATTAGTTTACTGATAACCGGCGACGAAGAAGGCCCGGCCATCAACGGTACTGTTAAAATGTTAAAATGGCTTGAGCAGAATAATCAGTTACCCGATGTGTGTATCGTTGGTGAGCCAACCAATGTCGACGACATTGGTGATATGGTAAAAATTGGCAGGCGCGGAAGCATAAATGCAACACTTACCGTTCACGGCAGGCAAGGACATGTGGCTTATCCGCATCTGGCAGATAACCCGGTGCCGCGACTTATAAAAATGCTCGCTAAACTTAACGCCCATGAACTGGATATTGGAAATGAATTTTTCCAGCCTAGTAATCTCGAAATTGTAACCGTTGATGTGGGTAATGAGGCCTCCAATGTAATACCCATGGACGCATCGGCAAAATTCAATATCCGCTTTAATAATGAGCAGAGTATTGATGGCTTAAAAAAATTGATTGGCGATATTTGCGAAGATGTGGGTGGTGAGTACAGTCTGGATATCAATGTATCCGGGGATGCCTTCTTAACGCCGCAGGGACCGTTAAGTGAGTTGATTGCAGGCGCTATTAAGCAAGTGACGGGCAGGGAGGCAGAGCTCAGTACCTCTGGCGGAACGTCTGATGCAAGATTTATAAAAAATTACTGTCCTGTTATTGAATTTGGCCTTATTAATAAAACAATTCATAAAGTGAATGAATGTGTACGTATTGATGATCTTCTGACATTACGGGATATTTATTTGATGATGTTAAAAAACTATTTTGCGAAATAAATTATGACCAATGATAACGAAATGACCTTGCCGAGTTATATACTCAAATCCTTAAACGGTGCGTGGAAGCTTGTGCAGGCGCGACAAAACCCCATGCAGTATTTTGATCTGTCTTCTGACGGGTTTTGGAAAAGCTTTTGGGCTATTGCTGTAATGATACCTGCTTTTATTCTATGGGCGATGTTTAACTTACAGGGGGGATCTCAGGAAATAAGAGAAGGATTTGAAATTTCCTATCCTTTATTATCGGAAGGAATTTATTTTGCGCTCGCCCTGCCATTAACGGCAATGGTTATGGCATATTTTACAAAATTTATGAAAATCAGCGATAATTTTTCTTCGATGGTGATCGCCTATAATTGGGTAAGCGCGCTGATTTATATAATTATGGCGATCTTTACAATGATTTTCTTATCGGGAATTGTAGGGGGGCAGATATCAGTTGTAGTATTAATGATGCTAAGGTTTTATTTTGGCTTTTACGTACTGTGGTTCACCTTTAGACATTCGCTACAAATAAGTGGGATGCTGGCAGCGGGCGTATTGATATTTGTAAAATTGCTTGATACATCCATGCAGGTATTAATATATAAAATATTTAATCCTGATTATTTTGATGCGGTTATTGCTGTCGCTAGTAATCCACCTTCATAAAATAGAGCCCGTCCGGCGGTGCATTAAAGCCGAGCTCGGTCCGGTCTTTGGCTTCAAGAGCATTTATTAAATCCTGTTTGCTCCATTTGCCGCTCCCGACAAAATAAAGGCAGCCGACCATAGAACGTACCTGATGATGCAGGTAGGAAAGGGCAGAGGTATCGATGTAGATATCCTCACCGTCTCTGCGGACTTCAAGTTTATCCAGTGTTTTTATGGGCGATTTTGATTGGCAACGAATGCTTCTGAAAGTGGTAAAATCATGTTTTCCAACAAGCACTTGTGCGGCGCTTTGCATAGCGTCCACATCAAGTTCTTTTTTTATATGCCAAGCCTGACCTGTCCTTAGGGTAAGTTTGGCGCGGCGGTTGATAATATGGTAGCGGTAATATCTTCTCTTGGCTGAAAAACGCGCGTGAAATTCGTGGTCTACCCGTTCTGACTTAAGCACGGAAACAGGAATTCCTTTCATGTGAAAATTAAGCCCGTCCCTCACTTTAAAGGCGCGCTCGTCGCGCGGGATATCCACATGAACGACCATCCCGCGTGCGTGAACACCAGCGTCGGTCCTTCCGGCTGCATGAAACCGGCATTTAGTCTGGCAGAATTTATAAGTCGCCCGCTCCATTTCCTGCTGAATACTCGGTGCGGTATCCTGCATTTGCCAACCATGATAGTTGCGGCCATCATATTCGATGGTTAGTTTATAACGAAAAAAATCACTCATGAGAATTTACTGCCGATAGCAATATCAAATCCGTTCACCAGCGCATCCACATCCATCGGACCTTTTCCGGCACGTTGCGCTCTATTGATGTATAAGGATTTATCACCGCAAGCAATGATCAGCGGCTCCGCGATTACTTCACCGGCTTGGCCTGTTTTATCCGATATGGTGACGCCAAGAATTTTAAGCCGTTCACCATTTATTTCTGTCCATGCGCCGGGAAACGGCGACAGTCCGTGAATATGGTTCTTTAATTCAGTTGCTGATTTTGTCCAGTTAATGCGGGCTTCTGCTTTGTCAATTTTTTTGGCGTAGGTGACGCCTTCATGCGGTTGAGCCTCTGGCTCATTTACGGGCAATTTTTCTAGCACTTCTATAATGGCCTTAGCCCCTAAAATGCTCAGCTTATCATGTAGGCTTCCTGCCGTATCATCACCAGAAATCGGCAAACGTTTTTCTAAGATCAAAGGCCCGGTATCAAGTCCGGCTTCCATTTGCATGATGCCAACACCTGTTTCAGCGTCCCCAGCCATAATTGCACGTTGAATGGGTGCAGCACCGCGCCAGCGCGGAAGAAGAGACGCATGAATATTAAGGCAGCCATATTTGGGGCCGTCTAGAATTTCCTGTGGTAATATAAGACCGTAGGCAACAACGACAGCAACATCAATATCCAGATCAATAAATTTTTGACGTTCAGAACCATCCTTAAAATTAAGCGGTGTATAAACGGGGATATCAAGGTTTTCGGCGAAGCTATGAACTGGTGAAGGGTGTTCTTTTTTACCGCGACCGGCCGGTCTGGGTGGTTGACTGTAGACGGCGATTACTTCATGGCCAGCGCTTAAGATTGCCCTTAAAGCACTTACTGAAAAATCAGGTGTTCCCATGAAAGCAATGCGCATTGAAGGTCCCTCTACTCTTCTTTTTCTTTAACGAATTTCTTAACCTTGCGAACAAACATGCTGCGTTTTATCTTTGATAAATAATCAATAAAGACAATGCCGTTTAAATGATCCATTTCATGTTGAATGCAGGTGGCGAGAAGCCCTTTCGCGTGAATTTCTTGGTTCTCACCGTCATAATCAATGAAGGTGGCTTTGCATTCTGCCGGGCGTTCTATATCGGCATATTGCTCAGGCACCGATAGGCAACCCTCATTATAAACTGCCAAATCTTCTGATGTCCAAGTGATCTCGGGATTGATATAAAAATGAGGATCTGGATCTTCATCATCTGGTGAGACATCAATGACCAATATCCTTAGCAGCTTACCGACCTGAACGGCGGCAAGGCCAACGCCAGGGGCGTCATACATACTTTCAAGCATGTCATCCATGAAAGCACGAAGCTTGTCATCGACTTTTTTAACCGGCTTTGATTTCTTTTTTAAAATCGTGTCCGGAACGGTAAGAATAGGTAAAATAGCCATAATTTTTGATCTTATCCTTTTAATCTTTAAAATGGTAGGTAATATGTGTTGAGGTTAAGGTCAAGACTATTAGGAGATATGATCGGTGGAATTTGATCAAAATATGATGATACTCGTTGCTATGGTAGTGATAGCTCTGATGCTTATTGGTGTACTATTCATGGTGAGCAGCCGCACACGCATGGACAGCGATGAACGCCGCATAGCATCAGAAAATGCAAAAGAGCATATTGCGGCGATCATGCAGGCGAATGCGGCTTTGGAAAGCCGTATCAAAGTAATGAGCGAAAATAATGCTCAGTCCCAAGAAGAATTGAAACGTACCTTGCATGAGCGCCTTGACGCGGTCAGTAAGCGTGTTGGGGATAGTCTTGAAAAAACTGGTGAGAAAACCGGTGAAAGCCTTGAGAAATTAAAAGAACGGCTCGCCGTTATTGATGAAGCGCAGAAAAACATCACTGATCTTTCCGGACAAATGGTTGGTCTTCAGGATATTTTATCCAATAAACAGGCCCGCGGTGCTTTCGGTGAATTCCAATTAGAAGAACTCGTATCTTCTATCCTTCCATCAAGTGCTTATGAATTTCAGTCAACGCTTGAAAATGGTAAACGAGCAGACTGCCTGATTAAATTGCCCAACCCACCAGGCTCAATCGTTGTTGATGCTAAATTCCCACTTGAAAGTTATCACCGGCTTCAAGCACAGGATAATGATGTTGAGAAAAAACAAGCAACCAGTCAATTCAAAACGGATATCCTGAAACATGTGAAGGATATATCGGAGAAATATATAATTAATGGCGTTACGGCTGAATCAGCACTTATGTTTCTGCCTTCCGAAGCAGTGTATGCAGAGCTTCACAATAAGTTTGGCGACGTGGTTGAAAAATCATACCGCGCTAAAGTATGGATCGTCAGCCCGACAACATTGATGGCGACCTTAAACACTGTTCGTGCCGTTCTTAAAGATGCGCGTATGCGTGAACAGGCCGGTGTTATTCAAAAACATGTTGGGTATCTTCTAGATGATGTTTCCAGACTTGATGAAAGAGTATCAAAATTAAAAACTCATTTCGGACGGGCGGATAGCATGATTGATGAGATCAATATCTCAACCAGAAAAATCACTTCCAAAATTGAAACCATCGAAAATATCCAAATGGAAGATGAAGGCAGTGTCG
>Ga0233449_1002662_pt1 | contig 13895 bp, 15 predicted proteins | sample SI_124_October20_FD_183012 | JGI IMG/M metagenome (GOLD analysis project Ga0233449, IMG submission 183012) | Seawater microbial communities from Saanich Inlet, British Columbia, Canada - SI_124_October2016_200_MG | ecosystem: Environmental > Aquatic > Marine > Inlet | place: Canada: British... | reverse complement strand
GGCAACAAACGTCACATCCTGATTTCCGATCAGGCCGGCAAGGCTAATGTCCTGATGCAACTTGCCGATATGGGAATTGAAGTGGCAGCGGATGACAAACGCCTGATGGGGCTGGTCAACGAGGTCAAGGAAAAGGAATTCCAGGGTTATACTTACGATGGGGCTGAAGCCAGTTTTGAACTGATGGCACGACGAGCACTGGGCGAAGTTCCTGCCTATTTCGCCGTCGACAGTTTCCGGGTCATGGTTGAGCGTCGGCATAACGCAAAGGGTGAACTGGTCACTGTTTCCGAAGCGACTGTGAAGGTAACGGTCGACGATGAAACCTTGATGTCCGCCGGAGAAGGCAATGGTCCGGTGAACGCCCTGGACGAAGCCTTGCGCAAAGATCTGGGGAAATATTCTTCCTACATCGAAGACATCGAGCTTGCAGATTACAAGGTGCGTATTCTCAGTCAGGAAGGTACGGGTGCTGTCACCCGGGTAATGATCGAGAGTATCGATGGTGATGGCAATCGCTGGTCGACTGTTGGCGTTTCACCAAACATCGTCGATGCGTCCTTTCAGGCATTGATTGATTCGATTGTCTACAAGTTGTTCCGCGATGGTGCCCCGGCTGGCACATCGACCTGATCGACCACTGACTTCGATGCCGTCTCCCGAAGAAGAAGCCGCAGAAGCGAAAAAAGGACTGGCCTTCGGCATGGCTGCCTTTCTGCTTTGGGGTGGATTGCCGAATCTCTTCAAGCTTGTCGATCATGTGCCTGCGATTGAAACCCTGTCGTGGCGGACGATCTCAAGCTTCGCCTTTTTGTTGCTACTTGTTTTTGTCACCAGGCGCTGGCGACGATTGCGCAATGCTTTGCGGTCACGGCGCATGTTGGGGACGCTTGCCATTACAACCTGTTTGCTGGCGCTGAACTGGTGGGTTTTTGTCTATGCAGTGAATATTGGCGAAGTTCTCCAGGTCAGTCTGGGCTATTATATCAATCCGCTTTTCAGTGTCTTGCTGGGCTTTTTGCTGTTGGGTGAACGCCTGACACGCTTGCAGGTTCTGGCCGTTCTGATTGCCGCTGCCGGTGTTTTGAACCAGACCCTGACGCTGGGTTCATTTCCGTGGGCGTCCATTGGACTGGCTGTATTATTCGGATTTTATGGTTATGTCCGCAAAGTGGCCAAGGTCGAGGCGATTGAAGGGTTGTTGATTGAAACCGCATTGCTGACGCCTTTCGCCATCGCCTGGATTTGGTGGGTGCAAGCGCAAGGACAAGCGGTCGTTGTTGGTGGAGATTCTCAAACGATATTCAGTATGGCGATTGTTGGTGTGTTGACGGCGGTGCCCTTGATCTTTTTTACCGAGGGAGCCAGGCGTTTGCGTTTGGCAACGATTGGTCTGCTGCAATATATTGCCCCGACATTGCATCTGGTGGGGGCGGTATGGCTTTGGGGTGAAACCCTGACCAACACGCACCTGGTGACTTTTGGCTGTATCTGGGTGGCGCTTGGGCTCTATTCAGCGCCATCCGTACTTGCGGCATTCCGCACAAAATCGTAAGACCTGAAAGATGACAACATTCACCCATAAACCGATACCTAAACAGGTTCCCGTACTGGGCGGGCCCAGTATTATCCTGGTTGAACCCCAGTTGGGTGAGAATATTGGCACAGCTGCACGGGCGATGCTGAATTTTGGCCTGACCGATATGCGTATTGTAAATCCGCGTGACGGCTGGCCCAGCGAAAAAGCGCAAACAGCTTCTTCCGGCGCAGATCTGGTGATTGATAATGTGCGTGTGTTCGATACCACCGAAGAAGCAGTTGCTGATCTGAAGTTTCTTTATGCAACGACAGCGCGGCCACGCGACATGTTCAAACGCGAAGCGACAGCACGCGAAGCCGCTTCCGAGATGCGCCAAGCGATTGATGCCAATGACAAGGTAGGCATTTTATTCGGAGCCGAGCGTCATGGGTTAAGCAATGCTGATGTCACCCTGGCCCAGACAGTAATCGCAATTCCGGTCAATCCTGCTTATGCCTCGCTTAATCTGGCCCAGGCGGTTTTGCTTGTGGCCTATGAATGGTTCCAGTCCGGCACCCATCAGCATGCGGACGGCAATACAGGCGGTCGGGCGCGCCTGGGCAGCAAGACAGAACCCATGGCCAGCAACCAGGACCTGGTTCATCTGTTTAAACATCTGGAAGATGAACTGGACGCTGCCGGTTTTTTGCGACCCCCTGAAAAACGCCCGCATATGGTCAAAAACCTGCGCAATATCTTTCAAAAAGCCCAGCTCAGGGAACAGGAAGTCCGGACCCTGCGCGGCGTGATTAAATCCCTGACGGTCTTTGCCCGCCACAAGGCATTGGAAGAATTCAAGAAGGGTGACAAATAACAATCCGGTTGTCACACCGGACAATTCCCGATCGGAGACAATGCTGTGAAAACCATTCTTTGTTACGGTGATTCCAATACCTGGGGGTGTAAGCCCATTGTCTCGCCGGGCGTCGTCGAGCGATTTGACAGGGATGTGCGCTGGACCGGTATCTTGCGCCAACAGCTGGGTGACGAATATCTGGTTATTGAAGAGGGTCTGAATGCCCGGACAACCGTGCATGATGATCCCATCGACGGCGCACACAAAAACGGCAAACCCTATTTGCTGCCCTGTCTGGAAACCCACCTGCCGCTTGATCTGGTGATCATCATGCTGGGGACCAATGATTTGAAGAGCCGCTTTTCTCTTTCGGCATTTGATATCGCCAGCGGCATCAAACCCTTGCTGGAAATCGTGGCCTCTGTGGCGCCGAAAAATGGCGGCGTAATACCACAAACACTGGTTATCGCACCACCGCCTTTGGCCAGATTGAGCGTATTGGCGGATGTATTTGCAGGCGGCACAGCCCTGTCGCAACAGCTTGCACCGCATTTTGAAGGTATTGCCGGGCTTTGCAGTAGTCATTTTCTCGACGCTGGCGCAGTGATTACGTCCAGTGACAAGGACGGTATTCACTTTGATGAAGATCAACACAAGTTTTTGGGGCAGGCTGTAACCCGCAGTGTACAAGGGATTTTTGCAAATAGTCCGTGATTTCAGTCGCGTGATGCGTTGAAACACTTTGGCCAGAGGGAAATCTTCCTGAAAGCCGCAAAAACCCCGTGTTCCGGGCATTTGACTCGCCAGTACTTTTGAGTATATTAGCGCCTCTTCACGGCTCCGGTATCTATCGGGGCCGTGTTGTTTTGTTAACCCATCCGCTCAGAATTCCAGGTCTCATAAACAAACATGGGCCGAACAGGGAATTCCGGTATTATAGAAAGTCGAGTGCAAAGCACATGAGCAAACGTATTGAAGCTAAATACAAGATTAACCGAACCCTCGGTGTCAACCTTTGGGGTCGTGCCAAAAGCCCTGTAAACGTCCGTGATTATGGCCCCGGTCAACACGGTCAGGCCCGCAAGCGCCGTCCAAGTGATTATGGCATTCAGCTGCGCGCCAAGCAGAAGCTGAAAGGTTATTACGGCAACATCACCGAAAAGCAGTTCCGTCGCACATATGACGAAGCCGTTCGTGTGAAGGGTGATACATCTGAAAACCTGATCGGTCTGCTGGAGCGTCGTCTGGATGCTGTTGTATACCGCATGAAGTTTGTCCCCACCGTTTTTGCCGCCCGTCAGTTCGTCAATCACGGACACATCAAGGTCAATGGCAAAAAGGTCAACATCCCCAGCTACCGTGTTGCTGTTGGTGATGTCATCGAAGTCAAGGAAAAGTCGCGCGATCTGGCGCTGGTGATCGAAGCTGTCGACAGCAACGAACGCGAGCAAGCTGACTACCATGACGTTGATAGCAAGAAACGCACAGGTACATTCACACGCATCCCAAATCTGGCTGACGTGCCGTACCCTGTTCAGATGGAACCAAACCTGGTGGTGGAATATTATTCCCGCTAAATCGTTTCCGTCATAAAAAGTATAGAGGCCTGGACTTGTTTCAGGCCTCTTTCTTTTTGGCTGGTGCTTTGAACCTGCCGGCAACAGAGAATAACATCCAATGCCGTTGGTATTGGTGCTGAATAGTATTATCCTGATATTTGTAACAGGCGCGTTGTCTTTTTTACTGTAGGGAATGGTTGTCGGGATGGCCGAGAGACTGAAAATTCTGATCGTTGATGATGAAACTGCCCTCGCAGATTCCATTTCTTCCTACCTGCGCCTCAAGGGACATGATGTAAAAGTCATCAGTGACAGCGAACAAGTCATCCGCCACATTACCGAGCGGCAGTATGAAAACCGTTACGATGTTTTGTTGCTGGACATCTTCATGCCGGGCCTTGAAGGCATCGAATTGATCCAGATGATCCGGCGCGCCCTGGTCTATACCAAGATCATCGTCATGTCAGGCTTTACCGAGCGCAACGGCAAACCGCTTTCGGATCTGGTGGCGGAATACGAAGTTGCAGCTGTGATGAAAAAACCCTTCAAGGCCAAGGAACTTCTTCAGTTTATCGAAAACTGATATCAGTTTTGCCAGGCTTCTTTCAGGCGTTGTCCTGACAGGTCCAATGCTGTGACGCCGTCAGACAGGGTTCCAGCCATATTGATGAAGCCGTGGATCATACCATCGAACTGTTTATATTCAGAAGACACACCAGCGGCTATCAACGCCTCGTGATAAAGCTTGCCTTCGTCACGCAGAGGATCGAAACCTGCGGTGATGATCAGGGCCGGGGGCTGATTTGAAATGTCTTCGGTATAAACGGGTGAAAATCTTGTATCTGTCTTCTGAGCCTCAAAATCGCTCAGATATAAATGCAGGTACCAGTTAATACGCTCGCGCGTCAGGAAAAAGCCGTCATCAAACAAATCGTAGGATTTGGTTTGCATACGGGCATCTGTCGCCGGATAGATCAGCAATTGAAAACCGGGACCGGTCTCGCCCAGCCGGGCCATTTCCTGACAAACAACGATTGAAAGATTGCTGCCCGCTGAATCACCACCCACTGCGATATGATTGGTATCGGCACCAATTTCATTGCCGTGATCACGCACCCAGCGAAAGCCTGCAAGGCAATCGTCGACGCCAGCCGGAAACTTGTGCTCAGGTGCCAGCCGATAATAGATCGACAGAACAAGGCCACCACTGGCATTGGCGATTTTGCGGCAGGGCTCATCATGGGTATCAATATCGCCCTGAATCCAGCCACCACCATGATAAAACACCAGGATCGGCAGTGGGCCAGGTCTGGCATTTCGAGGGCGATAAAGACGCGCTGGCATATCACCAGCGGGGCCGGGCACGGTCATGTCAGTGACGTCGTCAACGGGTGTGGGGCCACCACCAAGAACTTTTGAGAATGTCGCCAGTTGTGCGCGACTGATTTCCGGCGTCATCTCTTCGCTGGCTGACGCCCGGACCCGGTTCACAACGCTGCAAATCAACTGCGCCTTGGCATCCAGCGTGTTGCCATCTATTTGTGTGCGTCGCCCAAGATACCAGAGTGCCGATACCCATGTCGGTAACTTCAGCATTAATAGTCCGGCCACGATTGCCAGCTTGCCCATATTTTCCCCCGTCGTTCCATAACAGATTTTCAGGCCATATCATCCAGGCACCGCATTGACTTGTCCAGTCAGGAGAGAATATCTGATATCCGTAATTGTCCCCTGGTTGAAACACGCAAGGGTGATGGAAGGCTGCGTTACATCAATTCTGATGTGTGCGTAGAATACATGAGCCGGAGCCGCTTCATAACAACGGAAACAGCTCTGGCTTCAACGATATTGCCGTGGAGGGGAACCAGAATGAGCGCATATGTTATCGTCAACGTCACACCCAAGAATCCGGAAAAACTGAAAGAATATGCCGGACAGGCGGACCCGTTGGTCAAGAAATTTGGGGGTGAGTTTGTGCACTTTGGTGCTGTCACTGATGTGCTGAACGGATCAAATGATCATCCACGTTGCGTATTACTTAAGTTCGAGACCGCCGAGGCCGCCCGCGCCTGGTACAATTCACCGGAATATCAAGCCATCATCCCAATCCGTGAAGAGGGCGCAGATACGGTTTTCTACGTCGTGGAATAATATCTCTCAAAGCCCGTTTCTGGCTTTATGCTGATCCCACCATTGCTTGCGCAAGATGTCGGTTCGGGTGGGGTAGGTGTCTTCGAGAAATTCTGTGGTGCTTATTCTGTCGGTGCGAAAATGGCGAAAGTCTTCGCGGATTTCGCACCACGCCACGATCAGTCTGGCGGTATGAAAATAGGCAACAGCAATGGGCCAGATCGTACGCGCGCTGGCTGCACCTTTTTCATCGCGATAGTCGATGCGTATTTTACCGCGGCGTCTGATCCATGAACGCAATTGCTGCATGTCGATGGCATCTGTCTCCATCTCCATGGTTGGTACGGTCAGGGAAACTGTATTCAGGACCATAGGCCGCAGGTCTTCGGGCACTACATCGCTGATCTTGGCAATCAGGTCACGGGCACCGGCAGCCAGGGCCGGGTCGCCCTGGGTGGCCACCCATTGAGCCCCCAGCAAGGCAGCTTCGATTTCGTCGGCGGTTAGCATCAACGGCGGCATGTCGTAGCCGGATTCCAGCACGTATCCAACCCCGGCTTCACCCCGGATCGGCACCCGTTGTGCCATTAAATCAGCAATATCGCGATAGATCGTGCGGGCGGAGGTTTCAAGCTCCTCCGCCAGCTGGTGTGCCGTGATCGGTGCGCGCGTCGCACCGCGCAACACCTGAATGATCTGGAATAATCGATCTGCCCGTCGCATTGCATTCTCCTGACTGATTGTGACTACTGACCAATGCTGAAGTTTGTCAGCAGTATGGCAGTAGTCACAATCAGATCAAAGTGCCCTAGGCGGCTTCTTGATGCGGCAAGGTTTTGCGGAAACCTTCAATGGCGCAAACGCGATCCAGCCAGTTAACGATGTTGGCGTTGGTTGGGGATGCCTTGGCCCAGCCCAGATGAGTGATATTACTGGCGATCGCCAGATCGGCGATTGTGGGTTTGTCTCCGGCCAGGAAATCGCGGCCTTCAAGTCCGGCATCCAGAATGGGTGCAAGTTCTGCCATCACCTTATGACCGCGCTCGATTGCGTCCTTGTCACCGTTTTCCCCCATAAAGACGGTGTTCAGAACGATATCAACAACGGCAGGTCCCAAGCGGCACTGGCCCCAGTCCAGCCATTGCTCTACGGCTGCACGGGCGGCAAGGTCGTCCGGATACCAGTCTTTCAAATCATGTTTCAGACACAGGTAACGCAGGATCGCATTTGATTCGTGGATCTTGATGTCGCCGTCCACCAGGGTCGGCAACTGGTGGTTTGGATTAATGGCCAGATATTCCGGCTTCATGAAGTCGCCCTGATCCATGGCGACATGCATGTTTTCATATTCAATGCCAGCTGCCTCCAGCAAGGCAATGACGCGGCGGGAATGTTGTGAAATCGGATAGCTGTAAAGAGTGTACATGCGTGATGTCCCTGATTAGTGATTGTTCGATGCAGGGAACCTAGCAGGGGGCTACTGACAGCATTGTGTCAGTAGTGTTTAAGGGGCAGCGTATCAGGGTATTTCAGGTTAGAAAGCCGCTTACCTGGTCAGTCAGGACTATCATTGTCCGGGATGACCTGGCTTTCGACAATTCCCAGTCGGACGAGCAAAGGCAGGCGCTTTTCCATAAAGTCGGCATGATCCTCAGTAAGCAGGGCTTTGCGCTCAGCCGGGTCAACAACCGGTATACTTTTATGCAGCCACTGCCTGCCGGAAGTCTTGAGAGACCGGTCTGAGAATTTGACAGGGTCTTCGTCCGGGGCTTCGGTCAGGGCAAGCAGGAAAACGCCGGTAATAAGATCAATCACGACACCATCACCAATTACAGGGGAAGCGAGGGCGCAGCGCCCGGTTCTGAGCAGTCGGTTTTTCAGAATGAAACGATTATAGCCTGAGACAATATACCAGCTAATCTGCGTTTCTGCCTCTTGTTCCTTCGGGGCATCCGCCTTTTCTTCCTCGTCATTGTCAGTATTGACCGTTGCCTCAACTGGTTCTACGGCCTTGTTGGCGAATGGATACAGGAACTGGTCTTCGACCATGTAATGAACAAATTCATGCAATCGATCGGGGGAATGCATTTGCATTTCCGGGGTTTCGGCACAGGTCTGCATGTCGGCTTTGCCTGGTGAGACTATTTGCAGGATCATGTCCGCTTCGGAATTCAGATTGCGGGACGGCGGATGCAACTGCGGTAACAGGTTAGTCGCGCCAAAAGTGGATGTCATGAAGGTTTTGGGCGACATACCGTCAACACGTTCATGGTCCGGTCGGCAATAGATATCTGCCCGGAAACTTTCGTTCAGGAGAATGCCGGTCAGGTTGTCCTTTGCCAACTGGGTCGAGCGCGAACTGAGCAGATAGCGGAACTTTCGTAATTGACTACGGCGTATCCAGGCAGGCCCTTGCGTCACCCCGCAACAATATTTGAGTGACTTTTCTGCCATTTCAGCAGCAACTGTTTTGATGCTGAATGATTGATAATGTTCCGTCAGGTATTCATGGGCAACATAATTGATGTTGCGATCCCGCATGTCATCGATTGTGGCGCTGACAACGGGGTTTTCCTTGATATAACGGGCACCATTTTCCTGCAGGTTGGACAGAAACTTGACCGCTTCTGCAGCCCGTTCCCTGGGCGACCCGGCAATGGCGTCTGTATATTGTTTGATGAGATCCCGCATGGGATCAAGCACCGCGCTGCCTGGCAGGGCGTTGTAACTGACATAGACAAGCCCACCGGGTTTCAGGTGCCTGTCGATTACATCGCGGATATCTGAACGCTCTGCTTCACTGACCCAGCTGTAAACACCGTGCAAGGCAATAAAGTCAAACTGTGGCAGTTTATGATCTGTCAAATTGCGAAAGGACGATTCAATGAAAGTGGTGTTTTCAAGCTCACCTGCTTCCGCCACGCTCTGGGCATTTGCAATATGTTCTGCAAGGTGATCAACGCCATAAAAACTGCTTTTCGGTGAAGCCGCTGCCAGAGTATTCGCTGTGATACCGTTTCCGCAGCCCAGATCAAGATAAGTGAACGGGGCGTCGACGGCAGGGGCCGCGACATTCGCACGTCTGGCCAGATAATTCATCAGGATCGGGCTTTGCTGGGGGAAATAGCGAAAGGTATAGGCCGTCTCGCCTATTCTTTTGTGCGTATTAACATCAGCCATGTCGCATTGCCGCCTGTGTCGTGGTTTCAAGTCGATCCAGAAAAGCCGAGCGGTCCGATTTGTTAAACGGTCGGGGGCCACCCGTTATTTCCCCTGTTTCACGTAAGGTTTGCATCAGTTCCCGGTTGGCGAGGGCCATGCCGATGCTGTTTTCCGTGAAGGCTTCTCCGTTGGGTTTCAAGGCAAAGGCCCCGTTTTCCAGGCATCTGGCAGCAAGGGGAATATCACTGGTCACACAGATATCAGCTTGCTGGATATGATCGGCGATCCAGTCATCGGCAGCATCGGCACCCTGGGCCACAACAACAATTTGTACCAGCGGGTTTTGACTGGGGCGAATACCACCATCGCTGACCATCCAGGTCTTGAGGCCATGCCGCCCCGCAACACGGATTATTTCATCCTTGACCGGACACGCATCAGCATCGATGTAGATTTCGACCATCTTTTAATCAGAACCCTGAAAAATCCCTTATTGTCAGGATGATAAGCAATTGTCCCCGAGATTGGAACAGGGTTGTTGATTTGGCGGGCGGGAAATTGGCGGATGAGCGACAATTGGATCGTCTTTCAGAAATGAGTTGACAAGACAACTCATAGTGCTTCATGCTCTACGAGTTGATATCACAACTCATGAGCAAGGGAGAGTTTTCATGAACATTATCGAAGGGCATATGGCTATCGAAGCACCGGAAAATGTGCCGGTCTGGGACGTTGACCCCTATGACCACGACATCCTTCGTGATCCCTTTGCTTACTACAGCGAACTGAGGTCCAGGGGTCCTTTTGTCTATATACCCAAATACGCCATTCTGGCGACGGGACGATATACAGAAACGCGTGAAGTTTTTACGGACTGGGAACGGTTTGTCTCTTCGCGCGGTGTGGGCCTGCAGGATTTCAAGCTGGAAGAACCCTGGCGTCCGCCCAGTGTCGTGCTTGAAGTTGATCCACCATATCATACCAAAACCAGAACCGTCATTGGCCGTGCCCTGTCACCCAAGGCAATCAGGGCCTTGAAGGACGGTTTTCAGCAGGCCGCAGACCGGCTGGTTGATGAATTGCTGGTCAAGGGCACAAGCGAGATGGTTGTTGATCTGGCAGAAGCCTACACAACAACCGTCTTTCCGGCAGCGGTAGGTTTGAGCGAAACCGATTCCAGGCGCCTTGTGGATTATGGTGCCATGGTCTTTAACGCCCTTGGTCCGGATAACGAATTACGCCGCAAGGCCATGGCCCAGGGACCGGATATCGTGCCGTGGATCACGGAACGCTGCAAGCGTGAGAACCTGTCAGAAGACGGGATCGGGGCCACGATCTATGCTGCCGCAGACGAGGGTGAGATCACTCTGGAAGAAGCTGGCATGCTGGTGCGGTCATTGTTGTCAGCAGGCGTGGACACCACTGTCACTGGCATCGGCAGCATGATCTGGTGTTTTGCGACCTATCCGGACCAGTTTGAGATATTGAAGGCGGATCCAAAGCTGGCCCGACCGGCCTTCGAGGAAATCTTGCGCTTTACATCCCCCGTCCATTCCTTTTTCAGAACAGTAAATGTCGATACAGAAGTCAGCGGTGTCAAAATAGTCGATGGGACCAAAATCATGTGCTCGCTGGGTGCCGCTAACCGGGATGAACAGCAGTTCCCAGAGCCTGACAAATTTGATATCAAAAGGATGCCGGCAGGGCACCTCGCCATGGGGCAGGGCATTCACGGCTGTGTCGGTCAGGTGATTGCCCGGGCCGAAGTGGAAGCAGTATCAACGGCATTGGCAACAAAGGTCGGTGCCATTGAGTTTGCCGGTGAAGCCATTTGGCGGCCCAATCATTCGATCCGGGCGCTTGATATTTTGCCTGTTACATTTCACGGAAAATGAAGCTGATGATCAGATAATGGATCGCGAACAGAACCCACAAGGGACGTGTCCCGAAGGACGTTTGTCCAGTCCGACGAAACAACAGGACGGACGTCCGGTCGTCGATCCCTCTACTTACATTCCCTACTTTTTTGCGGCCATTAACAATGCTCTTTCACGGGGCGCATCGCGGATCTATCTTGAGAAGTTCGACATCGGGATTGTGGAATGGCGGGTTGTTTCCATGCTGGCCATCGAGCCTCGTATTCCGGCCCAACGCATTTGCGAAGTTATTTCTCTCGACAAGGCTGCTACCAGCCGCGCTCTGCGACGGTTGCAACAAAATGATTATCTTGGTTTCAAATCTTCAGACCGGGACCCGCGTCGCAAAATCTGGTGGTTGAACGACCAGGGATATGAACTTCACGACAATATTTTGCGGATCGCACTCGGGCGCGAACAAAACCTGATCAGGGGAATTGATCCGGAAAATCTGGAAGTGTTCCTGAACGTGATGCGTCAGATGCGAGACAATGTTGTGGACCTGGAAAACTGAATTTCCAGCAATCAGTTTTTTGTCACGGTACAATCTGAAGGTTCAGAAGATGGCATTGGCGTCGCTGATAACGGCGCAGACAGGGTTTGCAGGAAGGTCAGCAAGTCAGCCTTGCCCTGGTCCGATAATCCAAGCGGGCGCAGGATCTTTTCACCATCTGTATGCAGGCGTTCTTCATTCAGGTCAGAATAGAATTCAACAACATCGGCCAGGGTGGTGACGCTGCCGTTGTGCATATAGGGGGCGGTCAGGGCGACGTTACGCAGCGACGGCACCTTGAATTCACCCCAGTTGCGATGCTGTTGCAGGACATGACGGGTACGCACCTTTGTTTTGCCGGATTTATCATCGTTGAATTTGCCCAACAGATTGTATCGGCTTTTCTTCAGTATCTTGATGCCACCGTAGCGACCCGGATCGACTTTACCTTTGGCGATAAAAAAGGGCACGCCAATGTTGCCAAATTCACCGTTGCTGAAATCAGGACCGAGGTGGCAAAAGGTGCAGCGACCTTCGCCGGCAAATATTTTTAACCCGCGCTTTGCTGCAATCGGGTAGGCGTTCATGGCCCTTGTGTCGCCTGTTACCAGGGCATCTCGAAAATGATCAAAAGCGGATTTGTCTGTTATCAGCGTTTCCTGCCAGGCTGCCAGCGCTTTTGCCACCAGAACCAGCACGTCATATTTGCCAAGGGTAGCCGGATCCTCGCCAAATGCGGCTTTGAAACGACAACTGAGACTTGGATCTGTCGTGATCACCCGGCGAACACGGGAAGGGCTGCCAGCCATTTCGCTTCTGGACAACAAGGGGCGAATGCTTTGGGCCCATAGATTGTCAGCCTCACCGCCCCAGCCAAACCAGGTACGCCCGCGCAGATTGATAACCGTAGGCGTATGGCGGGTGATTTTTTTGTAACCTTCGTTCAGGGCCATGCCATCGGTAAAAGCAAGTTCGGGTTTGTGACAGTCGGCGCAGGACGTCTGGTCTTCCTTCGACAATCGCCGATCAAAAAACAGTATTTTCCCCAAAGCTATTGCCTCTGCATTGCCGGAGGCGCGGTTGCTGAGGTCTCTGATGACAGGGGGAGGCCAGGGGCCGAGAGACAGGATGGTCGCACGCTCGGCTACTGAAAAATCTTCGGCCTGACCGTCCGTCGGCAACGCCAGGAATGCCAGCAGGGCTGCGAAGAAAATTCCGGTCAGATACTTCATTGCTGCAGTAAATGTTTGATCGTGATGCGATCCGGTTTATCAGTGTCTCTCAGGTCAAAGACAAATTGCCAGTGTCCCGGCATGTGAAACAGAAAGCCATCAAGGTTGAACTTGCCATCACCCAAAGCCTCGACAGAGGGAAGATAGTTCATACCATGTTTATGCCGGGGCATCGTGGCAGATGTTTTTATCGTCCCGGAAAAAGCCTTGCCGTTTTCATCACATATTTTCAGTGAAACGGAGAAAGTTTTCCCGACCTCAACAGGGGTTGGTGTCGTCTCGAAAGCAAGTGTATGGGACTTGCCGGTCACAATTGTATGGGTGCTTGCGGGCTTGATCGGGCACGCTAGTATCGAGGTCCCCGACAACGTCAGGCCCGCAATGATCCCGACACAAACCAGGTGCCTCATTTTTTCAGGGCCCAGTCCGCCAATGCCCTGGCATTTTTCCAGGCGATCTTTTCCGCCAGTTCCGTTGGCAGGTCTTTCAACCAGGTCCGCGTCCAGATGGCATGTTCAACTACATAATACCAGCGTTCGGGCGCGTAAGTATCCGTGCCAACCATGATGCGATCTGGATGGGCTTCAAACAACTTGCGCCAATCCGGATCAACACTGTCTGCTGTCGCATGTTCATTTCGAAAGGCGAGGTCAGCGCGAAGATTGGGATAGCGCGTCAGCATCTCGTCGATTTCCTGTGGCTCGTCAAAACCCGAATGTGCCCACAACACACGGGCATCCGGGTCCTGTTTGAAGATGTTCATGATTGCTGCCGCATCGGAATGGGCGTGCAGGAAGATGCCATATTTTTTGGCCAGCTGAACAACACTTTTCATGACAGGGCGGTTGGCATCAGTACCAAAAATATGAAATTCGCCGATTCCGGCATAAGTGTTTTTGCTCAGGCGATCAGCAATCATGTCGACGACGGTGGGGTCCTTGAACCAGGTGCTCAGCTCTCCGCGCTTGCGATAGGGTCTCAGCACCGGCACAATCAAATCAGGGGCTTGTTTGTACAGCATCTGGGTG
>Ga0233449_1002660_pt1 | contig 13900 bp, 22 predicted proteins | sample SI_124_October20_FD_183012 | JGI IMG/M metagenome (GOLD analysis project Ga0233449, IMG submission 183012) | Seawater microbial communities from Saanich Inlet, British Columbia, Canada - SI_124_October2016_200_MG | ecosystem: Environmental > Aquatic > Marine > Inlet | place: Canada: British... | reverse complement strand
CCGACATAACTATTATAAAACCCAACTCGATTTGTGCTTGGGTTAACCATCTGTTCCATCCAATCTTGAAAATATTTAAGCTCTAACATATCATCATTACAATGAAAAGCTAATGTTATATCATCATAAGTTTTTTGACGAACATTTGACCTATAAGCTAAATCCTTATCTGTTGCTACCATCGTTAAGCCGGGGATTTGTGCATTATGACAAACAAATGATAACCTTGTATTCATTTGGTCATTCTTTAATGGATTATTATTTGCAATATCAACTCTAAATAAATTAGGACTTGCAAAGTTCGCTAATGTCTGTGCTTTAAATTGGTCTATTCCCTTGGCCATTCCCTGCTCCTTTATAAATACCTTTAACTATATACTATATTTATAAGAGATATATGAATAAATACCCTAGAGTTGGAAAATATAAGGTAAGAAATAAGGAGAAATATGTAGGTAATCTCCAAGAATGTGAGCATAGGTCACGCTGGGAGCTCATTTATATGAAGTATTTAGACAGCAATCCTAATGTCATTGAATGGGGCTCTGAGACTGTCGTAATACCCTATTATCACCCAATAGACAAGCGTACAAGACGTTATTTTGTGGATTTCTATGTCAAGGTAGCAAGTCGCTCAGGGATGGTTAAGAAGTACATTATAGAGATTAAACCCCATAGTCAATGTTTCCCACCTAAGAAACCCAAAAGACAGACTGTTAGCTATAAGAATAAAATTAAAGCTTATGTAATGAATCAAGCGAAATGGAAGGCTGCTAAGAGGTATGCAGATAAACGCGATTGGGAATTTGTAGTCCTTACAGAAAAAGAACTAGGAATAAAATAAAGGGGGAAGTGTACCGATACGGTTTCACAAGGCATCTAGTCGCGAGTCTTCGACACCAGCATACTAATGGTTCAATACCATTATAACAAAACACTTCCCCCAATATTATTACTGCTCGGCTAGTTTCTTAAAATACTCTAAAGTATCTTCAGAAGTTGATTCAGCTGCATCAACAGACGCAATAGGATCACTAGCACTCTCTTCAATAGTTTCACTATAGTCACTACCGCTATTGGCAACAACTGTATTGAAACGTGCTTCCAACTCTTGATAACTCTTAAAGTTTTCAGGAGCAAGAATACCTTGAAGTGAATGCTGTTGTTTCCAAACATCCTCTAGCTTAGCATCGTCACCGTCAAACAATGGTGTAGGTGATGCAAACTCTGACTTATCATAATTCGCATAACCTTCTACCTGACGGATTTTGAGTTTAAAGTTAGCACCAGACCAGAAATCAAACGGGTTCATTGGTTCTTCATCTTTAAACTCTGGGTTCATAACACTTTCGATCTTCTCGAAAATCTTCTTACCATACCTAAACAAAAATACTTTGCCTTCATTCTGGGAATTGATACTATCCTCAACCACAAGAATATTGCTGTAGTAACTTAGCTTACGCTTTCGATCACGTGCAATACCTTTGTCTGATTCAATACCAGAATTCCACAGCATCGTATTTGCTTTCGATACAGGGTCATCACTGCCACTAGGAGCATCTGAACGTGGTGTAGTCAAAGAGTTCTCAATGTACCATCCACCAGGCCCCTTGAAACCATGCGTCCAAATACGAACCCACGGCACATCCTCATTTGTAGGAGCAGGAAGAAAACGAATAACGCAATAACCGTTACCTGTCTTATCCTTCTCCGGCTTCCAGATTCGGTCATCTTCATAAGACGGCTTCTCTGAAAGTTTCTCTACTTGCTTTGTCAATGACTGCAAGTTATTCATTCTGTTATTTTTTAAATCTTTAAAACTAGACATACATATTTCTCCTTATTTCGTTATATTTCGTAGTATCATTTCAAACATTCATCACGCACATTACAAAGGTAATTTACTAACCTGCTTCTTCATCATATTCAAGTCGTTAGCTTCTGCTTCAAGTTTATCTTTGATAGACCTATTTAGAAGTTTTGCAACCATCTCAATCTCACCATCTACATCATCGCTATATTTGATAATAGCCTCCATATATGAAATCTTCTTATCCCTGACTATTTCTTCTATGGTAGTATTAACATCTATACTCATTTAAACTCCTTTATTTTATCGCAAATTCCAAGTTTCTTTGCTTCCTTTGCACTTAACCATGCATCAGTTGCAGGTAACAAATGTTTACGAATTTGATTTTCATTTAAACCAGTACACTTCTTATAGTGAGCTATCATTCTTTGGGTAGTAAGTTCAAACTCTTTACTTACTGCGACCAATTCATGCTCCTTACCCCAACTACCCCAGCTCCACTGATGAGACATAATAGAAGTATTGGGAGTTAGCATCCTATGTCCTTTAGTTCCATTGATAAACATCATAAAACCAGCAGAAGCAATCTGACCTAACCCAACAGTATGAATTGGAAACGGACATCCGTTCATAACATCAATCACAGCAAAGGCAGCATTCAAATCTCCGCCGGGAGAATTGATTACTATTTGTAAACATTGAGGTCTTGGTCGTTGCCAACTCTTCGTTAAGATAAAACTAATTAACTCTTTACAAGTTTCTTGATTTACCTCTTCCATAAAGAGATACACACCTTTTTCTTCTGGTGTTGCCGGGGTCTTTTTAGAATCAGTAGTCATAATAGTATCCCCATTTAAAATTTAATATCTATAAGGATCAATATAAAATATATGATCTCCTATCGTTGCAACCTTCAACATTTTACGATTCCAATATGGGTCAACATCATTTCTATGATAGTGAGTAGCACCATTTAAAAAATCATTAACCTTCCATCGTTCGCCATAATTTCTAATATAAACACCGGGCTGTTCTAACATAGCTCCAGCAATTACCTTTGAAACTTTCCATGCAATTTTATCTTTTGGTATATCAGATAAACCATCACAAAACCATGAAAAGTGACATCTGTGCCTAACAACTTTACCATTTTTATATCTTGCTTGTTTAACTACTTTACAGATAGTATTAGGAAACCGTTTACTATTAACTCTATTAATAGTTACAAGTACAACTGCCATCTGTCCTTTAGTAGTTTGATCTCTAGCCTCAAAATAAATATTCTGAGCTAAACAAAGAACTTCCTCATGTGATACCTTTGTAAATCCACTAAGGAATAAAAATGAATATATCAGTATAAATGTTTTCATAATGAAAAAAGGGGATGGTTGCCCATCCCCTTACTCTTAGTTACCCCAATGTGCATTGAGGGCTTTACGACAAGCAAAGACAGCCTTTGCTCCACCATCAAGGTCACAATCCTTGAAAGCAGTTTGTCCAGTAGCAGGTGAAGTGTAAATCTCTACCCAACGAGGCAGTCCAGTTACGTCTGCTTCTGCTCGGGTGATTTTACGAGCATTCTTCATACCTACTTTTGGTTGACCAACAGTTGTGTTACGCATAAAATAAATCTCCTAAAAGTTAAAATCAAGTTTCGTGATGAACCATTCATCACTTCAATATAACCATTATATCATAATGGTATTCGTTATACAAGGAAGAATATTAAAAATCTTCCACATCAATTAACTAACAAGTTCTTTGTCAATCCCAATTAAAAGATCATCAAAAATGTTTTCATTATTTGGAATATTCTTGGTGTATTCTTCTGGAATTATGACTTTCTTTTTCTTTTCATTATAATTCTCATCATAAAAATCCTTAATCTCTTCAAAAGGAACAATAGAATACATTGGCCAAACACAATCAAGAGCTTTAACTTGCTGATATGCTCCACGAATATTTACCCAATCCATACCAGTTGGTTTACAACAATTAAAAATTCTGTTGTACTGTTTCCAAAAGGTAAGGTATTCATGGAAAAAAGAAGCAATAGGGTCACTTGCATTAGGACAACCCATGTGAATAATTAGCTGATAGGTAGCACCTTTTGCAAAATATTCATACGTTTCTCCACAATTATCCATAACAGTTGTTACATGAGAAAATACTTTTTCAGCATAAGTTGAAAGAACACCATACTTAACACTTGGGGGAGAATCAACAAAATAGTTTTGACCATAAGTGATTTGTAATTGTTTAATGATTTTAGCATGTACACCTTTACCTGATACACTAGCAACCCATTCTGTTCCAGTTGAACTATTAACAAGACCATTAACAACATTATTAACAGCTGCTGATTCAAGGTCAAGCTTTTGATTACTCATAAAATTAATCTTTTCTTTGATTGAATTACTAAGTTCAGTAATTTCTTCCTGTGAAGGATTTTCTTTGATATTAAAAGAACCATTCTTTTGCATACGTTCAAGACAATATTTAATTCCCTCAATATCATTAATACCAGCTTCATGTTCAAGATTATTCATTCGACAAGCAACTTGAATCAGATTATCTATATTAAAATACTGGTTTTTCTTGAAAGTACTGACAATTCTATTTGTGAAGCCCTTATCAGATAAAAGACTATCCATAGTATTGCCATTAAACATATACTCAACTTGTCCATTAGAACCAAGTACAACCTGTATAGACCTCTCTCTTAAATCATAACCTTCTTTTTCAAGAGATTCATTTATCTTGGTGTGTTTAGGATTGGCTCCTGACCTATAGTTCTGAACCTTGAAATCACCTTGATTGGCTGCTTTCAACTCTGAGGCATCCATCAGTTTTGTTTCAACAAAGTCCAAACCCATATCTTCAAAATCAGAAAAATATTCTGGATATGTTTCGGGGTTTCTAAACTTCTTATGCAGTTCTAAATCTTTTTCAGTAAACTCTCCAACTTCTTTTTTCACAAAGAAATTTAAAGCTTTGTTTACTGAATGTTGGTTAATACGGTTAATCTTAATCATAGTGTAAAACCTTTCTGTCGATTAATCGACATTTTAAGTAAGACCTCTAAGCACTTCATGTGAATTAGAATATCTTACCGATTTAATATAACCATTGTACCACAATGGTTATCGTTACACAAGGAAAAACTTTCCCTTGTTTCTGGAGCGGGTGGTGGGGCTCGAACCCACGACCTCCACGTTGGCAACGTGATGCGCTACCACTGCGCTACACCCGCTAAATGCTATTTGAAAAAAGCTATCAATGATGGCTTTAATTGATACATAGAGCTATCAACATCAGCATCAATAATATTTCCATTTATATCATATATTTTTAACTGTCTATCTTCACCAAATATATCAGAATAATATAATCTTCTATCTTCTTTTGTTTTACTACCTAATAAAGTATTTTCATTACTTGTTACTAAATTAACTCTAGCACAAGTAATATAAAATTTTACATATTCATCAAATATCCAAGTCTTTTTATTTTTATTTTGTTCTATTAATACTTTTTTACATTTCATTTGTGGTTGTTCAAAATGGTCTGCAGTGTATCCAGACTTTTTTATCACAGCAGAATCAGCTTTGTTGATATTCTTTTTAAATTTCAAAGCATCTTCACTATAACCGACACCATTCCCAAAACCTTCTATTAAACTATCCATCTCTTTTTTTTCAATCACATCACAAGAAAGTTTTAAACTCTGAACTCTATCATAAAATAATCTTTCAAAAAGATATGCAAACTCTGACTCTAATACACCATCCAAAATATCAGGTTTATAAGACCTATCATAAATTGTATATGTATGTTTGATAAAACCAGAATGTACCTTACCTACTTTGAATAATAAATTCTCAGTTAAATCGTTCAAAATAAATCTCCATATTATATTAATAAGCGGTAGTTTATTCTGTTACGAGGAAAACTACCAAAACCCTAGCTACTTAACTACGCAGCAATAGCATACGAATAATCGTTTGCGTTTGTGATTTGAATGATTGATAACGGAGCCATCATTCTTCTCCGTGCTGTCCGTATACCTTCCATATACAGTCGAAACCGATTTCCCCCGTAATAGAATTTGGTGGAGGAAGGGGGAATCGAACCCCCGTCCTATATAGTTCCGTTATACAGATTATACAGCAATTCGTTATAGACTAACACATTGACAACTTTCCATGAAGTTAATCAATTCATACAGTCCTAAAGCCAAACACATGACAACAGCAATACCTATCATACTCCATACTATTGTTTCTTTCATGCTTTAAATTTCTTCAATAAACTAATCATTCGTTCTTTATCTTCTATATTTTCTATAAGTGTTTCTGACCAGCTACAACCGTGATCTTGTAATCCAATCATAAATTTTAATCCATACCAAATCCTTTTATACCAAGGCAGGTAGTGAGACATTTGCACATGAAAGGAAATCCATTCCCATAATTCCTGCTGTTCATCACTTAAACTCTCTTTGTAATATTTAACTGCCATTAAGTGATTATTTGAATAGCATTCACACTCAAAATATTCTGTGATTTCTATATCTTTATCAGTCATATCATAATCCAAATAAAGTTTTAATTGTAAGTGCAAGACATAATGTTACTACTGCAAACAATGCCATATTTACCCATGCATCATTCATAATATTTCTCCTATTGTTTTTTGTAAATCAGAAAAGACAGAATCAGCTGAAGAGTGTGATCTATAAACTTCAATACAATTAGCAACATACTCATTGTATAGTGCTTCATCATTATTTATTTCTATAATCCTTTTACATACTTCATCAATATTATCAGGGCCCATATAAATTCCAGAAAAAGGAATAGAGCTAAAAGACTTACCTGAAATATGTTTAGTATTATCACCCCAATGTTTACTGAATATAGGTATCAATCCCAATCCAACAATTTCTAGCATTGCATACTCGACATGATAACCATAATACCTAGCATCCAATTCATAGAAGGAGCAACCAAACTTACTCTTTGAGATTTCTTCCATCCCCTCGCTTCTATTGTAAGGGCCATAGACATAAGATTTATCAAAACAGTTCTGTTCGACATCTTCGCCCTTTTTAACTTCTATAATTTCTGGATGATTAAATATATCTAATGCACCAATAGACCTTTCCAATCCTCTCATCTCGGTAATGATATTACCCTTTAATTGTTTTCTTAAATCTATAACACGTTGAGGATGCTTAAATCTAGCAAACCTTCCAAAGTAAGATACCCTGTCTACCTTTTCAGAAAACTTTTTTCTCAATGGAGATACAGTATCAAAATCCATTGCAACTCTAAAGTAGCCATACTCTGGTATGGGTCTTTCTCTTTCTATTAATGTAGGGCCAAAGTGTTTATCAAACTGCTCACCAAAATCAGTAGTCTTGGAATAATTAAAAACAACATCACAATATTCTACAACATCCCACATTCTAGCATTTCTTTGTAGAGATTGACGTTTATGATCTAATTGAATAAATATCTTTTTGGGTGTAACTTTATAAACACAATTCTCTACAAAATTATCTATTCCTTTCTGTGAATTTGAAGTAGAAGGCACTGACATATAAACAACATACTCACATTCATTAAGCTCCGCAGAAATATCATCATTGGGAGTAAAGATTTTATAGTCGAATACCTGTGCTTTTCCTCTACTAAAACTTTTCTCTTTCAATGCATATACTACAACTTCTTTTCCCTGTTTCTCTAGCCAATTCTTATACTCAATGGTATATCGGGTAACACCACAACCCTCAACACCTCTACCCATAACAAGTGCTATCATAGAAATGCCTCCAAATTATTAGGCTTCACGCCTTCCTTCACATACGTCTGTCCTATCAATTTTTCTGGACGTGCAATCACTTCACCGCCTGCTAGTGTAGCTACCTTACTATCACAATATGCTACACACGATAACCTAGTGCCTTCACCGTAGATAGCTGATACGCCGTGAACCTGTTTAGAGTCAGCAATTATAATGTCGCCGTCATCGGTATCAATACCAATCTGCCATCTAGGAAATACAAGATAAGCACCTGTATACTCACCCACCCGAAAAACTGACATTGTAGTAAATCCTAACTCGGTATCGCCCTTATCTATATGCAAAGACATCTGCTTAGTCTGAGCTTCATTATACTTGTTAGGTGAATAAGCAGTGAATATACCCATCCTATGCTCTTCAGCTATAAACTTCTCAGCAAATGTTTTCTGTGAATAATACCTGTCTGGATGAACCTGTTCAAATGCTCTTTCATTTATTTCAGAAATCTTTAATAGCTTCTCCCATCTATCAGCATTATCTCTAGCCCATGCAGACAACTGAATTTTTCCCGTAAACCTTCCACGTTTGTAACCAAGGAGTAATGAGTGTATATCTTGACCTACAGCAATATCATTCCAAGTGCCATCTTTCATTTTTGTATAATAAGAGTTGGGTGTTCTTAGTTTGTAATGCTCATCCTCTACCCAACCCTTTTCATCTAACAGTTTTTGTTTGTCAATAGGCCCAGACGCATTAGCTCTCATATTAGATGTTTCATCAATAGAGTACAATGTATCTTTTATCAAATTGTGTTCATCTTCATTGAAGCCCTTCTTAACAACAATAGCTATAGGTTCATAGTCGTTAAGAACATTTTTATTTGGACGTACAACACGAAATGTTTCATCACATTTTATTACTTGTTTATAACAAGATTCAGTTGCAAATTTTCCATTCCATTTATTATCAGTTTCTTTTTCATCATGTTCTACTTCAGCAACGAAAGTCTTCATACATTTTCTATCTCTTTATATGGTTTCAATATATTTTCATAAATTGTCTCAGCAATACGTTTAAGTTGCGGCGGTGCAACCATCAACCCAATACGAGCTTGTTTCTCTTTCAATGTACCTTTAAGGTCAAAGTCAATAGGTAAACCCATAATCCGAATTGCTTCTTGAGTAGTAAACCCCCTATCACATATAGGATGAATATGCGATTGACCCATCAAACCTTTTTCAAGAATAGTATTTGAAGCTTGATCCCACCCCAAACGTCTTGTTTGAAAACCATTACCTTTAGGGTTATAATCTCCAACAGATACATACTTAGGCGGGTCTTTCGGCATCATCTTAACCCATTGACCAGTAGTGCTACCACTCATTTTATCTTCTAAGATTTTACCTTCTGCAAGATTATCTTCATCTTCTAACAAATGATATATAGCATCTCTTTGTGTAGGTTGTAGTTTATATGGTACTGGAAAAACCTTTTCAGCTAAACTGATAATGTTTAGTCCTAGTTTTTCCATCACATCATTTCTAACACAAACAATAAATACCCTTTCACGTTTTTGTGGCACACCGTGAAACGATGCATTACATACTCTATGAGCAACAGTGTACCCGATATTCTCAAATCCTTCAATCATCTTTTTCATATGATCTCTAGCATAATTCATAGTTAAACCTTTAACATTCTCACAAACAATAACCTTAGACTGAACATCTTTAGCTAGGTTAATAAGGTCAAATGTTAAATCTTCAATATTAGTTTGTACTTTACCATAAACCTTTTTAGTCTTATTCCATCCTTTACGTTTTGACCCACTCATAGAGAATGGCGGACAAGGCGGAGAGCCATCGAATATATCTAATTCGCCTGGCCCAAGATTAGCTGCATCAAATATTTCCTCGACACGCAATTCTCTAATATCTTTACAAATAGTTGTAGTATCAGGATAATTAGCAGAATAGGTATCACATGCAATTTGTTGAAACTCATTCATTGCAAGAACATTACCACCAGCTAACTTATACCCTGTAGAACTTCCGCCACCACCAGCGAATGTAGAGACAACTGTAAATAGTTTCCTATCAGCAGAGTCCCTAACATCCTTCAAAGTATATTCTTTATATCCTGTATTACTCATGCAAAAGACCTTTCAGTTTTTAGTTCTTCTAGTTTTTCATGCAGGGCATTGATAGTCCCATCATTCTGTATGATAATATCAACATCATCGCCCTTCATACCATTCTCACTTGAATGCTCACCATTTTCATAGATACCTCTAGTATCACTTTGAAGGTAAACAACAATGCCACCTTGATCTCTAATCCAGAATGCTTCATTAGAAAAACGAACATCGGTAACAACAATAGAACGGCCAGGATTATTTCTCATAAATATATCTGCACCCTTCACCCATACATTGATATCAATCGCCCGAGCAATATCTGTTCCTACCCGTTGATATAAATCTCTTGGTGATCTACCCCACGGCTCTGCTGGTTTCTCTTTATTCTCAATCTGTTTATCAGTAAGATGAAACATTATCTTTGTTGCATCTTTTAAAGGTTGTGCAAAAGAATAACGTAAAAACTGATATTCGTCAACCAAGTATTTTCCAGCAGTATCTTTACCACTTCTAGCTTTACCAGCAAACCCAATAACTAAAGGTTGATTATCTCTATTAGTCCACATCGCTACTCCTCAATAAGTTTGATTTTAAAATCATATAAGTTAGTATTAATAATATTTGTACTACACATTTCTTTAATCCTCAACCTTTGCTCATCTTCGGACATCTTATCATCCAATGTAAGATTGTATACAGCACCATAAAGAACTTCTGTAATTTCTTCAAACCCTAACTGTATTAATGCTTTCATAATAACTTCCTGCTCACTACCCTTAATACCATCTCTCAATAAAGAAGTGACTTCCCATTTCAACTAAACAACCACTTGATTGCAACTACATAAGCTATAATCATTCCAAGAATCCCAATCGCAGCTGGAAGATATTCGTTATCCATTATTCAAGTCCTCTCTGATATACTTGATAACGTCCCAGATTTCTCTAGGTTTCAGAGACTTCTGTGGAGACATCCCAGTGCCCTTTGAGCCATTCTGAATGATCCAGAACATCTGGCCGGGCGAGATATCCTTCATAACGTCAGCACAGGTGAAGTTTCTTGGTTTTGGTGTTAGTGCTTTACCAAGTTTTCCTTTACCGTCACCCTTCTTACCGTGACACATCTTACATGCCATTGGTTTTGCAGTCTTCTGGAAAATCATCTTTCCTTTCTTCTTATCAGCAGTCGCAGTCTTATCAAGTTTCTGGAACATTGACGGTGCAGTTTTAGTGTTACGAAATTGTGTACAGGTTGCATACACTGTATTCGTGATAAACATCATTGTAACTAATGGTAATAGAATTTTAATCATTGAACCCTTCCCCCTTTAAAAAGTGTGAAAGTCTATGAAAAAATATTGTGGAAAGTAATCTTATAAAATTATCTTCTCTATACTCTCCAGAATCGCATTGATATATCCACATATTATTCACCAGTTCTTTGCTTATACTTTTCTGACTGCTGAGGGTCTACCTTCCTCATCCTTTCAAAAAGTTTATCTCGGCCCGGTCTAGTTTTGTCTGACTTTGGGCTGGGATTATCAAGTTCTTTTTCTGGCTCTTTCTGCTCTTCTTTCCTCAATGGGTCTGTCATCTTTTTTTATCCTTTCCCAACTAAAGAATTTAACAAGCTTAGTTGAATATGGTTTGTATACCTTTTTCCATACACTATCCTCTTTGATATGTTTCATTATGATGAATGTTTCAATACAGGTTGAGCAGACGGTACTTGTGCTGGTTGTACATTGTATTTATTTGATTTTAATTGTCTTTTCTTCTTTGTACTATTCTCCATTGTTTTTTCTAAAAAATCATATTTTTTAATTTTATTTCTTTTTTTATTCCTTTCAACTCTCTTTTTATTTAATTTAACTTGTTTCTTTCTTCTTAAAATTCTCTGATTTTTCATGTTGCCTCCTAATGATTTAAGACTAACCACACAATTCCGAATGGTGCAAAGACAGCTGCAAGACAATATATCAATGTAGCAATAACAAAAACTATTCCACCAATCATTTTCAAGATTTCATCCATTATCTTTCTCCTTTATAAATCTTTTTTACTCAAAACATCTGCATTGTTATCAATCCATTCAATAGTAGGTTTTCCAGTATAAGTGCTTTCAAAAACATACCAAGCATATACCATCATACCAGTTTTATACTTACCATCTTTTCGTAACTTATCACCCAACATAGGATAGCGAGTAAATACATAAACAGTTTTTAATTTATATGTATCGCTCGTAAAAATCTCATCATATCTCTTTTTACCATGTAAATATGAAAGTGGTAATAAAAATGCAAACTTCTTTCTGGCGACTTTTCTAGCTTGTTGTATAAACTCCTGTGCTAAAGAAAATGGGGGATTTGTTACAATATAATCATACTTATCATTTTCTTTTAAAAAATCCTTTTCTTGGTCATAAGAAAAAACTCTATCCGTCCAATGTTTATTTAATATATCAACAATAGCACCACCACCACAAGCAGGTTCACAAACAGATAAATCTTTATCAAAATCCTCTCTTTCAAATAAATGTTCTGTTATGCTATATGGTGTTTCATAAAAATCAGATTTCTTTCTTATACCTTTACTATTATTAGCACTAAAGTTTTTACCTTTTTTCATCTGTAAAATATGATTAAGCGTAACATCCACACACTCTCTTAACCTTTTCAAAACTTCGGTTCTTGTCCAAGACTTTTCTTGAATAAAAAGTGTAGCAGGTTGTATACGACAATCTGTTAATATGTTAATATTATTTCTTGGTTTATAACTCGCTAGAGCGTCACAACGATCATACATAGTAGAACCAGCATGAAAATCACATCCACAAGCAAAAATTACATAAGGAAAATAATTTAATTTTTTATTTGCACACCATAATCTAAACTCATCAACATTTTTTGCTGCTCTTTCAATGGCATTGCCTTTTGCTTGTTTTTTCTTTCCTTCTTTTTCACGTGCTTTATTCGTCCCCTGTTTTTTCATTTCTGAAATTAATAACGGATACCAACTCTTACCAATTTTTACTTCGATTATTCCACCATCAGGTTTTACAAATGATTTATCATTTTCCGGCCTATAACCATTATTAAGAGCTTCAGCTATTTCTGTTTTTTTTAGTAAATCCTTTCTACGAATTTCTAAATCTGGATGTTCTTTTTGCACATCATCTATAACTTTATCAACACAATCAGACAAAACAGCTTCTTGGTTTTTAGCAATCTTATTAAAAATATTTTGACCGCCTCCAAGTTTTGTATGTGTTTCTCTAAGTCTTGCACTTGAACTCATAATATAAACTCCATTAAATTAATGTTTCTCAATTGTTAAGTATATTATCCCATATTTAGGCATATAATACAAGGAAAAAGTTACTAACCTAAGTTATTGAAAAATAAGGGGTTATAAGTTGTTGTTTTTAAAGGGTTTTTTGACCCCCTCAGAGTCGTTTTAAGGGTTATTTGTCCAAACTAAGGGTATAGTATAGGGTAAACCATTAAAGTGCCTTAAATCGTCTTAGAATGGGGGTTTTCATACCATGATTCCATGCCGGGGCTCATACTGGAGCAGTCAAGCTTCAATAGGTAATCTGTAGTTGATTTTGTTGGTTGCTTCTCCAAGACGAATGTTTTATCGCATGGGATACATTGAATATTTCTGGTGCCTAAATGCTTGGAGATTTTTTCTGGAAGATTAGTTAGCTGGTAGTATTCAAGCTTGCCGAAAGAATGGTAAACGTGTACATCAATCTTTTGTTGGCAATACCTACAATAGACCATGACAACATCGTAAGGATTACTTTTTGCTTTTTCTGCGAGAGAATTTTCTACTTTATGCATATGAACTATTTTCATAACAAGTACCATTTATTATAAATATGATTAATAATATAAAGAAAGGGATCGTATGAAATTTCCGTTAAGAAAAAGCATACATGGTATCATACAGCCATCAATACAATTTAAGGGTGGCATGGATGAACTTAGTGATTTCTTAGAACAAATAGCAAACTTTGATACTACCTTTGATAAGATGAAATACATTGACGAAAACTTTGAAGTTGAAAAACTACTTGAATCAGATACTATACACCTGCCACCCTTCAAAAAGAAAATAAAATAAATGGAGCCCAGTATC
>Ga0233449_1002656_pt1 | contig 13908 bp, 11 predicted proteins | sample SI_124_October20_FD_183012 | JGI IMG/M metagenome (GOLD analysis project Ga0233449, IMG submission 183012) | Seawater microbial communities from Saanich Inlet, British Columbia, Canada - SI_124_October2016_200_MG | ecosystem: Environmental > Aquatic > Marine > Inlet | place: Canada: British... | reverse complement strand
GGAGGTACGTTCAACGTTCCAGATAAGCGCGGAGAAGAACTGGACACAAAATACTGGAAAATATACTGGAAAACCTTTGAACCCCGATCAGGGAATAATCTTGCAGACAGTCCTGAAACAACTGTTCCCGTACCTGCAGACTGCAATTCAAAAACCAGAAGTACCGTTATTCGTGCTGCAAAATACCTGTCTGCCGATTTTCTGCGTCAATGGAAAGTAGGGGAACTTGCAGGAGAACTTGGTATGTCGGAGCGATCCTTCCAACGCCGCCTCAGTGAGGCTGAACTGACTTTTTCGAATCTGGTCCGGGGACTGCGCATTCAGGAAGCTTGTCGGCTTTTTCAAGAGGCGGACACATCGCTTGCCCTGATCGGATTTTGTGCGGGCTTTTCTGACAGCGCCCATTTTAGCCGGGATTTTCGGGCCGGAACCGGCTCCACGCCCACAGCATTCAGGGAAGCGCTGGACCTCTAGCCGGACTACACTCTTGCATCAGTAGTCTGGTCGATAGCCTCCATAAACGGCAAACATCAAATTCTTGTAATAGGTATCAACGTTGCGGAATCCAGCATTGCGGATCCACTCCAGTTGTTCTTCAATTTCCGATTCGTGATCCTCAAACATGCGCTCCCGGGATTTGGAAATGTCCGCCTCCGTAGCTCCCGCAGCGAGACTTTCCTCAGCCCAGTTACGACGGTACTTATCCTGCAATCGTTCGGTCGGTGCCTTGACCCGATCTGCAATCACGAACAAGCCGTTGGGTCGAACATGGGAATAGAGTGTGCGGAACAACGCCCGTTTTTCGATTCCATTCAGATTGTGAATCGAAAAAGCGGAAACGATCAAATTATATTTCTCCGGTGGGTCAGTTCTGGCAAAATCGTTGTGCAGGCAGGTGATTCTGTCTGCATTTTCAGCAAATCGCGCCCTGGAATTATTCAAGCGTTCTTCATTGGATTCGATCAAGGTGATGTTGGCTTCGGGGAACTGGCTTAAAACAAGTGCGGACAGAAATCCATCTGCAGAACCCAGATCGGCAACGGAAATTTCTTCGTGTCGTTCAAACGGAATGATGCGCAACAAGGTTGCAAAAATATCCTCTGCGCAGGGCAGTTGTTTCAGTCTTTCAAGGTCCTGGTCGGTGGCTATGGATTGTATGATATTCTGGATGTTCATCGTTAAATCTTGCTACGCACTTTCTGCATGGTCCATCAGTCGGCGCAGAAAATCTGTGCATTCGTTGATCTGCGACAGGGTAATAAATTCGTTGGGTTTGTGGGCCTGAGCTATGTCGCCTGGGCCACAGACAACGGTTGGCACGCCGGCTTCCTGAAATATTCCGGCTTCTGTACCATAGGCGGCCGTGTAGGTTTGATTGGCACGGGCCAGGGCCATAACCAGGGTTTCTGCTGGAGAACCATTTTCCGGAACCAGTCCACGTACTTTTGCCCTGACCTGTGTATTAATGTCAGCTTCGTCGGATACAAGCTTCATTTTGGGCAACACAGTATTTTCCGCAAAATCATTGAACCGATCCACGATCGCCTGGGTGTCCGTGCCAGGGATATCCCGGAACTCCCATACAAATGTGCATTCGCGCGGGATAATATTCAGCGCCGTACCGCCATTGATCGTGCCGATTTGCACGGATGTGTAGGGGGGATCAAATCTGCTGTTGGGTTCCGGATTGGCCTTGAACTCTTCAGCCAGCTGATTGAGAAATCCGATCAGCTCAGCGGCATAGACAATGGCATTTACACCCTGATGGGTGGCGCTGGAATGCGCTTCAAATCCGGTGACTTTGGTGATAAATGAATTGATACCTTTGTGGGCATTGACCACGCGCATACTGGTGGGCTCACCGACGATTGCGGCCTTGGGGCGTGCCCCGGGAATATTGATACTGGGCACAAGTCCATGGGCGCCGAGGCAACCAACTTCCTCGTCATAGGAAAAGGCCAGATGCAAGGGAATTGAGAATTTGCGGTTTTTCATCTCAGGCACAAGAGCCAAATCGATAGCAATAAAACTTTTCATATCCGACGTGCCACGACCATAGATACGGTCATCTTCGATACGTGCCGTGAACGGCTCTTTATCCCAGCTCTGGCCGTCAACAGGCACAACATCTGTATGTCCCGAAAGCACGATGCCACCGTCGCAAACCGGTCCGATAGTCGCAAATAAATTGGCTTTGTGACCGGATTCGTCGTGGATCAGATCGCTTTCAATACCGTGCCCGGCCAAATAGTCTCTGACAAAATGGATCAGTTCCAGGTTGGAATTCCGGCTGGTCGTATCAAATGCTATCAAGCGTTCGATCATGGCAGTTGTTGAATATGTCTGGTCAGGCATCCGTATTCCTTCTGGATTTTGCGCACGATACAGGGGGGACACAGGCCCGTCCAGCGGTCAAAAAGTCAGAAATTACTTGATATTGAAATTGCGCCTCTCTATATCCAATTATATTAATCAAACGATTGACCTAATTAATTGACAGGTTCTAATGTGAGCTCTCCGAATGGCACTGACGGTAATTCGTCACCTGACCTGAAAGACCCGCCAATGCGTCGTGGGCGCCCCCCCAGAGGCAATGCAGCTGAGGGGCGCGACAAGCTTTTGGTCGCCGCCACAGCACTGTTTTCCGAACAGGGACCGGACAGCGTATCAACGCGTCAACTGGCTCAGACCGCGGGCGTTAACCTTTCGGCGATCACCTATCATTTTGGCGGCAAGGATCAGCTGTATATTGCAGCAATTCGAGAAGCCATTAACGAACTCGCCCCACGCCGGCAAGCTATAATAAACACCCTGGAAACTGTTTTGCAGGAAACCCGGGGGGATCGTTTGGCCCTGGCTGAAGCAATCCGAACATTTGTCAGGGCGTTTTTCACTGTCCTTGTACAAGACGATTTTCCGGTGACAACGATCAGGCTTTTAATGCGTGAGTTGCACCATCCAACGGACGCCTTTGACGAGGTGATCAAACATCATATAAATCCAGTGCAAGATGCCATTGCCAGGTTGGCCGCAGTAGCACTTGAACTTGATGAAGATGACCCACAAGTACGTCTTCTCGGCATGTCCGTGACCAGCCAGGTGTTGATGCTGGGGGTCATGCGACCCGTGGTTCTGTCTCGCATGGGCTGGTCTTCTTATTCTGCAGACAATGCCGACACCGTTGTCAAACTGACAACGACCTCAATCTTGCGTTTGCTTGGCCTGCCCGACAATGACACCAATTCTGACGAGAGCTGAAACATGAAGAAAAAACTGATCAAGACATTGCTTCCTTTCGTGATTTTGGCAATCGCCGTCTCCAGTGCTGCAATGCTGGTTTCGTCCCGACCTGTCGTAAAACCGGAGGCTGCGAAGGAGAAAATCTGGACTGTCGCTGCAACAACTGTGGCCATTGAAGACTATGCGCCTGATTTGAAACTGTTTGGACAACTTGTTGCGGGCCGCGAGACGGAACTACGCGCGTTGGTCGTGGGCCCGGTAATCAGGACAGGCAATAATTTTGTTGAAGGCGGTACGGTAAAATCAGGTGAGTTGCTGCTGGAGATCGACCCTTTTGACTATCGCGCTGCACTGGACGAGCGTCGGGCACAACTAGCCGAGGCCAAGGCACGGATGGCCGAGATTACCGCGCGCCATACTTCGGAAATTGAATCTTTGAAACAGGATCAGAAGCAGCTTGATCTAACTATGAAAGACTACGAACGCATCAAGAAGCTGCAAAAGAAAGGTACTGTCTCCAACAAACGATTCGATGATTCACGTATTGCAGAAAGCCGTCAAAGCCAGCTGGTTTCCACGCGCAAGAACAACATCACCGCTTTCTCTGCACAAATTGATCAGCAAAAAGCGGCAACCAAACGTCTGGAAGTCGGGGTGCGACGGGCCAGACGAGATCTTGCCAGAACGAAGCTGACGGCACCTTTCAGTGGTTTTCTTTTGGCCAAAAATGCGGAAGTTGGCAAGCGCTTGTCGCTGAACGATCCGATTGTGAAGTTGGTTGAAGCCGATAACATGCAGGCCCGGTTTCATGTATCCAGCAGCCAATATGGCAGGCTGGTTGCTGGTGGCGGATTGAAAGGCCGCAAGGCTGAAGTTGTCTGGAGGGCAGGTGATCGTACATTCAGGTATGAGGCTGTTGTGGATCGTGCGGGCGCCAGTATTCAGGCTGCCAGTGGCGGTGTCGATGTTTACGCCATATTGAAAGGAGCCGGAATTGACCAGCCCCTTCGCCCGGGTGCCTTCGTCGAAGTTTCACTGAAAGACTTCAATTATAAGCAGGTTATCCGGGTTGCCCAGACAGCGGTGCATACCGATACCGTTTATGTGGCAAAAGATGGCCGTCTTGATCCTCGAAAAGTAACAGTGGTTGGTCGTACAGGAGAAGTAGTGCTGTTGCGTGGTCCATTGAAGAAGGGTGAAAAAATTGTTGTGACCAGGTTTGCTGAAATGGGCCCTGGCATGAAAATCGAGGTGCGCTGATATGTTTCTCAAGGAGCTCATATCCCTGTTTGCACGTCATCGAAACGCTTCGAACTTGCTGATGATCATCATGCTGGGCATTGGTGTTTTTTCCATGCTTAGAATCAACACCCAGTTTTTCCCCACCATCGGTCTTGATATTATTACTATCTCCGTACCGTGGTCAGGGGCTTCGGCGGAAGATGTAGAAGGCAATATTATTGCCCCCATCGAACCGGAAGTCCGGTTTCTTGATTCTGTAAACAAGGTCTCTTCCTTCGCCAGCGAAGGAGTTGGCACGCTTGTGCTGGAATATGTAGATGGTGCAGACATGCAGTCGGCATTATCCAATGTTGAATCTGCGGTTGCCCGTATCACAACATTGCCCGAGGGCAGCGAGCGCCCCGTCATTGCCCGTGTCGTGCGCTACGATACCATTTCCCGGGTTTCATTATCCGGACCATTTTCTGAAGCTGCCTTGAAGGTTATGGCCAAGAAAATGCGAGATGAATTACTGAATCTCGGTATTGCCAAGGTCAGTTTGACAGGTGCCAGAGATGAAGAAGTCTGGGTTGAAGTTTCGCCCCAGGCGCTGCGCCGTTTTGACCTCTCTCTGGGGGACATTGGTGCACGCATTGCGTCCAGTTCCCAGGACATGCCGTCCGGCACGCTGGAGGGCGATGCTGAAATGCAAATCCGCAGCCTTGGCCTGGCAAAACAGGCGGATACAATCGCGGATATTGAGGTCAGATCCCTGGAGAACGGTGAGAAAGTTTTGCTCAGCGACGTCGCTACTATCAGCGATGCCTTTGAAGACGGGGGTATTAAAGGTTTGCGCCAGGGTAGACAGGCCATCAGTCTTTTGATCAGCCGGGCCGAAGACGCTGATGCACTGGAACAATCTGAAATCGTTGATGACTATATTGAACGAACTCGACCAACGTTGCCTCAGGGCCTGGAATTAATGCACTACAATGTGCAATCCGAATTGATCTGGGATCGTATTTCACTGCTTTTGCGCAATGGCGCTGGTGGCCTGGTTTTGGTATTGGCGGTGCTGTTTCTGTTCCTCAGTGGTCGTCTTGCTTTCTGGGTGGCCGTCGGGATCCCGACAGCACTGTTTGCGACAATGGGCGTGATGCTCGTCAGTGGCCAGACCATCAATATGATAAGCTTGTTCGCCCTGATCATGACCCTCGGCATCATTGTCGATGACGCAATTGTTGTCGGTGAACATGCTGCGACCCGCAGGGCCCGAGGTATGAAACCCGTCGAAGCCGCAGAGGCAGGTGCCATGCGCATGTTGGCACCGGTCCTGAGTTCATCGCTGACAACCATCGCAGCCTTTATGCCAATTTTCATGATCTCAAGCATTATTGGTCAGGTTATTTCCGCCATCCCCTTTGTTGTTATCGCTGTTCTGGTTGCCAGTCTGGTAGAGTGTTTTCTGGTATTGCCTGGCCACTTGCGAGAGGCCTTGCCGCGCGTTGACGAAGCCCCCGGACGTTTTCGCAGCTGGTTCGATGATCGATTTGCGTCCTTCAGGGAAGGTCCGTTCCAGCGTCTTGTGACTTTGTGCGTTCACTATCGATATGTCACTCTTGCCACGACAGTTTCGATGTTAATCATTTCCATCGGTATTGTTGCAGGCGGACGCTTGCCGTTTAACTTTTTCCCGACACCAGAAGCCGATACAATCTTTGCCAATGTGGTATTCGCTCCGGGAACGCCGCGAAATCAAACCGAACGCATGATCCGAAATCTGGAAGCAGGCATGCGCCGGGCAGAACAAAAAGTGACCGACGGCAAGGGTGGGTTGATTACGGCCAGTTTTGCCAAGATCGGACAATCCCAGGCCGCTGACTTCGGCTCAGTATCAGGTGACCACCTCGGTGGCATTCATGTTGAACTGGTTGCATCCGATCTACGCTCCATTCGCACAAATGATTTTCTTGAAGCCTGGCGCAAGGAAATCACGCCACTCCCTGGCATAGATCGGGTTTCTCTTTCGGCGCCCTCTGTCGGGCCGCCAGGCAAGGAGATTGATGTCCGCCTATCCAATGGTGACACCAAGGCGCTCAAAGCAGCTTCCGAAGAAGTCCAGGCACTACTCAAGAGGCTTCCGGGGATTTCAGATGTAATCGATGATTTGCCCTATGGGAAAAGCGAAGTAATCCTCAAGGTAACACCTCACGGTAAAGCTTTGGGTTTCACAACACAAAATGTTGGTCGCCAGGTACGTGACGCCTTTCAGGGATACATCGCAAAACGGTTTGCTCGTGGAGACGAAGAAGTAACGGTCAGGGTGCAGCTCCCGCGCGGTGAAATTGGCAGAGGCGCCCTGAGTGATCTCTATTTGAGAGGGCCAGGTGGCGTCGAAGTACCGTTATCTGAAGTCGTCGAAACGTCCGAATCACGTGGCTTTGCCCGGATCAAACGGGAGGACGGCGCACGCGAAGTTTCAGTCGTAGCCGAAGTTGATGAAGCTGTGACAACATCCTCACAGACTATTGAAGCACTTGAAAATAGTGGTCTGGCTGATATCGCCAGGCGTCACGGCGTGGATTATACGTTCAAAGGAAAATCTGAAGAAGAAGCTCGTACACTTGGTGAAGCCCGGACAGGTGCAATCGTCGGTCTGGGTGCAATCTATATTGTCCTGGCGTGGGTGTTCGCCAGTTACACGCGGCCCTTTGTTGTTATGGCCATCATTCCTTTCGGCGTGGTTGGCGCGATTATGGGACACCTGATCATGGGCTACAGCCTCAGCATGCTCAGTCTGATTTCCCTGATGGGCCTGGCAGGTATTCTGGTAAACAACTCCATTATTCTTGTCAGTACGATCGAAGAACGCATCGCCGATGGTGAAGATTATCTGTTGGCAATAATCGGAGGATCGAAAGACCGGGTGCGTGCTGTTCTGTTGACGTCATTGACAACGATTGGCGGGTTGTTGCCGTTGATGTTTGAAACCAGCTTGCAGGCACAGTTTATCATTCCCATGGCCATAACACTGGTGTTTGGCCTGGGTGTAGCGACGGTGTTGGTTTTGATTGTGGTTCCATCCTTGATGGCAATGCAGGGCGATATCGCGAACTTGCGTAGCCGATTATTGGGTAAGATCAGGAAACCGGTCTTGCCGGCGCCAGCAGAATGAAAATCAAGCTCGCCAGAACGCCGGGCTGAATAACACCAGAACCGTAAACAGCTCCAGTCGCCCCAGCAACATACCGATGCTCAGCACCCATTTGGCAGCATCGGGTAGTGGAGCAAAAGTGCCAGAGGGACCGATGGTCGGCCCCAGGGCTGGTCCAACGTTCGCAATGGCCGTCGCAGCACCTGATACGGCGGTGACGAAATCAAGGCCGATCAGGCTAAGCGCCAGGGCCAGAACACCAAAAATCAGCGCGAACATGAAAAAGAAACTCATCACCGCGTCAGTAACTGATTCGGGTATGGGTTTGTGATTATAGCGTGGTGAATATACGACGTTGGGCTGCCACATGCGCCGAAACTGAACCCGGGCGTTGGCGAACAGAATCTGATAACGAAAAATCTTGATGCCGCAGGACGTCGATCCGGCACAGCCACCGATAAACATAAAGAAGAAAAAGGCCGTCACAGGTAACAAACCCCAGGCATTGTAGTCAGCGCTGGCATATCCGGTACCCGTGATAATGGAAACGACATTAAATGAAGATAAACGAATAGCGCGCATCAGCTCGATGTCATTTTTTGAAACCAGCCAGAAGGCAACCAACAAGATCGAAACGGCAACTGTGATTAAAAACCACTGCACTTGCGTATCCCGCACAAGAGCACGGGGATTGCCGCGAATCATGGCAAAATACAAGACAAAGGGCAGACTACCGAGGATCATGAAAATGATCACGATCCAGTCCATCAAGGCGCTGTCGAAATGTCCAATGGACGCATCGGACGTTGAAAAACCACCCGTTGCGATTGTCGTCATGCTGTGGGCTGCGGCCTCGAAAGGCGTCATGCCAGCAGCCCACATGGCTACGGCACAAACCAGTGTCAGAATTGTATAGATGATCGCCGTGGCCGCTGATATTTGCGCAACTCTCGGAAACGCCTTGTCAGAACTGTCTGACGATTCCATGCGAAACAGTTGCATGCCACCGACCTGCAGAAGTGGTAAAATTGAAATTGCCATCACGATGATACCAATGCCACCCAGCCATTGCAGCAGGGCCCGCCAAAGCAGAATGCCGGGAGGGGCCGTATCCAGACCGGTAATGACGGTGGAGCCCGTCGTTGTAATACCCGACATGGCTTCAAAAAAAGCGTCTGTATAACTCAGGCCAAGATTTGAAAAGGCGAAGGGCAGTGCCGCGAACGCTGCCAGCGCGACCCACGCGGCAGTCGTCAGAATAAAGGCTTGTCTGACAACAAGATTGCTGAACTTGGCTCTGGTCGTCAGGATCAGGGTGCCGCCGACAAACAATGTCACAAATGCAGAAGCTAGGAAAACAGCCCAATCCGGATTGTCGGTTGCAGCATCGGCAATGGCGGGGACCAGCATCGCCATACCCAGCATGGACAGCAGGATGCCGATAACAAAAAAGATGGGGCGAAATTCAATCACCGGATTCAATCACGATATTTGTTCATTCCAGGTCATCAGTCGGGCGGATTATCGTTGTCCCGGCCTGGATTGTCCATGTGCTGATTGTTGTTATTGGCGACAGGTTCGCAAAAGCGAAACGCTGCCGACCTCAAACGTTGGCGAAATTCGATGGGCTGTTGATGATCGCCAGGAATTCCCGCCGGGTCATGGGATCGTCCCGGAAAGCACCCAGCATCGTGCTGGTTACCATGGACACACCGGGTTTGCGCACCCCTCGGGTTGTCATACACTGGTGTGTAGCCTCGATAACAACACCGACACCTTTTGGTGCCAGAACTTCGTTCAGGGAGCCGCCAATCTGGGCTGTCAGTTTTTCCTGAATTTGCAGCCTCTTGCCAAACACTTCCACAAGGCGCGCGAGCTTGCTGATACCGACAACACGCTTGTTGGGTAAATAGGCGATATGGGCGTGGCCTATGATCGGCAACATATGATGTTCGCAGTGGGATTCGAAACGAATGTCGCGCAGCACGACCATTTCGTCATAGCCCTCGACTTCTTCAAATGTTCGCTGCAGATAGGCTACGGGATCGTCACTATATCCGGCGAAATGCTCCTCGTAGGCGCGGGCAACCCTGTCCGGTGTTCCCAACAAACCTTCCCGAGACGGATCGTCTCCGGCCCATCTAATGAGCGTGCGGATAGCATCTTCAGCTTCTTCACGACTGGGTTTTCCAGTATCAGCAACTGAGCCTTCCGGTCCCTGATAATTCATAACCTGATCCCCTAATGAAGTGAGCGTTGCTGAAACGGGCTGTCCAAAGAAAATGCTGGAACATCCACATCAAATTGTTCGCCATCGTCTGTTGTCATCTCATAGGTACCCAACATGATACCCGACGGCGTACCCAAAGGTGTACCACTCGTATATTCAAAGGATTCACCCGGCTTCAAAACCGGTTGTTCGCCAATGACCCCCGGACCACGGACTTCCTGGATGTGACCGCGGGCATCTGTAATATGCCAATAACGGTTTTTCAGTTGTACGATCTTCGGTCCCTGATTCTCAATACGAACCGAATAGGCCCAGACGTAATGGTCTTCGTCGGGGCTGGATTGATCGTCCAGATAGGTTGGCTCGACCGTTACCTGGATTGAATTTGTTGTCTGGCTGTACATTGTCGCTTTTTTCGTTCAAACGCTAAATCAGGATATCCCGGAAGTGTAGTAGTCGGCAATTGCTATTCATTTGCAACAACCTCGAAACTATATCGTGCTTCCTGGTCCATAAGTCCAGTCCAACAAGCAATTTCAAGTCCGACCCGCGAGGCTTTGTCAGCCTTTTGTTTGTTCCAGGGCAGCACCCATGTCTTCGATCAAATCGTCGGGATCCTCCAGTCCTACAGACAGCCTGACCAGACCGGACCCGATCCCCAATACTTCCCGGGCTTCCGGTGTCAGGCGCTGGTGCGTTGTCGTTTCCGGGTGGGTAATCAGACTTTTCGAATCTCCCAGATTGTTGGAAATATCGACCAGATTCAATGCATTAAGGAATGAGAAAGCAGCTTCCTTGGTTTGCTTTCCGGCACTATCCAGAAGTTCAAAAGCAATCATGTTGCCTCCTTCCGACATTTGTTTCATGGCGATTTCGTGCTGTGGATGATCGGCGTGCGACGGATACAAAACCTGCCCGGTTTGTCCATGATCAGCCAGAAAACGCGCAACTTTGGCTGCATTTTCGGTTTGTTTCCGAACACGCAAATCCAGGCTCTCAAGTCCTTTCAGCATGACCCAGGCGTTAAAGGGGCTCAGGCTGGGGCCGGTATGTTTCATAAAAGGACCGATGGTCTCGGTAATAAACTCCTCGGTACCGAGTACAACGCCACCCATACAACGACCGTGCCCGTCTATATGTTTGGTTGCGGAATACATGACGATGTCAGCACCAAGTTCCAGCGGGTGTTGTAAAACCGGCGTGGCAAAGGCGTTGTCGACGATGACCTTGGCACCGGCCTTGTGAGCAAGTTCACATACGGCGGCTATGTCGATAACTTCCAGCGTGGGATTGGCAGGGGTTTCCATTAAAACGCATTTGGCACCCGGTGCCAGAGCAGTGCGCCATTGGTCGATATCCGTTCCGTCTACAATGGTGACATCGACACCAAAGCCCGGCAGCATGTCTTCAAGGATATAGAGTGAAGATCCAAATAATGCGCGTGATGCGACGACCCTGTCGCCACCCGTTACCTGACTGAGCAACGAGGCATGGATTGCGGCCATGCCACTGGCTGTCGCGGCTGCGGCTTCCGCGCCTTCAAGCAAAGCCATACGTTGCTCAAACATGGCAACGGTGGGATTGGCATATCTGGAATAGATGAAACCTTCTTCTTCACCTTTGAAACGGGCTTCAGCAGCTTCTGCTGTGTCATAGACATAACCTGATGTCATGAATATGGCTTCGCTGGTTTCGCCAAATCCACTGCGCATGGTTGCGCCTCGAACGGCTTTGGTCGCACTTCGCCAGGTCTTCTGATCTATGTTCTTCTGATCTATGTTCTTCTGATCCATATTACTGCTCACAGTCCGGTCCTCTATGATATCTCAAGACCAGGGAGCAAAAAAAATCCCCGGCCAGGATAGCCAGGGTTTTATTCGCCCCGACCTTTTAGCTATATGATTAACGTGGCTGCAAGCCGGCCGGCTCAAATCACCACGACGAAGTCCGAGATATATACCCCGTGCCGGTTTCGGTCAAGCCGGAGCAAACCTGACTATTCTGCGGCGTCGCGCAAGGAAGACCAATAAGTTGGCTCAAATGACAACGGAACACCTTGCTGGTTCGTTTCCTGGGCAGGGAGAATATCGCAATTGTCCCACAATCCGCTGGTCAGCGCGTTCGCATATTCGTTTGGTAACCCTGCCGCCAACATTTCGCCGGAGGCAGCCTCGGCGTCATATTCGAGTGGTAAATGCTCAAATCGTAGTCCCTGTTTATCAGGTGTGATCATGCTGAACCAGGTTCGGCGGGTGCCGTCATTCGCGGGAAGTCCGATAGCGCCGGCATTATGCCAAAGCAAACCGTCAAATATCTGGGTGAAGGGTAAACCCGAATGCCCACAAATGATCCCATCGCAGTCAGCTTCAGTTATCTCAGATAGTTTGGTTTCTACTGCGGTGGACGGAAAAACAAATTGATTGACTGATGAAGGTGCGCCATGCACGACAGCAAGACTCTTGCCCCCCATCTGAAATCGGATTTGTGTTGGCAGCGTGGACATCCAGGTCGCTGCTTCCTGGCTCAAACTATTTTTGGCAAAATCGTACCATTGCACCGACAATCGATCACACGTCGTTCCTGCATCAAAACCGCATCCGCAACTGTCGGCATCATTGCCGAAAGAGATTTCACAATTACCCTGAATAACATGAATGCCTGCGTCGCGAATAATGTCTGTGGTCTCTTCTGGGTTTCCGCAATAGGCAACAATGTCACCAGTGCAAATGACCCGCCCGGGCTTTATGCCGAGGTTGCGGGCAGATTGCATCATAGCTGCGGTCGCCTGCAAATTGCTGTAAGGGCCACCAAAAACAAGGACCGGTTCGCTAATTTCCCCGAGGTCAAGGACCGTAGTTTTCCCCACCGCTCTATCAGGCACTGCAGGATGCTCCGCCAAGAACACAAAATTCCGAGCAGAATGGATGGTTCAAGCTGACTGAAGTATTCGCCCGACCAAGAGAAGAGCCGAGGTCAAACTGTGGGTCATACGGCAGCAGCGTGCAGGCCGCAATTCGGGCTTCCGGTTCACCCTTGCGGTGTACAATCATGCGTGATGTCGCGCACATCATGTTGTCTGGTGAAACATCCAGGATACCCCAGCAAGCGTCCGTAATTTCTGGTACGTCGCGGCCTTCGTCCATTTCAGGAAAAAGCACAAGGTGGGCAGGGCTATCGGCATCCAGTTGCAGGTCAAGTTCTTGAAACAGTTTGGCAAAACCCTGACGGATTTCCTCTTCACTTTCCGGCCAGCAAGTTCGGCCTGCGACTTGCAAATTGAAGCCGCGCTCTATCAACCACTGAACGCCAGGCATGGTTTTCTGCCAGGCGAAATCACCGCGCTCTTCGTCGTGCAAAGGCTGTGTGTAGTGGTCCAGCGAAATGCGCAGCGTCAATTGTTCTCCCCAACGTCGCTGCAAGGTTTGTAAATGATCAGACTGTTTCATCATTGGGCGCATGGCATTGGTTAGTACCAAAACACGATGCCCGCGTTGCAGGCTAGCTTCCAACATCTCCGGGAAAGATGGATTCATGAAAGGTTCACCGCCGGTAAATCCTATTTCGATCTGACCCGCGTCCAACTGTTGCAATTCATCCAGATAGCGGACGATTTCTTCAGTTTGCAAATAAATCAGGTCATCATTTTCGGGGCTGGATTCTATATAACAATGTGAGCAAGCCAGATTGCAAATCGTACCGGTGTTGAACCAAAGAGTTTCCAATGCCTTCATGGAAACAATAGCCCTCTTTTCACCTTTGGCCGTCGTTTCGGGATCGGAAAACTTGTTCGGTGTCGGACGTAACACTTCAGCGGTTAAAGACATTCAAACTCCGGTTCATACTTGAATCTTGATATTATGTAAAATCAGATTGAAGTTGGCTAAAGTCAACATGTGCGCGGGTTTATCACCAAGGTGTGAAGTGATGAGAGGAGGGAAATTCCTGGCAAAAACGTGGTGATTGATATTAGGTGGCCGAAAAAGCTACAATCATTTTACTGATCTTGCCGAAGACTATATCGCGGAGTGCTGCGACAAAATTGTAACAAGACACACAATTTGGA
>Ga0233449_1002655_pt1 | contig 13909 bp, 13 predicted proteins | sample SI_124_October20_FD_183012 | JGI IMG/M metagenome (GOLD analysis project Ga0233449, IMG submission 183012) | Seawater microbial communities from Saanich Inlet, British Columbia, Canada - SI_124_October2016_200_MG | ecosystem: Environmental > Aquatic > Marine > Inlet | place: Canada: British... | reverse complement strand
TATCTGAATGTCTGCTTTGGGTCGAAAGCGGACATTGGGTTTTTTTATGAAATTATAATTTATTCTGACATTGTCTCTGTCATCATTGCTTTTAGTTTCTCTACTATATCGGGATTGTCATAATAGACGTTTGTGGTTTGATACGGATCTTTGTCAAGGTCATATAGCTGAGCCGGGGCGGCGCCTTCTTTGATTTTTCCGTCAACGATGTCGCTATTGATCTGGCCTGTGAAGCCAACGGCTGCGGCGCCGGCGAATAGATGTTGGCCGATGCGGGTGCCTTCAAAGCCGCCTTCATCTTGTGCGCTTATGTAGGCCCATTTGCCTGACCTGATCGTCAGATGAGTTGCATAGAACGGGCTGATAATAAGCTCGTCCCTTAATGGCTCGCCTTCGATGCCTTTAAAGGCGTTCATCATGTTCACGCTGTCTGGACCTTCATGTTCTTTAAGGTCGCGGCCGACAAGGTCAGCCAGCGTTGCAATAACGTCTACATTTGATAACAGTTCAGCGGATTTTTTACCGGCTGGCGCATTTCCGGGCCAACGGACAATAAACGGCACGCGGTGGCCGCCTTCCCATGCACCAAACTTCATTCCCAGAAGTTTACCGTTCATTCTATGGCCCGCTTCCCATGCGGTTTGACCACCGCGGTTAAACATGCCGCCATTATCACTGGTGAAAATCAGCAGCGTATCATTGGTTAGACCTTCTTCATCAAGTGTTCTGGTAATCTCACCAACCATCCAGTCGAGCTCATGGATCGCATCGCCGTAAGGGCCCGCGTCGCTTGATGCAATGAACCTTGGCGCTGGTGTAAAGGGGTGGTGGATATTTGTTGTGGCGAAATAAAGGAAGAACGGATCATCTTTATTTTCTTTAATCCATTTGATGGCACGGTCTTTAAGGTTGGTGCCTATCTCTCTGTCTTTATAAAGTTCGTGGGCCGCGTCCCCGCCACCAATCACTTCAAGGCCGAATTTTTCGTCAAACTCTCTTGTAATAGACCTCGTGTCATAAACCAGTGGGTCTTCGGGCACCAGGCCAACAACATTATGATTTTCAACATAGACAAATGGCGGATGACTGTTAAGCACCGGAACGCCGTAATAATAATCAAAACCAAGCTCAAGTGGACCGGGATCAAGCGGCTTATTCCAGTCGAGCAGTTCTTCACGTCCACCAAAACCAAGATGCCATTTCCCAATGATCGCGGTTTTATAGCCCGCTTCTTTCATCACGTCGGCAATGGTCAGTTGATCCACTTCAACGGAAAGCGGTTCTTTAAGCATAAGCGGCCCCCAAAGATAATCTTTTCGGGCTGGGTACTGACCGGTGATCAATCCGTAACGGGACGGGGAGCATACTGCTGAGGCGGAATGGGCATCGGTAAAGCTGATACCGTCATTCGCCAGTTGATCAATATTTGGGGTGCGTACTTTTGTCGCACCATATGCGCTAAGGTCACCGTAACCAATATCATCGGCATTGATAATAATGACATTTGGTTTTCTTGATTGTGCAAATGCACTATTTGCTAAAAATATTGCAATTAGTGTTAAAATAATTTTATTGATCATTATCGTCCCTTACTTTTTGTCAGCTTATATTTATATTTTTTGTATTTTATACTATATTATCAAAAATGATAGGGAAACGGCATGAGCACCATTAAGAAATTTTCAGTCGTGAATATATTAATCCTGTGGCTTTTGTCGACATCTTTTGCTGTTTTCGGGGCTGAGGCTGATCAGCTAAACACTGTTCGGGTAATCAGTTTTGAACCTGATCCAAAAGTCATCAGTGAGCTAGATACGCGCCAGGATATTAATGCGACAGGCTTGCCGTGGCATATATTGCATGTTGAAAGTGGGGTTGAGTTTCTGTTGGTTCCTTCTGGTGAATATCTGCAAGGGGCGGCGTCAGATGATCCTTTCGCTAATCGTCAAAATGAATATCCCCAACATCGCGTGATTATACCGGAGCCGTTTTATCTGGGTAAATTTGAAGTGACTAACAAACAGATGCGATCATTCAGAGCAGAACATTCAAGTGGTGAATTTTACCGTGATGAAAATATAGATTTAGATGGTGACGATCAGCCAGCAGTTGACATTAGTTGGGATGATGCCAAGGCTTATACGGCTCATTTTGAATTGCTCTTGCCTTCTGAGGCAGAATGGGAATATGCAGCACGGTCAGGTGTTCTGACCAGATACCCATGGGGTAATGATCTAAAAGCAGGTCAAGGATGGGGTAATTTATTTAATCCATCTATGGTTAAACGGCTTGATATGAATTGGGATGCGTTTCCTTGGGAAGATGGCTTTGATGGCTCAGCACCAGTAGGGAGTTTTAAACCAAATGAATGGGGCTTTTATGATATGGTTGGAAATGTATGGGAATGGGTGGAAGATGACTTTTTCGATGATGCATACGAGCATATTACAGCTAAATCAGTTAACCCGGAACCTGGAAAAAGTGAAACACATACTTTGCGTGGCGGTGGTTATGGAAATGCTCCTCGCGCGTCAAGCTTGCCTTATCGATTTGGGATGGGGCATGATGTAAAACATGATGCAAATGGTTTTCGTGTTGTATTGCCCATTAACATGATTAAGATCGAATGACATTTTATATTCTTTTTCAAATATATATTGCATAAATGAGGTGAGGGTTTGCTTTTTGATATAATCGGGATGATCGGGGTTTCTATGATCCTGATGTGCTACACACTTGTTCAATTAGAAAAAATTGATGTCAAGGCAATGGCATATTCATTTTTTAATGCCTTGGGTGCAGGGCTGGTTCTTATATCTTTATGGATTGATTTCAATCTTTCGGCTTTCATTGTAGAAGGATTTTGGGTGCTGATCAGTATGGTCGGTATTTATAAATCATTTAAAAGGGGTGGTGATGAAACGGCTAGTAAATAAAGATGATTTTCCAACCACAAAAGAGTACGCCTATTTGAATGCGGCCAATGTTGGCTTGATGCCGGTGAGCGCGGCCAAAATTATGACCGATTGGTATATGGACGTTGCCATAAACGGTAGTAATAATTTCAACGACCTGGCCGAAGATACGGCCTTTGACGGGCTTCGCAAGCAGGGCGCGCGTTTATTTAACTGTCAGCCAGATGATATTGCCGGCGGGTCGAGCTGCACTGTACTTCTTAGTTCCATTGCCTGGGCCATTATGCCAGGGGCTCACGAAAATGTTGTAAGTACTGATATTGTTTTTCCCAGCACGATTTATCCCTGGACGCGGATTTCCCATCATACGGGCTGTGAAATTCGCCTCGCTAAGGGCAAAGATGGCTATGCGGACGTCAATGAAATTATCGCCCAAATTGATAAAAATACTTCTGTGGTTTCCATTTCTCACGCCGAATATACCAGTGGGCAACTCTATGACCTTAAAAAGCTTGCCGATGTTTCTCACGAAAATGGGGCCTTACTAGTAGTGGATGCGACACAGTCCGCCGGGGCCATTCCAATAGACGGGCCAGGGAGTGAGGCTGATGTGATTATCAGTGGTTCATATAAATGGCTTTGTGGTCCCTTTGGCGCGGCGGTGATGTATTTAGCGCCGCATTTGCAGGCAAAGCTGGACCCGGGCATTATCGGGTTTCGCAGTCATGAAAATATGTGGGAGTTATCCCCTGAACGACTAGTATATCCAAATAGTGCAAAACGATTTGAAAGTAGCACGATGGCCTTTGGCTGTATAAAGGGACTTGAAAAATCTATAGAATATTTGCTGGGTGTTGGCATTGAAAATATTTATGACCATAATTTAAAGCTGTCTGATATTCTGATTAACGGACTTAGTGATTTAGGAGCTAATATCATCTCGCCTATGGAGCAAAGTGAGCGAACATCGATCGTCACATGTTTTATAGATGGGCTTGATACTAAAATAGTGATAGAGAAACTTAAAGAACAAGATGTAGTCGCCCATAAAAGGCAAAAATATATTCGTTTTGCACCGCATTTATATAATTGTGAGGATGATGTTCTTCGGGCTTTAGAGGCACTTGAAAATATAATTAAAAAATAATTTTGAAAGTAAGTAATGACAAAAGAAAAAGGCACGGACCAGTTTATTGAAATTGCCAAGGCGACAGCGCGGATTAAAAATGTTGTTAAGCCAACGCCGTTACGTTTAAGTAAATCGCTAAGTGACGAAAAAACAAGTGTTTATTATAAAATGGAAAACCTTAATCCCACCGGTTCGTTTAAACTTCGTGGGGCCGCAAATAAAATTCTTTCTATGTCTGAGGCGGAGCGTGAAAAAGGCGTGGTCACGGCATCAACGGGAAATCATGGAGCGGGTGTTGGCTATATGTGTCATAAAACCGGCTGTAAAGGGACTGTTTTTGGTCCAAAGGATATGTCACAGGCTAAATATGATGGTATGGTGTCCTACGGTGTTGAAGTGAAGCAAGTAGATGGTGATCCGATCAACGGGGAAATCGCCGCGCGAAAATATGCTACAGACAATAATATTCCCTTTGTATCCCCTTATAACGACATTCACATTGTCGGTGGGCAGGGCACTATTGGTTTTGAACTGTTTGCGGAAGTTCAGGATTTAGATGCTGTTTTTGTCGCGCTTGGCGGTGGTGGGCTTATGTCCGGGATTGCTATTGCGCTTGCGAACCTTTCACCAAATACGAAAATAATAGCCTGTTCACCAAGTAATTCTAAAGTGATGATGGACAGTATTCCTGCCGGGGAAGTTCTTGATCTTCCCTCTACGCCAACATTATCGGATGGTACCGCTGGTGGTGTGGAAAAGGGGTCTATTACTTTTGACTATTGCCGTGATTATGTGGATGAATATATCGATGTAAGCGAAGATGAAATCATTGAAGGATTAAGGACTTTCATCGATGATACAAATAGCATTGGTGAAGGGGCTGTAGGCGTGGCTGTTGCCAGTTATTTACGTCAAAAAGAACGCTGGGTTGGCAAAAAAGTTGCCATCATTGCTTGCGGCGGAAACATTTCAAGAAGTGTACTAAAAGAAATTCTGTAATTTTTTATTGATCCAGCTTAACGATTATTTAAAAGAAGGAACAGACGATGGTCGAACGAAGAAAAATTGATAACCCTTTTGTGGTTAAAGTATCCAGAGAATTTAAGGCATCAGCGGAGCGGGCATTTGATGCTTGGCTTGATCCAGAAAATGTTGGTAACTGGCTATTCAGTACGCCGGACGGAAAAGGAAAAGTGTGTAAAGTAGACCCGCGGGTTGGTGGCAATTTTGAAATTGGAGAAATGCGCGGTGATGATTTTGCCAATCATGTAGGCACTTATCATGAAATTGACCGTCCAAACCGACTTGTTTTCAGTTATTATATGGAGACTGTGAATGAAGATATGCCTTCAACTGTAATTGTAGAATTTTCAGCCAAGGAAAACGGTTGCGTTGTTTTAATTACCCATGAAATGGATGATATTTATGCTGAATATGAAGCCAGTGCCGTTGAGGGCTGGAATATGATTTTTGATGGATTAAATAATTACATTTAAACGTCAGTGTGTTTTTTGGTCTTTGGCATCCATTGTTGCTTTTTCAAGTGCTGATGCGGCTTCGCCGTAAATACGGCCCTCTAACGATAGTTCAAGAAAACGTATATAATCATTCTGGTCAGTAATATTTTGTCGCGCCATATCAATTACATCTAATTGAGAGGTGGCATTAAGGTCATATTTTCTGATCAGAATGATCATTTCCTGACTTATTTTTTCAAGTTCATTTCGAATGTTGGTATTTGTCAGCTGCTTGGTTTAAGCATTTAATGCTCCTAATTTTATATTTAAATAATATATTAGTGTTTTTAATTTAATTTCAATTAAATAGATTGATAAAAAATAGCATTATTGAGAGATTTATAATAACTTATTGTTATTAAAGAGTTTTTTGTGTAAAATGCTGTTTTATTCAATTGTTGGGGTATTTGATTCAAAAGAATAATATTCTGGAGTAGATAAAATAACTGCATTAGAGAGACCTGAAGAGCAAGTAGAAGACTACGGATATAGTAGTCAAATATTACTTGATCAATTAAGAATTTTATTTTCACACATATTGCCAAATACGGTTAATGCGGTGATTGTAATGTTTGTTTATTTCTGGGTTTTTAAAGATAGCTTTACATCAAACATGCAATATTACTGGATCAGTACAATATTGTTGCTTCTAATAATAAGACTGTTTCTATATTTGAAATCATTAAAGGTTTCGTCGATTGTTAGGCCGCGCAGGTGGCTATATTTTTATAGCATATTACTTTTTTGCCTAGGCTGTGCCTGGGGTAGTATCATATTCATTCCCATTGATCCTGGTGCAAATGCGCTTATTACCGTTTCAACTGTAACTCTGTTGTTAGTTTTAAGCGGTATATCGGCAATTAGTAGTGCGGCTCATCCGGCAGCAATTTGGGCCTTTATAATCCCCATAAGTAGTTTCGCAGCCTATAATCTGACCATGTCAACTTCAGAAGATTTTGGCGTTATATTTGGATTATGCGCCGTAGTTTACTGTGTGTCTGTTGGCTTGGTCGGTCATACAATTAACAAGACCATAGTTAACGCATTATATTTGCAAAACAGAAATTCGTCACTGATGGATGAAGTGGTTCAAATCGCCAAGCAAAACCAGAAATCATATGAAGGGTTTCAGGTGCTTCTTGATAACTTAGGGGCAGGGGCCGCTATGTTTGATCGAAATTATAAAATTGTTTCATGGAATAAATCGTTTGAAAATATATTTCATATGCCCACTGGGCTGATTAAAATGGGTATGAGTTTAAAAGAAGTTATCCGTAAAATTATAAAACAGTCCTGGCAAAATAATGTTGATGTAAATCATGCTGCTGATGTTCATATTAATGAATTACTGTCAGACACTGATGAAAATGAAATGATCAAGCTGCTCCTTGCTGATGGGCGTAACTTATATAGCAAAGTAATGAAAATTAATGAAGATCAGATGGTGTTGAATTATACCGATGTCACATCGCTCGAGCGTGCGCGTGCAGATGATGTTATTCATGTATTGCAGCATGACAGCTTAACAGGTCTTCCCAATCAGGTTCTCCACAAAAAAGAAATCAGAAGGCGCATTGAAGATTTTGTAAAAAATACTGCTTCCGAAAATACAGATCAGAACGTGCAATTCATGGGGCTCATTCATTTTGGTATAAACTCGCTTAATGAAATATATGAGTTTTTAGGATTAAGTGCTGGCGATCAGGTTGTTACCGAAGTTGCCCAAAGGTGTAAAAACTTTCTGTCTGACGATGTTCATTTGTCTCATGTTGCTTATGATGAGTTTCAAATAATCACCAATCATGAAAAAAATATTGATGAAGTTCTTGAGTTGATTGAAGCTCTTAACACTGTCATCAGTGAACCTATTGATCTTGGCGGCAATAAAATAACAATGACGGCTTCATATGGTATTACGGTCTTTCCAGATCATGCTGATCAATCGGATATTCTCAAAAGGAATGCGAAAATTGCTTTTAATAAAGCCAAACTTCCTTCTGGAGAAAGTATCGTCGTTTATGATCACGGAATGCATTTGGAAATCATGGAAAGAACCAACATGCTTTTCGATATCCGGGACAGTATCAGTAAAAGCCAGTTTATGCTGCATTACCAACCGCAAATTGACATTAAGTCAAACCAGATTACGGGCGTTGAGGCTCTCCTGCGGTGGCAGCATCCCGATAAAGGATGGATTTCACCTGTAGATTTTATTCCAATTGCCGAACATACAAAGCAGATCATACCGCTAACTGAACAGTTTCTACCCGAAGCCTGTCGCCAAGCCAAGAAATGGCAGGATCAGGGATTGCCCCATATGAAGATGTCGGTCAATATTTCACCCTTTCACTTCCATGAAAAAGGCTTTACCCAATTTGTGCGCAGCTGTTTTGAAGATGCCGAACTTGATCCCTCATATCTCGATCTTGAAATAACTGAAGGCGTGATTATGAACCAAACCGAGGAAATCATTAATATCCTTCACGAACTTTCTGATATGGGTGTTGGGCTCTCTATTGATGATTTTGGTACCGGTTACTCCTCTCTTTCTTACCTGCGCCGCCTTCCGGTTGATAAGCTGAAAATTGATCAGAGTTTTACAATGGACATGATGAAAGATGAAAGTTCCTTATCGCTCGTGGAGGCGGTCATTAGAATGGGTCACAGTTTTAACCTGAATGTCATAGCAGAAGGTGTTGAAACTGAAGAGCAACTCACCAGGCTACTATCGATGAAATGCGACCAAGCCCAAGGCTTTTTTATCAAGCGCCCAGATGATGCTGATAATATTACCCAGTGGTTAAAAGAAAAATATACATAATTTCGCCATTTTAGAGTTATATTGACAAGGGTAGGGGTTTATTCTTATAAATTGGACAAATCCTTAAGGACTATTCCTTTGCAACAATATACGGGCCATAAAATGTATAAAATATTCTTAAAACTAATTCCTGCTCTGATCGCTTTAACAATTAGCAGTGCAAATGCACAAACTCTGCCGGATGTTCCCGAAGGGGCAGAGGCTCTTTCTCTGGATGGCCGTGTACTTACGATGCCTGATCCTACCAATGAAAAGGTTCTTGAAAATCTTTCATACACCCGTGTGAGATACATGGATTACCCGATGGTTACAGAAAGAGTGATCTGGTACGGTCGAAGACTTGGCTATGCTGGTGATTTCCGCGAGGCGATCAAAATTTACTCAGAAGGCATGTACGATTCACCTAACGAGCCAAAATTATATCGCCACCGTGGCCACCGTTATATCACGATCCGTGAATTTGATAGGGCTGTTGCCGATCTTGAAAAAGCGGCCAGCCTAATCAAAGGAAAACAAAATTCGTCCGAAGAAGACGGCGCACCAAATGAATTTAATACTCCGGTCAGCACCCTTCACGGCAATATATATTATCATCTTGGCCTTGCTTATTATCTGAAACAGGATTGGGAAAATGCCAAGCGTGCTTATGATCTTGATCACGGAGTTGCCCGCAACGATGATAACCGCGTATCAATTGCCCATTGGCGCTATATGATCCGCCGCCGTATGGGCGAAAGTCATGAAGATGCCAAACATGTTCTTGACGAAATTAACGCAGATATGAAAATCCTCGAAAATCATACCTATCATAAACTTGACCTTTTCTATAAAGGCGAGATTTCAGAAGCTGAAATTTCAGAAGGTATCGATATGGAAGACAGTGCTGATGCCGCAACGGCTTACGGCCTTGCTAACTGGTACTATTATAATGGCGATGAAGATAAGGCTAAAGGCATGATGGAAAAAATGCTTAATGCCAGAGCCTGGGGCTCGTTTGGTTATATCGCCGCTGAGGCCGACCTTGACGCACTCAAATAAATAATCTTACAAATTTTTTTAATGAAAATGGATTAATTTAATGAAAAGACGTAATTTCTTAAAATCATCAGTGGCAACGGCTGCGCTGGCCATGACTGCTGGCAAGTCCATGGCCCAATCGGGCAATCCTAAAGATGATAACATGATGCTGCTAACCAATGCCACTGGTGCGCCGGGCATTGACACTACCGTTAATCACTTGAAAAATGGTATGTACGGCATTGATGCCATGATCGAAGGTATCAATTTTGTTGAAGCCGATCCGACCATCCGTAGTGTTGGTCTTGGAGGTTGGCCAAACCTGCTTGGTGTAATGGAATTTGACGGCGGTGTCATGGACGGTACTACCCGCGAAGTGGGCTCGGTAGGTGCTCTTAAGCATACTTATCACGCTTCACAGGTTGCTCGAGCGGTAATGCAGAAATTAAATCATGTGATGGTTACCGGCGACGGAGCTGACCGCTTGGCCGCTGAAATTGGTCTACCGAAAGTAAACACGCTTCTGGAAGATTCCGGTAGAGTATGGAAAGCCAAAATAAAAGAAATACTTACACCCGAAGAATTTGAGAAATTCCCCAATATCCCGCTTGCGCCGCTAAATAGCGTCATTACCGACCCTGAAAAAGTCCGCGACACAACTGTATTTATGTGTAAGGACAGCTCACAGAGCATCCACGCCGCCACCAGCACATCTGGCTGGGGCTGGAAATATCCGGGAAGACTTGGTGACAGTCCAATCGTTGGTGCAGGTTTTTATGCCGATACCCGTTACGGCGCTGCCGCTTGTACTCATACTGGTGAAATGGCGATCCGCTGCAGCACATCGCGTTCCATCGTCATGGCCATGCAAATGGGCCGCTCACTGGAAGACGCGGTAAAATTCGCCGTTGACGAAGTGGCAAGCTTGAAAGAAGGCTTCATCGCTGGCCTAGTGATCCACGCCATCGACGCGAAAGGCGGCCATAAAGTAGTCTCCTATAACTTAGATGCCCCCGGAAAATACTGGCTATGGAAACCAAGCATGAGCGCGCCTGAACTAAGAGATAGCGAGATGGTTTAACTAACTCTATGAAACAAATAACATTTGAAGTATGCGTTGATACCATAACAGGGGCGATGGACGCGGTTAGAAACGGTGCTGACCGGCTTGAGCTTTGTGATGCGCTTGGTATTGGTGGGGCTACGCCATCGGCGGGACTTATGCAGCGAGCAGCAAAGCTTGGCGTACCTATTTATGCCATGATCCGGCCCCGCGGCGGCGATTTCATTTTTAATTTCGAAGATATGGATGTCATGCTTCATGATATTGACACGTGCCGCAAATACGGTATGGCTGGAATCGTCATAGGCGCGACCCATGAAAATGGTGCTTTAGATATTGCAAAACTGGCCCGTCTTATTGAGCAGGCAGACGGTATGGGCGTAACCCTTCACCGTGCATTCGATGTAACACCGGACACTAGTGAAGCACTTGAGCAGGCGATAGACTTGGGCATTGAGCGGATATTAACATCAGGCCAGCGTGAAACCGCTATTGAAGGCGTGCTTAAGATAAAGTCGGTGATTGATGAAGCGGCCGGTCGTATTTCGATTATGCCGTGCTCAAAAATTAATCCATCAAATGTTGAAAGCCTGTTTAAATTAATTTCTGTATCCGAAATTCATTCATCGTGTCGCACATTGGTTGGTAGTCCTTATACGGAAAATGCACCGTCCATGGCGCCGGGCGATGATTTCTCGCGCCATATTACTGATCCTAAAAAGGTTAAGGCACTAGCGGATTATCTATATAATTTATCCCAGTAACGCAACCGTGGCAAAATAAAGTACCGACGGGCAAAGAAGACAGCCAAGACCGGTATAAAATGTCGCGGTCATAGCGCCGTAGGGAACCAGTTTTGGGTCCGTCGCCGCAAGTCCGGCTGCAACGCCGCTAGTGGTGCCCATTAACCCACCGAATATCAGCGCTGATTGCGGGTTATCAAGGCCGATACGTCCCGCTATCATCGGCGTGCTCACCATAACTAGTATTGATTTAACAAGCCCCGCTGCAACACTGATCGCAATAATATCTGAACCAGCATTAAGCGCCGCCCCGGTTACAGGACCAACGATATAAGTAACCGCACCAGCACCGATCGTTACTACTGATACAGGGTCCGTATAACCAAACGCCACAGCCATGGCGGCGCCAATAACAAAAGAAACGAGCACCCCTAAAAATAGTGAAACGATCCCCGCAAGGCCCGCTGATTTAAGATCGTTCAAGTTAGCACCAAAGGCGGTGGCGACAATGGCAAAATCACGGAACATAGCCCCGCCCACAATGGCCATGCCAGAAAATATTTCAATATTGGCTAGGCCTCGCGAGCCTTCATGAGTAAGTCCGCCTATATATGCGAGCACCAAACCTAATGAAATTGCAATGGCAGAGCCGTGAAATTTACCCTGCGTCAGTTTATCGGAAAGAAAATAGGAAACCCACATAATCACCCCAACCGTGACAAAGGCCGTTAGAATTGAATTTTTTATCAGTATTGCAAAGAGCGTATCAATAATCATTCGCTGTCCTCACGTTTGATCATTTTACTGATTATCGGCACAAGGGCGAAACTTACGACCACGGCAAGCGTTCCCGCGAGCAGGGCAAGTAAACCACCATCAAGAGCGGCAATAACATTCTGCTTAGCCGCCATAGCCACCACGATTGGGATATACATAGCATTCCAGAATAAAACACCCTTTGATGATATAGAGGTGCTTGAAAGTTCATTAGGCAAATAATGAACTGCCGTAAGTAACAGCAGCATAGCAATGCCGACACCGCCGACATTGGCATCAACACCGATGATTTCCCCGAGCAGGCTTCCTAGGTAAAGACCGCTTAAAGTACATGTGGCCAGAATGGCTACCCCGTAAATAATCATGATTTCCCTCTTTTTTTGATCTTCACATACTGTTGCATATGGGCTAGTTTTGATCAAGTAACGAAAAAGGTGAAAAACATGACTGCTGGGAGAGGCGGGCTCTATCAAAATATAATCGCTCGTATAAAAAATGCTGGTGATAAGACATTTATTACCGGCAGTAGCGGTGATTATTTATATTCTGATATTGATCCGATATGCGCAAAAATTCAAAACGTAATGACTGGCGTGGGTGTCAAAAAAGGCAGCCGTGTTTTGGTCCAAGTGGAAAAATCACCGGAAGCAGTGATGCTTTATCTTGCCTGTCTTCGTATGGGGGCGATATTTGTTCCACTTAATACCGGCTATACTTCTGGCGAAGTAAGCTATTTTTTTGAAAATTCAGAGCCCGACTTATGTGTTGTAAGCCCAGATAAGCAAGAGAGCTTCAAGGATATAGTCGGTGAAAAACCTGTTTTGACCTTAAGCAGTAATAAGGATGGTAGTCTTTGGCAACAATGTTCAGATGCGAATGCTGAAATAGCAGAGCTCACCAGTGATGATATCGCGGCGATCCTTTATACGTCAGGAACGACGGGAAGATCAAAGGGGGCCATGCTTAGCAATGAAAACCTGCGCTCAAACGCCGAAGTGTTAAGTGAATACTGGCAGTGGTCAGAAGATGATGTGCTGCTGCATGTACTGCCGATATTTCATGTTCACGGGCTATTTGTTGCGCTGCACTGCGCATTATGGACCACGAACACTATGATATTCCATAATGGCCTTAATGTGGAAAATATCATTGCTGATCTTGCGCGCTCAACTGTGTTTATGGGCGTACCTACCCATTATGTTAGGCTGCTTGATAATCCGACATTTAATGCGGATGTGTGCCGCAATATGCGGCTTTTCTTATCGGGCTCCGCGCCGCTACTTACGGAAACCTTCATCCAGTTTGAAGAACGTTCAGGGCTTAAAATACTCGAGCGTTACGGAATGACCGAAGCGGGTATGATCACGTCAAACCCTTATAATGGCGAGCGTGTCGCCGGAACGGTCGGATTTCCGCTTCCCGGTGTTTCGGGCCGTATTGGGGCAGAAAAAGACGGCAAAGGCGTGCTTGAAATTAAAGGGGCCAATGTTTTTAAAGGGTACTGGCGCATGCCGGAAAAAACCAAAGAAGAGTTTACGGATGATGGCTTTTTCATTACCGGCGATATTTCAACCATGGATGCGGATGGCCGCTTCACTATAGTCGGCCGGGCCAAAGATCTTATCATTACCGGTGGCTTTAATGTTTACCCTAAAGAAATAGAAAGCCTGATTGATGATATTGACGGCGTAAAGGAAAGCGCCGTAATTGGTGTGGCGCATCCTGATTTTGGCGAAGGGGTAACGGCGATTGTTATTCTTGATGATACTAAAAATATGACAGAGGCAGATATTGATAACTTAATCTGCGATAGTCTGGCCAAATTTAAATTACCGAAGAAGATATATATAATTGATGCACTGCCCCGTAATACCATGGGGAAAGTTCAGAAGAATGCCCTGCGCGAGACTTACGCAGATATTTACAG